>Ga0247837_1001342_pt1 | contig 51471 bp, 33 predicted proteins | sample LaCtaG_2_FD_187115 | JGI IMG/M metagenome (GOLD analysis project Ga0247837, IMG submission 187115) | Freshwater microbial communities from meromictic Lake La Cruz, Castile-La Mancha, Spain - LaCruzMarch2015_14.5m | ecosystem: Environmental > Aquatic > Freshwater > Lake | place: Spain: Castile-La... | reverse complement strand
AGAACTTCTGTATATAGCCCCGCAGCAGCAGGTCCTGCACGACCTCTAAGTGAGCGATGATGTAGTTGAGGAAGTGGTCGGAGCCCTTGGCGATGTCGGAAAGGACGGCTGGCGGGATGCTTTCGCTGACCCAGAACTCCAGTTCCATCCTTTTCAGCACTTCCACCCGCGCAAGTGACTGATTCACTATCTGCGAAGAGTCCTGGAACAGCGTGAACGCCAAATCTTCATAGCTAGGAGTGGCCTCATAGTGGTACAGCCAGCAGTTCTTTTCCAACTGTGACTCGTACACAGCCTGGGGGGTGGAGTCAACTACGGAAATCACTCTCAGCAGGCAAATCAGCAGGGAACGCAGGTGGAAACTGACTTTGGGCTGGCTTGCTAGCTTTATGATGTCGCGGAAGGAGAGGCCAATGTACTTTTCCACCATGCAGCTGCCGTTTGTGCGGCTTTCCATCTCGCAGGCGATAGTGATTAGCGACAGGTAATCCAGCAAATAATCAAAGAAATCCGCATCCTGCAGGTCCGTCGACAGCAGCGAAAAGTAGTGCTGCTCCCCCATATCCTCAATACAGGTCACAAACAAGTCCGGCTCATGCTCAAATATGATCAAAGAGTTCGAAATCCCCTTTAAATCCAAGTATTCGAACACCTTTTTCCGATACCCGTCGAAACGCGGTCCTTTGCCCTTGCACATTCGCTCGAGTGTCTTTAAAATGGAGTTTATATTGCGAATTCCGGTGGCTGCGAGGGACTTCCCGAGCATTTCGATCATTCCGTCCACGAAGAACTGGTGAGTGTTGTGCTCCAGTTCCATGACGTCCATGATTGTGGACAGAAGCACGTGAAAGCGCTCAGGACTGTTGGTCAAAATGGTGATCATGGTGGTGTAGCTATCCCCCAACATAGTCGCGCAGCTGTGCCGGTTGTTGAAGCAGATCATTTGCATCGCGTTCTGACACTCTTTGAGCAGGGCTTCCTGATCACTGTCCATATTGTGCATGATGAGGCCTGCGAGAATGGTCAGAATTTCCTTGTGCAGTTTGAGGTTGACAAGGACACCTTGCAGCTTGGTGAGGTGTTCTGCAGTTTTCGAGGCCTTTAGGGTAGCCACGATAGTGCGCAGTGCGGACGTGACGTTGGGGAACACGAGGTTTTTGAGGTACTCAGTGAGTCGCAGCAAGATGTATTTCCCAGCGGATTGCAGCTTCTGGTAGCCGTCCAAGTAGGTCCTGGCTTCTGCTATTTTCGACCGAAAGCCCAGTACTGACAGGTAAAAGTCCACCTCGGCATCCGGAACTCCGACCAGTTCAAACAGGTTTTCCTCTGCTTCGTCCACCTGCTTCACCGCAATCAAATCCACTCCGAATGGAGTCTGCGACCCCAGGGCCTCCTCGCCTTGCTGAGCTGAGGAGATCATGTTCTGCCAGCGGTGTTCGAGCGTGTCTTGGTCTTCCGCCTGAAAGCCCTGGTCGTCAGAGGTGAGGAGAATGACAGTATCGGGGGTGCGGAGGGGCGGGTCTGGGTCGACTTTCCGGACTACAGATTGAGTGGAGTCGCCTTTTTTCCCATCAGCGTCCTGGTCGCCGGCTTTTTTATCACCTTTCTTGCCTCCGGGCGGGTTGGTGTCGACCTTTTTGGAGCCGGGAGTGCTGAAGTAGAAGTTGGTGGGAACGCTGGGGTAGAGCTTGAAGTCTTTGCCGAGGTACTGCTCGCTTGAAACGTGTTTGAGGCGGAACTTGTCCCCCTTATAAATCGCTCCGCCTGTGAACTTCTGCAAGTGCTCAACAATCCAGAAGGAATCAGGGTCCTTACTATGCGTCAACTGCGCCTTCCACTCCCCATAGTAATCAGTGGCTTTGAGCGTCGACACACTCTTTAGCTCCGTCAACAACTGCGGCTTCCCTACGTAATCCTTCACTTTGATCCCTGTCATATACATTCCCAGCTTCTTCGAAGAGACGGTGATGATCGAGCCGTAGTGGAGTCCCACCAGGGGAACAGGCTCGTACATTTCGTAGGGGTTGAATATGCATTCGCAGGTTTGGGCGATGGATGTGCCGAGGAGATGTACGGACTCCAGGCCTCCGGTCTTCATTGTCAGGAACTGACTCACGTTTTTCTCCCTAAAGACCAGTGAGAAGGTGTCCTGGTACTTGACGATGTCACCCACAGAGCTGTGGATGTCGGCGGACTGCACTGTGAGGATGTAGCGGGCCTTGGGGCCGAAGGCAGAGAGCTGCACTTGCCATTTTGGCTCGGAGATGAAGGCCAGCAGTTTGTTGGAGTGGAGGTGGCGCAGGGAGATTTGGCCTCCATAGGCCACGGGCTTGCCCTTGTCTTCCTCTTCTTCTTGCATTTTCGGTGCGTTTCGGGCGTCATCTCGTCTCAAGGCTTTCGCCTCCTCCGCAGGAGTGGGTTTCGCCTTTTCTATGCGAAAGAGCGAGCGGAAAACCTGCGTATTTTCTTCCGTCGGCTCCAAATAGACCTCATCATCCGCCTGTCCCTCAGCAATTAGAAAGAGTTCGAGGAGTGTGGGTTTTTCCTTCTCCTCGTCACCGTCTTCTTTCTTCTCCGCTGGGAGCTCTTTCCGCAGTGAAACGCTTACCACGTCGCCAATCTGCACAGCACGGCCGCGCATAAGGTCCGGGTCAGGCTGCATCTTGCGGTTATTAATGATGGACCCAGGCACACCGATGTCACTTACACAGTCACTAGCCCTACCGACTGAATCTAAATTCCGAACTTCCGGCCTAGTTGTCACCCTCTGCTTCTCTCTTTTAGTTGCGGCAGGGAATGCGGCCACTGGCTGGAAAGCAGACTTCGAGCCTTGGAAAAGCGCTTTCGTAGGGCGTTTACCTGCTCTCTGCAGTCAGCTAGAGTCGCAGCAGCGCTCAGCAATGCATTCCTATGAATGCCCATTCTCAACTTGGACCTCAAGGGACTGCCCATAGGCTGGCCTACATTGACCAGCGTCACAGGTGAGAGAGGCAACGGTAGCAGCAGCTTAGAAACTCGCTTAGACTTCAATGGGAGTAGAGGACTGAGGTGCATCTGAGGGAAGTAGTGGAAGGAGTGGAGAGGGAAACTTTCGTCTTCCCAGCCTGTGAGTGGGTCTATGAGTAGTGACTTCTTTAGACGTTTGTTTCTTCTGGCCATTGCTGTGCAGTTGGAGTTGTGGAGAATTATTACTGCGCACATTTGGGAAGTGTGCATGGAGCAGAGAGGATTGGAAGTGGTACTTTATTTGTGTGAGCGAATGCTGTTAGAAGGAATATATCGAAGAATTGGTAGGGAATTTTTGGGAAAAAGGCGGTTTATGCATGGTTGAGAGAGTTTTTGCTATATTTCAAAAATGCTGAGATGCAAAATGCATTTAGTCTTCTTTCTCAGCGTTTCCCCCTGTAAATATCGACCCAACTGACTATTTTCCCAGTCTTTAGTTCACATATTGCCAATTAGACCGACATTCCCTTCATTGACTCACTTGCCAGCACACTGCTTTTCTCATCTAAATCTCTAAAGCGCAGCAGGCCCTACACTCCAATAGTGCCTATCCCGCCTATACAAAACACTTAGAAATGAATACGTGGATTGGACTGATCTTATCCGCCTGCTCCGCTTTCGCACTGACTTGTCCTCGCGTGGACTGCGGAGTTACCCCTGCAGGCACTTGCGCTGTGGTGTCAGGGAGCAGCCTGCTGGTGAGCAATTGTACAGGGGAGTACACCTGCTATGCAGCGGATTTGCTGTCCATATGGCCGACTGAAGGTGCAAGTCTGAAATGCGCGTCGAAGCCGAGAAGCACCTTTAGTCTGGCTGAGGAGCATTTGGAGATCATAGGGAAACGCCTCTGCAGTCTGAACACAGGAGAAAAGAAATTGATAGGAGAGCATCCAAAGCAGTGCTACAGCGACTCAGACTGTGCGCTGCAAGACAACACTTACGGCTTCTGTGCTTGCGGACTAGACAGCAAAGCATACTGTCAGTATGAAAAGGGAGATAGTGTGTATAGCCAGCTGAGCACTGCGGCTTGTGAAGCGAATGTAGAGCAGATGTTGGCGAGTATGACTCGGATCCAACTATATCCACTGTACACTTCCATTCCCAGCTGTGCAGCAGGATATTTCAGCGACTTGTCAGTGATAAACCTGGTCACAGTGGGCGGAGAAACGATAGAGTTCGACTTGATCAACATAGAGACAGCTGTGGCGCTGGGAGTGGGGCTACTAGCACTGGCGTAGAGAGGGAATTAACTAGCTTTCATCCTCATCAAAGTGGCGAGGATTGCGCAGTCTCTTGGGAGGGTCGCAAAGTCTTCCTAGTCGAGTGCACTCCGGACAGTCCGCTCGCTTCTTCTCTTCATTTGCTCCCACAGCTTCGTAGAACTTGCACTCCGGCCTATGCCAGGCATTGCAGTGCTTCATTGTAGGTACCCGCAAGCAAGAACACGAAAAGCAGAACTCGACTTTGCACCCCTCGTTTGCACATTTAACATGGTCGCAGTGGTCGTCTTTGAGGTAGGGCAGTTTGCAGCCTGGACACTGAGCTACGGTCTGGCCTGCTGTTTCCATCTCTCTGATACGGTTCAGAATGTTGCCGCGGGAACAGGAAGTGCCGGGGTGTGGCGACTCTTTGCACTTGAGGCAGAAGGCTAGACTGCACTGGGGACAGGTCATTTCCTGCACTTCGTTGTCTACGGAGTACATTTCGAGACAAGCGCGGTTGGGACATTGGATGATCGTAAAGCGATGTTCCATCAGCTTTTCGTTATACATGTCCCACTGCTGCTTGGATACCAATTTCTCAAAGTTCCCCACTTCCCCTTGACAGCCAATTGTAGGACAGGGAATCCCTGTACTGAATTGTCCACTTTCCAACTTGCTCACTACATGGCTCTGGATGCATTCCTTGTGAAACACACATTTGCAGAGTTCCATCGCGATTATGTTATCCAACTTGTCAATACTGATATACTCGTAACAAAGTTTGCAGCTCACGACATCATCTATTTGTGTGACTGCTGTAAGTGCGTTGTAGTTACAAGTGCACTTTTCACCGTTCAAACCGCAATATGTGCAGCAGGTTGCATTGCAATTTCCACAGACCATTAACTTGTGCTTACCTGGATACATTACCAAAAAGCATTGTGGACAGGTCATTTCTCCGGGCACTAAACAGCGACATTCAGCTTTGTCCTTGGCGCAGCGGGAGCAGTAATGCAATTCGCAATTCGAGCACTCGACGACTCGGTGCTTTGCCCCAATTTGTTCAATGACGGTACAGCGAGGACAGGTCACTATAATGTTTTTTAGGTGTTCCAATCGATACGTTTGAAAGACTTCTTTGTCTAATACCATCATAAGGAAGTAAGCAGGTGCCGAGACTTTACAAGCCTCATTCGGACATTTCACATCTTTCCCAATCGCTGCTTGTTTGGTCAGATTTTCCTTCAATTCCCCTCTGCAGAACGTATGTCCGCAACTCATCTTCACTGGGTCAGTGGGCAGGTGGCCACATATCCCGCAAGGACTTTGTCTCCCAAGTGACACACTCGAAGGCTGATTGAAAGGAAATAAGGGAGATGAGACACTGGCATGATTGACTCCCGCAGAAAGAGGGGCCGGAGAATAAGTCTGCTGAGTGGGCAGTCCACCTCCTCTCGGGGGGATGGCAACTGGTGGAGCAGGGCGATAGATCGGATCTGTAGGAAACGAAGGCGGCCTCTGCGGAGGAAATTGGGGAGGGCTCATCTGGGGAGGTAATCGGTAGGGAGGAGGAACGGGAGAGGGTCCTGGCTTGGGCATTTGAAGGACTGGGGCTGGATTGAGGACAGGAGGGCCAGGGTTAAAGGGAGCCGGACCTTGCTTAAAGGAAGGGGGGCCAGGATTAAAGACTGGTGGACCTTGCTTAAAGACAGGTGGACCTTGCTTAAAGACAGGTGGTCCTTGCTTAAAGACAGGCGGTCCTGGGCTGAAAGCAGGCGGTCCTGGTGACTGAGGAGTCGGCTGAGTAAAGGACTGAATGCGAACTTTGTCCGCTGGAGTATAAGGAGCATCGCAGACTGGACAGATGTCGCCCACTTGCCTAATGCAGTCCACACAGAGAGGGTGACCTGAGTGGCTGCCTCCTAGGTCTAGGGTGGGAGTGCCTTCGCACCAAAAGCACTTGGCCATTGATTATTACGTTGAAATGCCTCGATCTTGCTAGCTGATGTATGGCAAGAAAGGGAATATCAGTGATTTCCTCTGTGAATTGAATAGAAAAGGTGTATTTTAGTCGGATATGAAGCGGTACAGACTCAATTTCTAAAGCGACTCCCATATCTTTTAACAGAAACTGCAATTTCCCTCCTAAACCAGCAAATCGAGCGGGCTGCGTCTCAAGTCGAAACTATTATTTAGGAATCGCAATCTTGAAAGCTTCAATTTTGGCTCTAATGGCTGTATGCAAAACCGGACTATTGGACTTTGGCGTAAGCACCTTATCTTCCTCTTCGAAACTCTCACTGGAGTCATCAAGCACTGGCAGCAAAGCCAGCGCAAACCCACTTTGCCCAGCACCGCGCATTTGGTAGATTTCCCCTGTGGAGTGCGCGGCTGTGGGTCTTCTCATGTCTGCATGTTTGGCCTGGGGAACAGCGGGCGATTTGCATCTTTCCATCAAGAGGCCGGGCCGCTTGTCTGGAATTTGGAGCTGGGTCAGTTTTGCTTGAATGCTCAGTTCGCAGTCCTCTTTGAAGCTGCTTCTTTTACTGACGCTTTTCCGTCTCCTATGCGAATTCGCCTTGGCAGCACAAAAACTGCTCCTCCGCTTCCTCTTCTGAGAGAACTCCTCCTTCGCCTCCGCCTCTTGCGACCTAACCAGTTCCCGACTCTTCATAATGATCAAATCGTCCACGTAGCACTCCGCACTAATTTCCACCATTTGCGACTTCCAATCAAACATGCTGTCATACTCAATGCCCTTTTCCTTCGCACAGTCCTTGAAGAGTTTCCGCAGGTAGTCGTACCTGGGAACTGCATTGTAGTTGATGCTTTTCACGTAGGCTAAGGCGGTGATGAGGGCTTGGGGAGCGCCTTGGCACATGTCGGCGATGGTGAGGAGGTTGCGACGCTGTAGGACTGTGAGTGGGGAGCAGCGGGTTTCTTTGGAAAAGTACCAGGGCAGGTCTCCCCGCAGGAAGTACAGGAGCACGTAGAGGAGCGACTCCAAGTCGTCCCGACGACTACTGGTATGTCCGCGTAGTACGTTGTTAGAGGCCCAGTAGAAGTTGCCCTGAAACGGGTTATCAGTGGTGCACGGCACATGCACTCCTTCCACCACGAACTTCCTTGACAGGCCGAAATCTATCAAATACAGCCTGTCCGCCTCCTCCCCTGTCCCAATGCACACATTGTCAGGCTTCACATCTCTGTGCAAGTACCCCTTTTCGTGCATTGTCTCCAGCCCAGCCAGCAGTTGCTCCGCTATCATCAACGTCGTCTTCAGGGAAAAACGTCTCCCGCAGTCCAGGAAAAGGTCGAGGAGACAGGGACCGAGGAGCTGCATCACTTGAGCTTCGCAGCCTTCGTGCAGGCCCTGCCACAGCACTGAGGGGAAAGCTGCTTAGGAAGTACGGTAGCCACGCAGATGATTTTGCAACAATCGAGATTCGAACTTCAACTGGGCCGATTTGCCTTCCAGCACGATTTTGATGGCGACTTCAGTGTTCGTTTGCCTGTCCTTGCCCTTATACACGTGACAAAACGCCCCTTTGCCCACAGGGTGACTTGAAAAAAGCTCATATCTGCCTGCAACTAGCATATAGTCCATGCTGACAATCTCTTATAGCCACAACCATTGGAAGATAACTTAGAGATATGTGGGGAATTGATTAGTGGGCGGATTGGATAAGGAAAGACTCAAATTTACTTTAATGTCGCCTGCCTTTTGGACGGATTTTTTGGCCTTAGCTGCAAATATTTGAGAAACTGGACGGTTTGTTCGGTTTTTTGCTCGATTTTAGGACAATAAATCCTAAATTGGTTATTGGAAGTCGTCTTCTTAAAAGCATTTCCCCCTATCGGTTGTTTCGAATTTGCGACACATAGATAAAATCAGCATAAACACTGTTAAGTTTATGCATAAAGAAGCGACAGTAGCACGTGTACAGTCAAAATATGCCTCGAAGGGCAAAATTTATCCTAAAAATGGAAGAAAGTGGTGGATTTCTGGAAATAGTGGAGCGCGAGCAGGCGAAAACAGCACAAAAAGGAAGACTAGTGGGCCAACTCTGGATTTACGAGTTCTCAAAGGCACGAATAGTCTGCATTGGTCCAGACTGGCCCTACGCAGTGGTGACCTTTGCACTAATCGCCTGCATTGCAGGTCTGTACGCATTGGCAGTGATGCCCTCGACTCCTGCGGCTCTCCAGCCCTTCTCCTGGCTGTTCGTTGTGCCGCTGCCTTTGTCCTACCTGTGTCTGTTCCTCAGCAACCCTGGAGTGCCTGACGTCCTTCTCCAAGGCGACTTAGCCTCTGCAGGCTGTCCTAGCTGCGGCGCTCCCAGCCACCCAGGCCGCCAACACTGCAGTGTCTGCGCAGTCTGCATTGATGGCTTTGACCACCACTGTCCCTTTGCAGGGAAGTGCATTGGAGAGGGGAATAAGAGAGTTTTTGTCTGCTTTGTGGGCAGCTTGTATGCGGCGGTGCTGGGAGTGGTGCTGTGGGGGATATTTGTAGCGGAGCATCCGAAAGGGCGGTAGAAGTGGCAGTTTTAGTAAGTTTAGCACTGAGATGTATGGAGGACTGTGGGTAAATGCAGCTTTTACCCGAGTTTAACTCAAATTCATGCGACGAAAAGCCTAAAAACTTGGGAATTTAACGACTTTTCCACGACCTTAAACCGAAAGTACAGACTTTAGGTAGGCTCTAGGCTCTATGAAAGCATCTCCGCACTTCTGACAGCATGCTACAGACTCTCAGAAATGCACATTTAAACGCGATTCGGAGGCTGCTTGTCCGCACATCTGTTCAGCTTCTTAAGTTCGATTTCGCCACTCGGCTGAATTCGTACTATATCCAACCCTCGTTTTTCATATATATATCCGAAAAGTACCGCCGAAAAGCCTATCAACCCGCAGTTCGCAACTGCCAATATCGGCCCTAACTGGACACAAATAGTAGGCGTGTCACTGCTGTCGTCTGTGGCTTGGCTGCAACTGTCGCTGGAGAGGGCAGCCTGGGTCACTCCGAACCAGTGCACTGTGGCGAGGAGGTGCAGGGCGAAGGCTGCGGCTGGGAGGCAGAGGTTGAGTTGGGGCAGGCCGAACTCGCGTCCGCGAGCGAGCATCCAGACCACTTCGGTCCAGAGAGCCATTAGCACGAAGACGCAGATCTCAATAGCAAGGAACTGCCTAGTTGTTACCTTCCGCCCCGCCTCTCTGAGTCGCGAGTACAACTTGCACAGACCACTTGCAGAGTCAGGACTACAAGCCCACCCTGCAAGGCAGTCCCAGCCCTACCTAGTTCCTACAGTGTTTCCGCTGGTCAGAGGACAGTTCACACAGCGGAGCAGCCCTCCGGTCATAGCTTCCGCTTGGGAGGACCGTTGCACCCAATTCATAGCTGTAAGCCCCACTATGGCTAGGAGGTAGAAGCAAATATGTAGAAAGAAGAGGCCGAACATCCAGCCTTTGAGAGAGATACAATAGACAGTGGGAGTGTGAATCCACACTCCCTTGTCCCTGATTTCATCCCTATAAGAGAAGGAGTAGTTCACCTGACATACCATTAATAGCTGAATCAGTCCCGCTGCCAGCGCTATAACAGGCCCTGCTTGCACACACTGTATCGGCATCTCATCCGGCAGCCTCGCATAGGTGCAGTTCTGTTCAAAGCCCGGCCCTTGCACTATGAAGTACGTCGCCACACCAATCGCATGACAGGTGAGCACCAGTCCCGACAGCAACCGCATCAGTCTCGGGCTTCCATAGTCCCGACCCAGTATAAAGGACAGAAACCGCTCCAATAACATTATATTGAACAGAACTGCCAGAAACTCCAAAGCTCCATACACCATTGTCGTCCTGTAACTGCGGTCGAAGAACTCGCACAGGCCGTCATGGTGCATCATGTCGCAGTGCACTCTCTCGAAGCACTGCCAACTCCAGTGCTGGCGCACTTCGCAGCAGTCGCTGCAGCTGGTGAGTGACATGGTCATCGGCCCTGACAGTGCAGTTTGCTGCAGCCAGGACGGCCACAGCACGCTGGTGAGCATGAGGAGCAGGGAAAGGGCGGTGAGACTTGTGGCGAGTAGGTGCTTTGCTTGGCGATATAGCGGCGTCTGCGCTTCGTCCATTGTAATCAAATGGACGACTTGGGGTCGATGTCTTTCGGGAAAGGACTGGAGGCTAAGGTCAGAACGTCCTTCGCTGGCGGCTTTCAGATCCCTAAGTCACAGCCTGTCCCTGAACCCCAACAAACCAGACCCAAAGCTCCTTTGCCCAGTGCCTGGGCCCAGGCGCTGCAGCCCTCCGCTCCCTCGGGAGACGTCATAGGCCGCCTCGAGGACCAACTCCGGGCGTTGCAAGCCGAATCTCATCAAATCCGCCAGCAGCGCAATACCCCTCAATTCGCAGTGGAGTCCCTGCTCCACGCCGACTACCACGACACCGGCTACCACGCCCCGCCCAGTTCCGACGAAACCATGACTCTGGACCAGGTCGAAAGCATGAAGAGGCAAAACGCATACAGACTCATTCAGTTGGAAGCGGAGTATGAGAAGAGGAAGGGGGAAAGAGCGCAGAAAGGCACTACTTGGGGTAAGGCCAAATACGAAGCTTCGGCTTCTGTGCAGAAGTATATGCTGGAAATTGAGGCTAAAGTGAAGGCTGGGCCGAGTCTCACCCCTGAGCAGACTGACTACAAGTCCAAATTCGAGAAATATCTCATACAGAAAGCCTCCAAACAGACTGGAAAAGCTGCTACTTCTGACTTGCCGCAGTCAGAAAGGCTGCTAAAGTTCATTTTTAAGACTATTGATAAGGATAAAGACGGGCAGATTGACAAAGTGGAGCTTCTTCAAGAGCTCCAAAGCAACGAAGAACTGCCGCTTCTATTGGGCTTTTCTGCCCTCGTTACGGATTCTGACTATATGGAGTCGTTGGAAAGGCAATTCCAGGCCATAAGTCCAAATGACCAAATCACTTTTGAGCAGTTTATAGGCTATTTTCAAGCAAAAAAGGAGGGAAAAAGGGCGGAAATCGAAGTTCCAACTGCCAATTTTGCCCCTGCGCCCGCTCTACCCAGGGCTCTAGGTCCTCCCTGCCTGCTCACCCCTTCCCAACTCTCCCTATTAGAACACGCCTTCAAATCTCTCGACAAAAACCAAGATTTAGCCGTGCCTCGGTCCGCTCTATGCGACTACTTGCGGGAAAACAAGCAAGTTCACAAGCTACTGCACATAGACGCAGTCCAACTCAGTGCCAAAGAAGCGGCCAACTTAGAGACTATCCTCGACCTGGTGGAGTGTGACGGGGAGTCCCTGGACGAACTAATAACCTGGCAGCAGTTTCTGCTCTATTTCCAGTCCAAGCCTGTGATAGAGACCAACAAGCAGGAAACAGACCCGATTTCCCCCACTTCTAACCCACTACTAGACGCTGTGGACCTAAATGAAGCCTACATGCAGCTAATTATGGACGTATTCGACTCCATTCCCAGAGTATCAGAGGACCAAATTGCTCTCCGCAGCTTCCTCATCGCCCTCCGCAGCGACGCCCAGGTCCAGTCCATTCTGTCCAAAACCGCCCGTGAGCCCAGTGGCCTGAGTGCCCTGCCCACCGAAACAGTCGCCCAGGTCCTCAATCGCCTGGAAAAGCAGGCCAATAAGAACCTTTCCTGGGCGGAAGTGGTCGGCTTCTTCAGTAAACGAGGCCAGCCGGCTAACTACGAGAGTGGGTATGACTCAGACCCTGAGGGAAGCCGCAGAGGCTTGTCGCCTGTGGCGGGGAAAAGGACTGCAGGGGTGCAAATGGGAGAAGTCACTGATAGAGTCAGACTGAGTACTAGTTTTTCTGACGAGAAAGTTCAGCCGAAGCCGTGGATTTTGCCTAAGAAAAAGCAGTTCTTCGCTCCTACAGTCCCGAGACCCTTCAAGTTCGAGTCCAGGGAGTCGGCGCGGCCGAAGACGATAAAGCAGAGGCAAATGGAGGAGTTGAAGGCGCAAAAGAAGAGGGAAGAGGAGGAAATACTGGCTTTTCAGTACAGGGCGCAACCTGTGCCTGCGGAGGTGCTGGTTCCGAAGTTGGAGTCTATGATGGGCGCTCAGGAGGCGAAAAGGGAAAAGGTCCGCTTGGAGTCAGCGAAAATGCTGGAGTCTAAAGTGAAGCCGTTCAGTTTTTACTACAGAGACCAGGGCAAAGACAAGAGCAAAGCCCAGCCCCAGGACTTCAGCCAGCCCTTCAAAGCCAGTCCCGTCCCCATCCACGCCACTCTCCCCATATTCGAGCAAATGATGCAGAACAAAGAAGCCGCCCGAAAGGCCAAACTCAAAAAAGAGGCCGCAGAGCTATTGGCGCAGTCGAAAATGCCGCAAAGGATGGAACAGCATGAGAAGCAAAGGGCGGAATCAGCGCAGGCCAAGGGTGCGGAAGAGTCTTTTCAGCGGCAATTCAGTGCGAAAGAGCCTCCAGACTTCCATGCGATACATAAGGCTTTCAATGAAGCGATGGTGAAGAAGAAGCAAAGTGTGGCTGTTACGAAGGTGGAGCCGTTCAACCTCAATGAGAACAAAAAGCGACTGCCGAAAGAGCCGGAAGTGGACTTAGAGCGAGAAGCAATGGCGAAGTGGGGTTCCCGGGCCCCCTCTGCTACCGCCAGTGTCAACCTCCCTGAGCCTCGTCTCACCGCCAACGAAACCAAGCGGCGAGAAGCTCTAAAGAAAAAGGACGAAGAGGCCAAAGCCGCCACAGCCGCCCAGGAAGAAGCCGAGCGCCTCCGCCAGCAAAAGTACCAAGAAGCCGTCCAGCGAGTCAAGCAATCTGGCACTATCCGCGGCTCTTCCAAAGCCCTGGAGGAGGAAAAGCAGCAGAAGCTGCAGAAACTCCGCAGAGACCAGAGGGAAAGGGCCAAAGACTTCGAGGAAAACAAGCAAGCCATGCTGCAGAAGGTAAAGACGAAGCCGCTCTTGGTGGAAAAGGCCACTAGCTATGCTTCGAAATATACAGCTTTTGCGAAGGCTGTGATAGAGAAGAGTCAGCAAGGGTCGCAGGTGGCTGAAGAGGACCCTCGGGAAGGGGAAGAGGACCCTGCGCAGCCCTATGTAGCGGAGGAGGAGGACGAGTATGAGGAGGAATTGGTCTAAGTCATTGCTATTTCTCGTAATTCGCCCGGAATAGTGGACCTGAGGGTATTTCTGGGCCCTTTGCTTCCACTAAGCTGATTTCGGCCATTGAAGATTAGGAGTCTGATAGACGCTGAAATGGGGCATATCGACGCAATGCCCTCCTATCGATTCTGGATGTTGGCCATAACGACCCTCTCCACTAGTAAAATATGAGTGCCAAAACCCCTCGCCAGGCCGCAGAAGACCCTGACCGTCCCCAGCTTATCGAAGAAAAGGTGATAAAAGCGAACGGCGAAGTGACGATACGCCGCTACAACAAAGGCCGCTTTCTAGGCAAAGGCGGCTTCGCTCGGTGCTACGAGTTCACTAGTGTGGACACTAAGAAAGTCTTGGCGGCTAAGGTCGTGCCCAAGGCCTCCCTCACCAAAAGCAGACAGAAGCAGAAGCTTATGTCGGAAATCAAAATTCACCGGTCCTTGCATCACCAGGGCGTTGTGGGCTTTGAGCACTTCTTTGAAGATGCTGAGAATGTGTATATCCTGTTGGAGCTGTGCACGAACCAGACTATGAGCGAGTTGCTGAGACGGAGAAAGCGGCTAACAGAGTTGGAAGTGCAGTGCTACATTGCTCAAGTGGTGGGAGCTGCCAAGTACCTGCACGCGCACAGAGTCATCCATCGAGACCTCAAACTGGGCAACTTGTTCCTGTCCGACCGGATGGAGATCAAAATTGGAGACTTCGGCCTGGCCACGAAATTGGAATTTGACGGAGAGAAGAAAAGAACTATCTGCGGAACTCCGAACTACATCGCCCCAGAGGTACTCGAGGGCAAAGCCGGCCACAGCTACGAAGTGGACGTGTGGTCTTTAGGCGTGATCATCTACACTCTATTAGTCGGGAAACCGCCCTTCGAAACCGCAGACGTGAAAACCACATATCGGCGCATAAAGATGAACGCATACACTTTCCCTGAGTCTGTGCAGCTTTCCGACGTCAGCAAAAGCCTGATTACGCGAGTGCTGGTCAGTGACCCGCTGAAACGCCCTTCTTTGGACGAGATCCTGGCACATGACTTCTTCAACCAAGGCAACCCTATCCCCAAACTGATGCCCTCTTCCACTCTTTCTTGCCCGCCTTCCAGTGCCTTTTTGAGACAGTATGCGGCTACTTCCCACCCTCCGCCCCCTCAGGTCAGACTCATCGAAACCGCGCCAATGTCACCGATGGTCCAAACCACTTCCAGGCCACACACTCGGCCAGCTAAGAACGAACTCATTAATACTGAGAGAGTACAGAAGATGAGTAGAGAAGTGACCAAGCCCGCAGACCCCGACCAGGTGCCTAGGGCTCGCACGAGAGCCGCAGGACTGGGCGGAAGTCAGGAGCTTTGGGTGAAGAAATGGGTGGACTATTCGTCCAAATACGGTCTGGGGTACTTGCTTTCCAACGGAGCCACTGGGGTCTTCTTTAACGACTCTACGAAGATCTACTTGAGTCCGAAAGGTCAGCAGCTTTGCTATATCGAGCGCAAGGGGACTGATAAGCAGGATGTGCTGCAGTACTTGTCGCTTCAAGACTACCCGAAGGACTTGCAGAAGAAAGTGACGCTCCTGCAGCACTTCCGCTCCTACCTGGAAGGCGATGCAAAGGACGTAACAGGCGGAGAAGCAGCGGAACTGACAGGTCCCCCGGTCTATGTAAAGAAGTGGATGCGGACCAGACACGCCATCATGTTCCGTCTTTCCAACAAAATCGTGCAAGTCAACTTCCAAGACCACACCGAAATCATCCTGTCCAGTGAGTCGAAAATGGTAACTTACGTGAATAAGCAGGGAGAGAGAGAAACGTTCCCACTGACCAGTGCACTGGAAAGCACGAACTTGGAAATGAGCAAAAGACTGAAGTACACGAAGGATATCCTGTCGCATTTGCTCAATAACGGAGGGAGCACGGGCATGACTTCCGGAAGACCGCCGAGTCCGGGCATAGGAGATAGAGCGTAATGGTGTGGAGGGAAATAGGACTGTTAGTAGTACTGCTCCAATATGCGTTGTGGGTCTGCAGCCGATGTACCTAATATATATACGGTTTAGCTAGACCTAGAGAGCTAGTCCTTTGGGCGGGCGAGAGGGCGTCCAGTGAATCCTAGGCGTTTCCGCTGTGTCTGGGTTTTCAGGGAAGTCAATTTGGCAGTTAAAGAGTCTCGGACAGGCAATTCGACTTTCCTCCATCTCTTCCCTCTCAGACTCAGGAAATCGCTTCAACTCCTTCTCCAAGCGTTTCATTTCGAAGCTCAAATTGCCCATTCGGTCCATAATTTCCTGTGCGCGTTGCGGTACAGCCGTGCTTTTAGCCTCCCAACCCTGCTTGAATAGACACACGAAGCGTCCTCTGTCCATCCCAGCGCTGGGGACGAGTGGCCTGCGGCGGGGGGAGGGGGTGGGGGAGTGGGGATGTCTGCGTTCTGATTTGAATTGACTGAAAGCCCGCGGATGTCTGAAAGGCCCCGGAGAGTCCGCGCCTGTCTCCCCCGTCTCAACTGAGTCCAGTTCCCCTCCAGCTTTGCGCAGACTCGCACAGGCCGGAGACAGTTCCCCTCGCTCCCCACTGTTCATATAAAGTGTATGGACCAGTCCTTAGAGCAACAGCATCGGAGCATACATCAAAGCGTCAGAGCCAGGCTGGAAGAAGTGCAAAGCACAGGCACGCCGCAGTTCGTCCCCCCCTACTTCCAACTGCAGTCGGAACTGCTGCAAAGTCTGCACGCGCATTCGAGCATTTCCCCGGAGGTTTCGAAGGCTGCTAGGGTGATGCTGGGCAGTGGGGAGGATGTGGCGGAGTTGCCGCCTTTTCTGAGGGAGTTGATGGAGGGGGGGAGGGAGCAGACTATCGCTCAACTGGTGCAGTACTATACGACGAGGAAAGTACTCGAGGGACAGCTGTCTCAAGCCGCACTTAACTAGGTAGTCCTTGCAGCTCCCAGGCTTGAGAAACTGACGTTAAAATAAATCGATGTATTGAGTGCAATTCTAATAGACCTTAATCGCTAATACTATCTCTCCGCTCCATTTCATCACACCCCTTCCCCTCCAAATCACTGTGACTTCCACTATCAGACGAGGACTTGGAAATAGACCCCATCCTAAGAACCAGTGGCGGACCTTGCTCGCTAGTACACTCCATCATAGGTTTGGGAAGCTTTGCCATTCGCTGCCTATCGGAGTCTTCAGAGTCACTTTTCGACTCTGACTCACTTCCCGCCTTTTTCGCCCTATCCGCCTCTGCCGCTTTTCTCCGGATTTCACCTATGTCCAGCCTCGCGAAGTCTTCCAACCCCGGGAAGTGCAGCTTCACCTGTCCTACTAGGTTGAAATAACTCAGTTCCGCCTGTATCTCTTTCAGGTCGAATAAGTCGGCTGCGGTTCTGAGCACCAGTTCGACTTGCTTTTCGATGGCGTAGTCCTTGCATTCCTTGTTTAGGATTCGCCCGAAGAGGGATAAAAGTGAGGCGAAAGTGGACGCTTGCGAGGGGATTTCCCTGCGAATTAGCTTTTGCAGTGCTTGCGGTAGGTCGGAAAGGCCCTCGAAGTGGCTTTTCAGGTTCAATTCGCGTACAAGAAGGAATGGTAAGATATCCCCAAGCAGCGTAGGAAAGCTAAAAATCAGGTCTCTAACGTTCGAATCCAACGTATATCCCAGTGCAGCTCTAACCCCCTGGACTACAAAGTCCTGGAAGTGCTCCTCTGCCCTGCTCAGCAACTCCCTGAATCCAGCCTTTGTCTCCACTTCCAAGTCCACTTCATACCCCAAATTGCCATTCAAAGCGTTCACAATTGGACGAAACTCTCTCCGAAAGGAAGAGTCGTTACTGGCTATTAAGGAATGGTCCGGGATCAGGTAGAAAGTCGCATCTGAGTCTGTTATTCGATAGTCCACTGTTAATAGCAATTCTCCTTCTCCCTGTCCAAACAGACTGATCAGACTTTCCACCTTGTATACGAGATTTCGCATGTAGTCCTGGATTTGAGAGAAAGTCCGAGTGGGGTTTCTGGGAAGCTTCACAGAGAAAGTGATGTTTCCTTCGGTGGGACTTAGACCGAGTAGGTCTGCGGGGTGGGGCTGTGGGAGTTTACTACGGCTCCAAATGTGCATTTCTGCCTTTGCGCCGGGGACGAAATCGGTCTCGCCGATTGTGATTTGGACGTCTCCTTTGAGCGATTTGGAGGGATTTGCAGGCAAATCCGGTCCTAAAAAGAGCCTTTTCACAGTAATTGGAAACCCCTTCAGCAGGTTCTTAGCCTGAACTACCTTCCTGATAACAGTCCCTACCTTGCAATCCGCCTTCCCCACTTTCACCCACTTCAGCACGCCTCTAGCTGTAAGGAAGGAATCGCCCTCATTCTGGTACTCAGTCAAAAAGGACTCCAAGTCCTGCGGCTTCAACTCCACCTCAAACTGCTCCGCAAAGACTGCCAAGTCCTCGAACTCCACCGTCTTCGTCTCCTTCAAATCCAGCGTGCCTATCAACTTCGTCACAAAAGCGCAGAGCTGGGTGAAGAACTGCTTTAGCAGTTTTTGGCATTTGTGGGAGTGGCGCTCTAGTAGGAACTCTTCTCGTAGGATTAAGTCCACGTTGAAGTCGTCGATTGCTTCCTGGAGCCAGATTTTGAGTGGGACGGTGCGGTATCGGGAGACGAGTTGGGACACTTCGGCCTTTGGGAAGTCTTTGGACTTGCAAGCGAAGACGACAGCGTCGACTTGCAGAGGGGAAATGGCGGTCGTTTCCTCGGCTATGCATACGTTCTCAACATGTACAGAAATCCCGTCCGCCTCGAAATCTTCAGTCATACTGTCTCCAGTCCATCCAAAGCACACCACTTCGAACATCATATCCGTCTTCTCCTCCTCACCAGCCATTATAAGAGCTGGGCTATATAGAAACTCCAAGGCACTGAGCTACACACAGCTAATTAATTAGGAAAAAGGGACTTGGCTTTAGCAAGGCCAAATGCGGAGGCTTGACAGTAGTCCACTTCTGGCTGATTTGGGAGTCTACAGGGAGCATTGGAGTGACAACTTCCAGCCTATATAGTCCTCACAGACCTACAGCCTCTACCACCTGCTCCTCACTCAATTCCCCAGGCACAGCTGTTAGGGGGTTCAGATAGGTCGTGCCTCGTAGCAAAGGACAGTACACCACTTGGTGTTGGTAGCAGAGCAAAGCCTGCAGCACTCGCTGGCAGTAGTCCGCAGGCAAGGAGCCGCTCCTCTGATGCAAGGTCAGCTTGCGAAACACATCATTCAGGCTTCTGGAGTGGGTGACAATGGAGTAGGCAGCCTTCGGACCCACAGTCTCGAGGGAGGAGACGTAGTCACAGCCGGAAAGGACCGCCAGCCATCTCAGTCTTTCCAAGGTCCAGCCCTTGAGAGCGCCCTTGCCCAGTGCTTCCTCTAGGACTTGCAGCTCTCCTTGCAGCTTTGGATTCAGCTTATACACTACTCGAGTGCATCCGAATACCAGCAGATCGGAGTCTTCGGAGATAGCCGTGGCTGCGTAGCCGATGGAGACGAGGTAGGCGAGTTGGGCATCTGCTTCGTAGGGGGCTACGATGTACTCGATGTCCGCTTCTTCCAGTAATTGCATCAGACGCGCTAGAAGTTGCGGGGTGATTGAGAAGGACCTGGTGAAGTGGTCCTGGGCTTGCTTGTGAAAGCCTGCGGCTTCGAAGAGCCTTGCTCGCACCAGTTCCAAACTCCGATTTCTGAGTACTTCCTACCCTTCCCGCCTTGCCCTTTCCCCCGCTTTCAGAGGCAGCGGCAGTCCATCGAACACCACTACAGGCTCCACTCGCTCTTCCCTCAGTTTCAGCAGACTCCGCACACACCTCTGAGCCACACTGTCTAGCCCTTACCTGTGCGCGTTGGATTCCTCACTCTGACGGTAGTCCGCCATCACCCCAAAGCGATGTATCCAACAGCTGATATCCACTGCCACTCTCGTCCCTGCAAACACCCGCAGGTCACAGGACTGTCTCGAGTCTTGCAAGGTCGCCAGCAACTTCTTGACGCCCATAATGGAAGCACTGCTGAGTCTAGCTGCGCTGCTAGCGGGAGTGGGCAGTGGTGTGCTGCACCTAGAGACTATCACCTCAATGCAGAGGGATAGAAACTGGCAGCTGTGGGAAGAAAGACTGCATTGGGGAGTGAGTGGGTTGGCGATAGTGCAGGGAGAGACAGCATTAGTGGCGTTCACAGCGCCACTGTCTATCTATTTCCTAGCCAGGTGAGATGCATTTAGGTGGGGAAACAAGGGAAGACAGGGAAATTTGGGGAAGTGGGGACTGTGCTACTACTGTTTCCTCGCGATTTGGCTAGTGTTTGAGTATTTGCCACTTAGACTGGCTTTCGCCCTCAGCCACTTTATCGTTCCCCTACTGTTCGGAGAAAGAATGCGGATTCTTTGGGCGAACGCCTAGCCTAATTCCCATTTCCGTCACTCCAGACTATCGAAAGCCTCCATAACTAGTACAGGTCTAGCTCCGAAGCTCCGAAGGGACTTCCAGTGCGGGAAATGACAGATAGGTTGATAGGAGAGGCGCCACGTTGGAGCGGAGAAGCCCGCAGTCTGGCTGTCGACCTAGGCCGAAGAGTGCGATTCACCGGCTCTTTCCTCTGCGTTTCATTCAACTCCGCCACAGCTGCATACTTCCCTTTGACTTTCAACACCTTCCCAATCAGTCGCTTTATTTCATTGCGCAGTCCGACTTCCACGCTTTCCCTGAGTTTGGCTTCCTTGCTCCACTCTATCTTGAGTCTTCGCAGTTCGAACAGAGCCTTGTCCATGTCCACTTTGGCTCTGTCTCGCTGCACCTGAGTGCGCTCGAGTTCCATGCCTAAGTCCTGAATGCGCAGGTCCTTGGCTGCGAGGTCTCCTCGAAAGGCTTCTTGGGTGGGGCTGCCGAGTAGAGTGGAGCAGGTGTCGGAGTGCTTTTTGGGGGTGGAAAGGGGCATGTCGGAGTTCCAGTGCAGGTTGCACTGGCGCTTGCCTTTGCCGGAGGACCGACAGCGGTAGTCGTCCACTTCTCTGGAGAGGGAAGCGAGCAAAGCAGCTTTTCCCTCTATTTCCCGCTCCTTTGCATCTAGCAGTCCTTCTGCCTGCGCCAAGTCCTGTCCCCGGTCCTCTAGTGCACTTCGCAGTTGCAAATTGACCTCCTGCAGCGCCTCTACCCGGGTTCTCAGTTCCTCATTAGATCTGCGCAGTGGCTCCACTTGCCTCTCCGGAGACTCCCTCTGTCTCAGGTGGAACTGCAGCTGCTCGACTTCCTGCAGCAGTGCATCCCTTTCCTCCTCTAACTGGGTGGGGTAGCGGGGAGTCCTAGCAGCTGACCTCAAAGCCTCTAGTTCACTGCTAAGTTTCTCGATTTCCTCTGTGTAGACTTCTTCACTGCCGTTTCCTTCCTTCAGCCGCATGATTTTCTCATGCTGGCGCTTGCACTTGGCAATTAATTGGGCAATTTGTGACTTTTGCTGGTCGCTTTCCTTAGCGAAAATGCTTTTCAGCTCCGCCACCGTCCGATCTGCTGCCTCTCTAGCCTTCAGCAGCTCTGTACGGGCTTCCTCCTTCTGAATGCTCAATTCTCTCTGAGCCGCGTGCAGCTTGAGTTCCAACTCATGCTTGACTGCTTCTCGGCCCAGTCCCCGCTCCTCCTCCAGTGCCTTCACTCTGGCTGCCAGCGCTGCTTTGTCGTTTTCCAGCTGTCGAACAGTCTCTCTTAGTTCCAATTTCTCCCTAGTATGAGACACTTCTGCCTGCTTCTGGTCCAATTCACTCTCTTTTAGTCTTCTGTCCAGCTCCCGCAGACTGCGCTCAGACTTCAGCAGGTCTTCCTGTGCCCTGGCTTTGGCCTCTGCGAGTTCCTTGCTGTACTGCGCGGTCACTTTCTCTAGTTCGGACATTGTGTGGTCTCGCAAGGAGCTGGGAGCGACTTGCTGCATTGCTTCAAGCAAAGAATCGTTCATCTTCTTGAGAGCGGCTTCACGGGCTTTGTACTCCTCCAGCTCGGCAGAGAGGAACTCAAGCCGTTGGGCGAGGAAGGCGTCTCCAGCCATTTTGACTAACTGACAGAGAGCTATTGAGGAGCTGGGGGCAGGGTCTGAAGCCAGGTCTCGAAGTAGCCACGCAATTCCACGTTTTCCCCGGCTTCAGGAACTGCCTGAGGCCGTGGTCGCTTGGCCAATTCCGCCTTCAGACGCTGAATTTCACAGAGAAACTCACTTTCTCGGTCCTCTGCCAGTCTCAGTTTTTCCTCCCACCCCTCATACTTCGTCTGCATCGCTGCAATAGCGACTTCCAAATCACACACTTTCCGCTCCGATTTCCCCACACTTTTGTCCTTTTCCCTAAGTGTTTCCAACTGCCTGCTGACCTGCTCCTGCAGACCAGCAACCTGCGTCGTAGCCGCTGTCAATGCATCCTGCATTTGTTCCCGAAGCGTCTGCAAGTGCTGCAGCTTATCTGTAGCTCTTTTAAACTGCAGCTTGCAGGTCTTCAGAGCAGCTGCAGTGCTTTCTAAATCCGAGGTCTGTTTGGAGGTCTCAGTAGAGGCCTGAGATTTCAGTTCGGTTAATTCGCTTTCGAGTCGTTTGCGCAGGGTTTCTTCCTTCTTTAGGGCGGAACGTAGTTTGTCCCAATCTGCCTTTTTAGCGGTCAAATCTGCAATAGTCTTCGATGCGGTTTCTTGACTTTGCCTCTCGATTCTGAGTTCTTCAGTGGTCTTTTGCACCTGCTTCTGAAGACTATCAACCGAGGCTAATAGCCGCTTTCGCTCAATTTGCAATTCTTCATTTTCCTTCCTCTGCAGCAAATAAGCCACTTGAGTGTCTGGATTTCCAATTGGTCGTTCCGACTCTCTGCTTCCCGACTCAGCCTTTTGACAGCGAATTGCTGCATTTTGAAGGTCGACAGTGAGTCTATTAACTTCATTAGTAAGGCTTTTGAGGGTTTCTTCTGCTTCTTTGTGGGAGTCAGAGGCGGTTTTAAGTCGCTGTTGGAGAGACTTTTGCTCAGATTGATGGACTTTTGAGGCTTTTTCAAGGCCGGAAATGGTGTCTTCGAATGCAAGTTTCTGTGCGGAGAGTTTGTCACATGCTCGCATCGACTCCTGCAATTTCGTCTTTAAGTGCTGATTTTTCCCATTCACTTGCTGCACTTTGGCCTTCAAAGCTGCATTTTCCCTCGCAACTTCCTCCGCCGCTTCCTCAATTTCCCTCAACTTCTCCTCCGTCAGTCCCTCTCCCCCTTCCTCCCACGTCTCAATCCTCTCCGCAAAGCTCCTCAGTATCTCCTCGAAGTGCAGTCCTCTACCCAGCCTCGCCCTGCCCAGTTCCTTCTCCAGTGCCCTGACATAGTCCCCGCAGGCGAGTTTGAAGTCTCTGCATTGCTCCAAAGTAGTGACAGTCAGGCGAAGTTCGTGCTGCAGGACTTCTTGGCGCTCTGCTAGGTCTGAGTTCTGGGACACTAGTTCTTGGATTTTCCGCTGAGATTCGGATAAGAGCGACTCGAGGTTGCGGTTCTGCTGGAGGAGCTGAGGGGAGGGATTTGGGGAGTCGGCGGAGGGAGTGGGTTTGGGACATTGTAGAGTCTTTTCGTCTGAGAAATGGGAGAATTCGTCTTCGGACTGTTTGGCTTCGAGGGGGGAAAAGGTGGAATTCGGACTAGTCTGCTGGCTTTGAATTTGAATCAATCGATCGATCGTTCCTTCCAATTTCCTGGCTTTCGCTAGCGGTATTTCTCTATGCGCCAGCAGCATTTTGGGACTTTTCGCCAAATCCCTCCTTTCCGCCTGCACTCTGTTCTTTTCCTCCCTCAGTCCCTGCAGTGCTGAATCAGGCGTAGGAGTCCTAGGGGGCGTCTCTTCCTCAGAAGTCTGACTAGCGCTATCTCCCTTGTCCTCACCAGTCTGCTGCAAGCGGGACTTCCACCGAGTTTCGAAGCTGGTCATAGGTTTGTCTGGTTGGTGTATACAATATGGGTGACGACCAGGAGTCAGTGTCGGCAGCGTCCTTCGTGCCGCTTTCCAGGGCGCAGACTGCGCCAGGGACTTTACGCAAGGAGCGGGTGTATATGAACCCGGAAGAGATGTACAAAGTGACCAGAGGACTGACTACGGAGTGGGGAGTCGAGGGGTATGAAGTCACGAAGAAAAGCGCCACTTACAAGCGCAAAGACTTCAAATTCCCCAAAAGTGCGAGGAACACCTTCCTGGACCATCTCAAGAAAAGGGCAGGGGAGCCGGACCCGACGAAGTACCAGGTGGATGAGTCCAAGCATCGGAAACCGCCGGAGCACAAGCCTATCTTCAAAGCTCCGCGCAACACCTACATTGACGCTATCATCAAAGTCGGGGGCAAGACTCCGGGGCCCAATGCCTACTTCAAACTGCCGAAGGGCAGCAAGTCTCAGACAGCGAAGGTGAAAGGGCCTTCCTTCGGCAAGGAGTCCGGACTCTCCTATCTGTCCACCTGCGAGTTCTATGGAGGGGAAACGCCAGGAGCTGGCCACTACTTCCAGAACCCCAAAGGCAGCGTCTCTAAGCCTCAGCTCAGACCTAATTACTACTTCATCGCCCCCAAGGTCGAGAAAAAGCCCGAAAAGGAGAAAATCGGCCCCGGCAGTTACTACACCACTGACTACGTCCGAGACCCCAAGAAAGAAAAACTCACCAAAGACCCAGTCCGCGCCCAGTCCGCACGTCCAATTATGAACAAAGCCAAGCGCATTACCACTGCTGAACAAGTGCCCAAAGTCACCCTTGGCAACCCTCCAGTGGGACACTATAAGAACTCCACCAAAACGACGGAGGCCTTCAAGACTTTGTCGAGGGAAATTCACTTCTATGTAGCCAAGGAGAAGGAGTTGCACCGCTTTCCGGAGCAGGAAGTCGCTGCGCATAAGTTCGTGCCGGGACCTGGAGCCTATAAGGAAGAAGACGACGAGACCAAGCTACGCCCTTCAAGGTAGTTTAAATGGAGGCTTTGCCGAGTCTGCCGCCGGGAGTTCGAGGCTTGGTGCAGGGCGTACTGGTCCTCGAGGTACAGGCCCTAGAAGGAGTGGAGGCTGACGAAGTCTGGGTCAAGTTCTACGGAGCCCAAAGGGCTGAACAGGTCAAATTGCAGTGCAAAGTCATATATGCAATCCGCAGTCCGAAGGAAGTGTTCGTGGGGTATTTGGAAGATATGAAGGAACTGAGGGTGGAAGTGGTGCAAAAGGGCAGGGCAATCGGCAGGGCTGCAGTGGACTTTGGGCCTTACATCAGTACTCAGGCAGAACCTTTGCAGCTGCAGGGGAAATTCCCCATTTGCCAGGAAGATGAAATCGGAGATGTGGTGATAGCGGCTTATACTGACTTTGAAACTTGGGAAGAGGAACTAGCAAGGACTGGTTTAGCCCCGGAAACCTCTTTGGGAGAGGCGGAAAAGCCCTTTCCTACTGCCAATTTCGCTGGAAACTTGGAAATTGTGCGAATTCCCAGGTCTGCATTGAGGCGAATCGACCGTCCGGCGCCAAAGGCTGAAAACCCAAGCAAAAGTTCGTCTATATCGCAGAGCCAATTGATCGAAAGTCTTCAAAAAAGAGGCGAAACGCTTCGAAAGCTAATGGCCGCCCGCGAAAAAGTCCCAGAAACAGTGCAAGAAGAGACTTCTCCAGGGAAATCAATCCCGCTTCTCCCACTTCCCACTATAAAGCACTTAAAACTGCAAGTTCAGTCCCTAACCGTGCTCGACTCCTCCCTCGTCCAAAGCCGTGTCTTAGTCCTCGACTGCTCCATTCCCTCTTTATCCCTGCAGCCCGGCCTCAAACTATCCCAAGCCGCTCAGAATCGATATGAAGGCACTACTCCTCTATCCATCGAAACCTTCCACTTGCAGCACAAGGGCGGAAGTGGGAATGTGTATGTGTACGAACACGAGTCTTGGCACAGTGTGAATGTAGGGAATATCGGCGGCTTGGCGAACTCGGCAGTGACGTTTCGGATGCAGGTGGAGAGGGAGGAAGTGGGGAGAGGGGAAGTGAGGTGGGCTGCAGTGCTGGCGGCTCCTGGGAGAGTGTACAGCACAGTGGTGGCTTTGAAGGCTTCGGGACTGGGGAAAGGGGGGAAGGCAGGGGAAGTGGGACTGCTGAGTGTTCGGTTTGAATTGCTGGTGGAAGCGGCGGAGAAAGAAGTGTTGGTGCCTTTGCGGACTGCTCACTTCCCGCTTACACAGGAGTTCCCGCTTTCCCAGGCTAATGTATCAGATGGAGTTTCTGAGACTGAGCCGCGGCCTGTGCCCCTAGGCACTGCAGTACATCCAGTGGCTTACCAGCTCTTTCTATTCCTCGCAAATGCTTATCAGCTGGACCCTCGCCCAGACTGCACCCCTCGCAACCTCTTTCTCCGCTACAAGTCCCTATTCGACTCTGAGTTCATCACAACTCCAGTGCTGTGGGAGTGGCAAGACTCGCTCCCATTCAACCACACACTGATAGTGCCAGTACTGCCCTCTGACAAAGTGATAACTCGCATGTCAACAGGCAGGCTAAATATAGAGGTTTGGGACAAATACACCGCCAATGAGAATGAACTGTTAGGACTGGTGGCTTTGCCTCTAGGTGCCTTTGTGGAGACTCTAAAGGCGGGGAGTGTGCTTGGTAGTGTGTACCCTGTCATTGCTGTGGACGACTATAGGGCGGTGCACAGCTTTCAGAGGGATAGGGATGTGGGCTATTTGCGAGTTTGCATGGCTTTAGGCACTTCTGCCCAGGTTCAAAGGCTGAATGATCGCTATCAGCAGCCGAAAAAGCAGAAAGCAGTCTTGGAAGCGGCAGTAACTGTCCCTATTAGCAGAGCGGAGTCAGCAGTGCAGACAATAGTCGCTGCAAAGGCAGTGGAAAGGCCTCCAATTCAGCCTACCCCTGCGAAACTCACAGAAAGTCTGGAGTCCATTGGGGATATCGCCGCTTTCCTCAATAGAAAATCCACTGAAACGCTTCCACCTATCCCTCCTAAGCCCGAAACCCAGCCAATTCCTTTCTCCAACTCTCCCCAGCCTTCCAAAGCACTTCAGGAAAGCCTGGATATCGATAAAACACTGGCAAAGCTTTCAATTCAACTCGCAGATATCAATTTAGAAGAAGCACTGCAGGCCTCAGACGTGTTCAGCAGAGACTGCCTACACCGGGAAGCCTTCATTTCCCTACTAGAGAGTCTGGGCCTGGGTTTGTCCCCTAAGGAACTGGCTGTTGTTTCTGACTATATACTCAGTGTGTCGGAAATGTCCACTTTTCGGAAAATTAGACATTGCGATATACTTTCCGCATTGAAAATCGCGCCGAAACGAAGAATGGGCATTAAGCATGTATTCACCTTAAAGCTGGCAGAGCTGAGTTCCTGCCTCATATTAGGCCTTTTACCCTCGCTTTCTGCCTATTTACGGGTTCAATTCCCTTTAGACGACGGCTCTTATGAGTCTTCTCTACTCGGAGAAGCCGCTAATCAGTCGCTTTCTCTCGTCTCCACTCATACCTGCACAGTGTATGAGGGACAAAGGCTGGAGGACTATATGGCCGAAGGCACTAGTGGGGTGGAAGTATGGCTGTGCAAGAATGAGAAGAGAAGTGAAACGCAGGTGCTAGGGAAGGCCTTGCTGCCTGTGGAGGAAGTGCTGGAGTTGGCGGGAAGCAGTGGGCAGATTGCACGTACTTTGTGCCTTTATGCAGATCAAAACCCACATATTGGCTCTTTTCCGGCTGATATTATTGGGAAAATCCGGTGTTGTGTGAGTTATTCGCAGGAAAAAACCTTTGAGTCGCCAGGAACTACCTCGGAAGTGCCCTGGGGACGTCGTATTACACACGAAACACCGCTGTCCTCACCTTCTCTACTGACTCTTTCAGTCCTATCTGCCTCTTCCCTGCACCGCGGCTTGGACTACTACAGTTCCCAGGGAGTGGACTTAGGGCCTTGGCTGCAGGGCTATGTCCGAGTCAGTCTTTTCCATGAAAGTGAGGAGTTGAGGCAAAGACTAGAGGATGTGAATACTCGAGTAGTTGAAGGCAGAGGGAAATTGAGTTTCCAGCAGAGGTTTCAGTTGGAGGTTTCGCTGGAAAAGGAAGTTTTGGACTATATTCGGAACGAAACTGCGTTTTTCGAACTAGTTTTGAAGGTTTCTGGTGAAGAGTTGATATTCGGGGCTCTCACTATCCCCCTGCTTCCAATTTTGCTAAACGGAGTCTCAGGTGAGTTTTCGCTGCTAAATAAGTACGGGCAGCATATGGGGAATCTGTGCTTGGTGCTGAGTCTCAATAAGGAAGATATCCGCCTGGGTACTGATTTCCCCACTCAAATCCCTCCTATTCCTTCCCATATAGATGAGATTACGAAAGCGCCAACTCCCCTACTTCCCTCCGAAGACCCTCCAATTCCCACTAAGCAAGCAAATTCCGAGGAAATCGAGCCCTTGGTGAAACTACTGCTATCGGTGGAGACAGGCCTGCGAATAGGCTCCTTCCTGTTCAGTACTGAGGCGATATATCCGTATTTGAAAGTGATTTGGCAGGGGAGGAAAGTAGCGCACAGTGCGCCTGCGCAGACTACCACTTACCCTGCCTGGGACTTTTCACATACATTGGAGGTGTTTGAGTATGAGGAATTGAGAGGGAAGTCGCTGGTGATTGAAACAGCTTATAGGCTTTCGGAGGAAGACAGAGAGGTGACTTTAGGAAGCACTGAAATTGACCTGAATCCACTACTGAAATTGCAGGATATATCGGGCTGGTACCAAGTTCTGCATAGATCAGCCCCCGCAGGACAGCTGAAAGTGCGCATTTCCCCCCTCGACCTCAAGCCTATCTTCAGTAATTCCAGTTTACTCACGCAAAAGCCCTCCAGGCCGATAGATCAGTTCCTCACTACTAGGGACGAGGACCTGCGGGCGTTGCACACTGCTAAGATGCAGGCTCTAGACCAACTCACAGTTACTCTTCAGCAAAAGTATAAATTAGCAGTCTAAGTGGGCCTGTAAAAGCACCTGCTATTAAATGTGCATATAAACAGCAGCTGTAGTCCTCCCATACAATTATAATTCTGCCATGGTCATATCTTTTGTATCGGAATTTACATATATCTTTACTGCAGAATTATCCAAGTGTTAAAATTCCCACACTAGGCTCCTTTGCTTAGCTCTACATTGCAGAAATAGCTAACAGTGCAGTAAGCCAGTAGCCATTAATAGGACTACCAACTAATTGCTTTCCTAATATGCCTAGTTTGTGTATCGTACAATACTCCACTAGTCTCTCAGAACTCTCATATAATTCAAAGATGCACCTTTATTCCACCTGCACGCCATACTGTACTTTCTGAGGAGCTTAATGAAATGCAGCGTCTTCTCATGCATAGAAACACTGTCTGTTGTTATTGACCGGTCAGGACGTTTTTTTGAGCAAACTGTCAAATGGGAAAGAGGGATGTAGGGACAAGTCTCAGCGGAATTTGGCTACTTGTTCCCTTTCAGGTTGCAAGAACTTGGCAGATGTGAGGTATTGGGCAGGTGTTGGACTCAGGGAGCTGAGTAGTGGCCTTGGACTGGGTCTTGTTGGGGATTGGTGAGGGCCCTTTGGGGAAGTTGGCTTTGAGCACGTCTGCTGCCTCTGATTATGACCATTTAATATGGATGGTTTCGATATAGATAAGACCTAACATATGCAAGGATTGCATTTTCTTCCGTGTGAATTTCGCGGTTCCTAGGCCTGGAAACGGCAATAACTTCATAGCTAAGAGGACTTCGAGAGTAGTCTTTTTGCATGGAACAGCACTTCAATAGCTGAGCGATAGTCTGCTCTCGCCCTCCACCCTGCCAATATCTCAAAAATACAGCAGTAATTCCGCTGTATCTTCTTGTTTGATATCTTCGGGGAAATGACTATATTAGCGTACGGCTTTCGAAGCAGTCCAGAAGACAGCTGAAAGTATGAATAAACTGCTTTCTTCCAGATATTCGGACGCTTCGATATATGCAATGATGCTGTTCCAATGGCTGATCCACTCAATCCCATCAAAGATTCAACCGAAGTCTTCTGAGATGACCCCCAGTTCTGCGATAATGCAACAACGATTACTCAAACCTCGAATGAGGTGTAGCAGGAATAAAGCGAATATTAAACTATGCATCCAGCTTCGATTTCCTTTGGTTACTATCTCGGATACAGACATCATACAAGCGCAATGACGCAAACGGCAGAAGTCGGAATTGAGCGGGACATCTCCTCGTCACAGCGCTGAAATCACTTCGAGTCTGGCGTTCTCGACACTAGACAGATGCCCTCAACGGAGGCTTGTCTTTTCCGGGGTACCAACCGAGATCATCTGAGAAGCGCCACTTCCCAGCACACCAATTTTACTGTATCTGCCATTCACTATTGAGGAGTCCCCTACTCGTCTTGCGAGGAAAAGCGATCCGAATATGAAGGTGTGTGGAAAGTCAAAGGAAATCATTGAAGAGTTCTTTGAGGGAAGATGAAAAAGAGCATTCTGCAACTAGAAGCATCCTCAGAGGAAAATCGCAAAATAAAGATTGCCTTTCGGAGAATGAGATCGATGCTCAACAGGAGGAAGAATAGGTTCTAACATGCTTATTTAGTCTTCTCGATAGATATGAATATTTAGTGGGTTCTTGTAAGGCTTCTCTGAGATTTTCGCTGCTTTTTTGGTAATATATCTAGACTTAAAAGCTGATCCTTGTTTCCTAGCTATTATATGAGAAATCATAGTTCGAGTTGACAGCTCTACTATCTCTCAAAATCACCACATTTTGCATCCAAAATTAACTCCAAGTCGCTCCTCCCTCCATCAAGTCTATTCACTCCCAGGTGTTCCCACCACTTTCGCCATAATCAAAATGGCTCAGAACCTGTCGGATGAGGCTCTTTTCCTCAAGGTCGTGACAGTGGGCGACTCCGGCGTAGGCAAGAGTTCTCTCATATTTCGATACATAGACGGAGCGTTCCAGACAGGGTACGTGAGTACTATCGGCGTGGACTTCAAAGTGAAGATGATGAAGGTAGGCGAGCAGAATGTGAAATTGCAGGTATGGGATACAGCGGGACAGGAGCGATTCCGCACTATTGCGAGGGCTTATTTGAGAGGGGCGCATGGCTGTATAGGAGTCTTTGATGTGTCGCAGCCTGACACTTTGGACCGGCTGCACATCTGGCTGGATGAGTTTCTGCAGGAAAACCCAAAAGTGGCGTCTCAATGCATCATTATAGTGGGCAATAAGACAGACCTGCCCACCCCCCACGTCACCCCTGCCCAGGTCCAAGAAGTCACAGAGAAGTACAAGTGTACCTACCTCGAAGTGTCTGCCAAGACAGGCCTCGACGTTTCTCGAGTGTTTGACACTTTGGCAGGCGCCATGGTTTCTACCCGAGGTCCCGCTCCCTTCCCGAAGCCGGAAACAGTGATTTCCAAGCCCAATTCCAAGGCCCGCTGCTGTAGCTAATACAATATGGAAGAGCCGATGGTGGTCACTATCGGCGGTGAAAAGCTGGAAATCACGCCTCTGGGCGCAGGCAACGAGGTGGGTCGTTCCTGCATTGTGCTGCAGTTCAAAGGGAAAACCATCATGTTCGACTGCGGAATCCACCCAGCACTCACAGGACTGAACGCACTTCCCTGCTTTGATGAAGTGGACATCAGCTCTATTGACCTGCTGCTGATTACTCACTTTCACCTGGACCACAGTGGTGCCCTGCCGTACTTCCTCACCAAAACCACCTTCGATGGGACTACTTACATGACTCACCCCACGAAGGCCATTATCAAGCTGCTGTTCAGTGACTTCGTCAAGGTTAGTAACATTGGAAACGACCATGAGAAGCTCTACACTGCACATGAACTCAACTTAGCCCTGCACAAGATGAAGCTGATCGACTATCACCAGGAAATGGAGCACAGCGGTATCAAGTTTTGGTGCTACAACGCAGGCCATGTGCTGGGCGCAGCGATGTTCATGATCGAATTAGCGGGAATCCGGGTGCTTTACACAGGAGATTACAGCTGCGAAGAGGACCGACATCTGCAGAAGGCGGAAATCCCTGACATGAACGTGGACATACTAATCGTGGAGTCTACATACGGAGTGCAAGTGCACCAGTCCAGAGCCAGTCGAGAGCGACTGTTCACAAGCACTGTTCATGAAATTGTCAGAGGAGGCGGCAGGTGTCTCTTGCCTGTCTTTGCACTGGGAAGAGCCCAGGAACTCCTACTCATCCTGGACGAGTACTGGCATGACCACCCTGAAATCCAGCGAATTCCCATTTACTACGCATCCTCTCTGGCTAAGAAGTGCATGCCTGTGTTCCGCACCTACCTGAACATGATGGGCAACCAGGTCAAACTGCAGTTCGAACAGGGACACAATCCCTTCGAATTCCGACACATTTCCAACCTGCAGTCGATGGACTATTTCGACGACTCTGCGGCTTCTGTAGTAATGGCCTCTCCAGGAATGCTTCAAAACGGCCAATCCAGAGACTTATTCGAACGCTGGTGTGGAGACTCCAAAAACGGCCTAGTTTTAACCGGCTACTGCGTGGAAAACACCCTTGCAAAGGAGATCTTGAACAGTCGCACAGAAGTGCAAATGACCGATGGCACTATACGACCAATAATGATGAGTGTCAGTTACATCAGCTTCAGTGCACACTCGGACTATGACCAAACTTCTAACTTCATAGACAAGGTCAAGCCTGCGCATATTGTGTTGGTGCATGGAGACTCGATTGAAATGGGCAGATTGAAGCTGAAGTTGGAGAAGGAGTTTAGAAATAAGTTTCGAGTGTTCACGCCGACTAACCATCAGACTGTGGAATTCACGTTTGAAATACGCAAAAACGCGAAAATTGTGCTGGGAGATGAAATGCTGGACGAGGGAGTTATAGTGAAAAAAGAACCAGACCATATCATTATGGGCGTAGACTCACTCACTGACTACACAACAATAGGTGTCAACACCATCAGGCAAAAGCTCAGAGTGCCATATGCCCACTCACTCCAGCTTTTGCAATACCTGCTCAATAGTCTGTTTCCCGGAGTGCAGAGTCTGGATGTAGGGGGAGTCGCCTGCTTGCTGGTGGGTGGCGGAGTCACGATTACCCCTGAAAAGTCAGGAAATCTGCTGCTGGAGTGGATGGCCTCTCCCCAAGGTGACATAGTGGCAGACTCCGTAGCCCTCCTAATCCTGCAAATCCGGTCCAGCCCAAGCCCCGCTTTGCTCCAAGCTATGAGTCAAATGGACTCCGATGAAAGCAAATTCCGCTTTCTGCTCGGTCTGATCCAGCAACGATTCGCAAATACCATCTTCGACGCAGCCTCTCAAACCATCTCTGTCACTACCTCAGGGCAGACTGTTAACATCAACTGCAAGGTGCAGACAGTGGAAGGCGACAGCGAAGTGCTGGTCGAGTGTGTGCGCGAGATGGTGAAGTCCGTTTATCAGATGTAGGAGGTAAGGGGCTGGACCCCAATTAGTGGTGGTAATTGTCTATGGCGTTCAGGAAGGTGGTGGTCGCGAACCCAGTAGCGGAGATGGACGGTGACGAAATGACTCGGGTCATTTGGACGCTGATTAAGCAGCAGCTCATTACACCCTTCCTCGAAGTCCCTATCCAGTACTTCGACCTGGGCATTGAGTACCGCGACGCGACCAATGACCAAGTGACTTTGGACGCCGCCGCAGCTGTGCGCGCATGCAAAGTGGGCATTAAGTGCGCTACCATCACTCCTGACGAAGCGCGTGTCGTCGAGTTCAACCTCAAGAAGATGTGGAAGTCTCCCAATGGCACGATCAGGAATGAACTCCGGGGAACTGTGTTCCGTGAGCCGATTATCATCAAGAACATTCCCAGAGTGATGCCAGGCTGGACTCTGCCAATCATTATCGGCAGACACGCTCACGCAGACCAGTACAGAGCCACAGATGTGGTGTTCGGCAAGGCAGGCAAGTACGAAATCGCCTTCACTCCAGCTGAAGGCGGCCCTGAGCAGCGCACCGAGGTGTTCACCTTCACAGGCCCAGGCATTGGTCTCTCTATGTACAACACTGACGAGTCCATTCTCGAGTTCGCAGAAAGCTGCTTCGAGTTCGCTCTGAACCGGAAACTACCGCTCTACATGAGTACGAAAAACACCATCCTCAAGCGCTATGATGGCCGGTTCAAGGACATCTTCCAGGAAATGTACGACACCCGGTTCAAGCAAAGCTACTTGGACGCCGGAATTCTGTATGAGCACCGGCTCATTGACGACATGGTGGCGCAGTCCATAAAGAGCAATGGAGGGTTCGTGTGGGCCTGCAAGAACTACGACGGAGACGTGGAAAGTGACATGTTGGCACAGGGGTACGGGTCTTTGGGCCTCATGACCAGTGTGTTGGTGTCTCCCTCTGGGGCGATTGAGGCTGAGGCAGCGCACGGCACGGTGACTCGCCACTATCGAGTACATCAGAAGGGTGGCGAGACGTCTACCAACCCCATTGCCAGTATCTTCGCTTGGACTCGCGGCATGCTGCACAGAGCCAAGCTCGACAGCAACGACCTACTCAAGCTCTGGGCAGAGACCTTGGAAGCCGTGACGATTGAGACGGTGGAGAGCGGGTTCATGACCAAGGACTTGGCACTGTGTGTGCATGGAGCTGCGTAAGTTCCAGACAGGATGACACGGGAGCACTGGCTCAGTACGCAGGATTTCATTTCCAAGATCGCGGAAAACATGACTGCACGCTGGACGCAGCTCTCACCCGCTTAACTTAGGTAGCGCCCAGCCTGTTTCTGCCCCGCAGAAAAGAACATGGGAGTGTGAGCGTTCGCCCACTCACGGATGGTCGGGATCCTTGTGATAATGTCAGTCCCCACAGCAGGCGGAGAGGCCCCAGACCGCCGTAAGCGCGTTCGCGCTACAGACACCAGCGAAGACCCCGGTGAGAGCGAGCAGCCGCAGAAGCGCGGTGCCTTCGAAAGCACAGGCGACCTGCATGCCTTTGAGAGGTGCGATAGCAACTCCTCCAACTTCCGACATGTACCTGAGGCCCAAACTTCTGATGTCATCGCAGGGTTTCTCCAGGCCGGATCCAGCGACTTCCTGCGGTCTGGCCTAATCAACACGCTCTCTCTGAAGATATCCAAGCTGCAGCGAGACGTCACGAAGCTGGAAACCGCTCTGGCAGATAAGGACGCGGAGTTGCTGGGCAAAGACAAACGCATTGTCGACCTGCAGCAGGAACTGTGCGGCCAGCAGGAGGACCGCTCACAGCTGCGTACACACCTGCAGACCTGCCAAAGCCTCGCTGCTCGCTTGCGCCAGGCTCTCATCAGTACTCTTCGTGCTCTGGAAGATCGCAAACGAAAAGACCTAAAGGCCAAACTGAGTCGGGACGGCTTCCGCCTGGGTCGCGCTTCTATCTCTGTCCTCCAGGACCAGTACGAAGAAGGAAATGAAGTGGTGGATGTCAAGACTCAACTCACTCAGACCACTCGTGACCGCGAAGCCCTGGAAAAGCACAAGAAGCAGACCAAGCCTAAAGACGAGGACCTGTCTGTGCTGCAGCTGAAAATCGCACTGCTGCAGAAGGAAGAGACGGAGTTACGAGCGAAGCTGGACAAAATGGAAGTGGAAAAAGCCATATATTTGGAAGAAAGTCGCCGCATGAGTGAGGAAGATGCAGCTGCATATGGCCGCAGCTCTCGCGAAGCCTGGCCAATCCTCCAAAGTCGCTACCTCCTGCTCTCCCTCCTAGGCAAGGGCGGCTACAGCGAAGTCTACCGTGGCTATGACCTCGAAGAGTGCAGAGAAATCGCTGTGAAGTTCCATCGACTCAACCCGAGTTGGCCGGAAGACTTGAAGCAAAGTTACATCAAACACGCTTTGCGCGAAAACGCAATTCACAGAGCTTTGGACCACCCGCGAGTTGTGAAGCACTTTGATACTTTGGAGCTGGAGAGCTGCTTCTGCACTGTCTTGGAACTGTGTCAGGGCGAAGACCTGCACAAGCTATTGCAGCGACATAAAACGCTCCCAGAAAAAGAAGCGAAGCTGATCGCCTTCCAAATCTTCCAAGGACTGAAGTACTTAGGCGAACAACAAGTGATCCACTACGACCTCAAGCCGCACAACATCCTGCTGCACAAGGGAGAAGTCAAGATCACCGACTTCGGCCTGTCCAAACTGATGGGTCCCACTCAAACCGCCATAGAACTCACAAGCCAGGGCGCTGGCACCTTCTGGTACCTCCCTCCTGAGTGCTTCACTGTAGCGCCGACTATCACCTCGAAGGTAGACGTGTGGAGTGCTGGAGTGGTCTTCTTCGAAATGCTCTTCGGACTGAAGCCGTTTGGCCACAATATGACTCAGGAAAAGGTGTTCAGGGAACAAGTGGTGCTCAATGCCCAGCAAGTGGCCTTCCCGCCTAGACCCGCTGTATCTGCAGAGTGCAAGGAATTCCTCAGGAAGTGTCTGGAGCCCGAGCAGAGCCAGCGCTGGGACGTGGCGGAGGCACTGCAGGCGCCCTACCTACTCAGCAAGCTCAAGTAGCTGTCTAAATAGCGCTATTGCCCCAAGTTAGGACGAGGAACATAGCTGCTAAGCTCACCAGCAGCGCCCAGGCCATGTGGGCCTCAGGTCGAGTGCTGGGCATTGCAGCTTTCCTGCTTTCAATCGCTTGATTCCGACCCCGGATTTGGTCCTCTAGTCTTTGGCAGTCCGCTTCGACCCTGTCCTTAGCCGCTGTGAGGACAGGGATAGTGTTGGTGAGGGAGCGAATAGGACTGGGCGGGGGAGTGGATGCGTAGGTGGGTGCAGCCGAGAACTGCTGAATAGTGAGGCGACTCTGCTTCTCTTCCAAGGCTTTTAGCTGTGTGCGGAAAGACGCTTCTTCCCTGCTTCGCTTCTGTTGGAGTTGGGAGCAGTCTGCAGTGCTCCGCTCATATGTGGGAAGCAGCACATCCCCAAGGTACTGCTCCGCCTTCACTAGTGCGAAATCCACTGTGTTCCCCTTATCAATCGCCTCCTTTCTGCGTCTTTCTAGTTCCGGCCATTTCATCCACAGTGCAGTGCGAAGTCCATCCAGTCGCTTGCACTCCGCAGCCAATTGAGCAGCTTGGGCGGAGTCTGTGTCTATCGTTCTGGCAAGTGCACTGGCCTTGCCAGTTGCGTCTTTCACCTTCTGCTCACACATAGAAGCCTGACTGCGTGCAGCGGCCACTCCCCTTTTCTCCTTCTCTTCCTCTTGCTTCAAATCAGCCACAATTTGCTTAATTGTCTCTATTTCGCGCTCTGGGTGGACCTTTGTCCTCCTCACGATTTCCACGTTTCCTTCGATTTCCTCGATGTGAGAGGCGGAGTTCACCCTTTTCTCAAGTGATTCCACTCTTTCTGCTGCTGCTTTGACTTTGGCCGTTTCAGCCGCTTCTCTGTCCTTCAGAAACTTCAAATAGGCCTTAAAAGCGCCGAAAGTGTCAGCAATTCGCTTCTTCGCGGCTGTCAAAGCAGGGGTCGAAGCTGTATCCACCGCCTCCATTTCCTTATATAGAGCCTGTATGTTCTCTCTAGCGAGGATTTCCAGGCCTAGCATTGACTTTTCCTTTTCATAGGCTAAGACTCGCCTCCGCTCTGCAAAAGCTATCTCTTCTCCCTGCAATTTCTCTATATAAGACTTTATTTGTGCATTTTTCTGTGCAGATTGTTGGAAATCTCTATTTAAATCCACGTGTTGAGACTCGTACTTCGCATGTTCTTCACCATACAACTGCAGTATTTTCGCCTTTTCCTGGGCGAGAAGCTGTGCAAAGTCTTCTAATTCCGCCAGTAAAGCCACATAGGCCTGCAGCATCCTCATTTTCGAGTTCAACTGGTCCTGCAGGATAGCAATAGAAAGGGCGAGAGGATTTTCCTCCGACTCAAGAGGGTACTGCCTTGGCAGCTGAGGCCGTAGAAAGGCCTCACTTTTGAGTGTGATTTTGGTATAGATGACTTCACAAGTAGTGATAATTCGCTGGACTTGCGTGATTTCCAGTCCTTCGTGCTGCATCTTGGAGCGGACTTCATAGAACTCCTGGAACTGCAGCCTGTACTCCTCCACATGAAGATGCACCATTTGTTGGTAGTGTTCAGGGCTGTTGGCAGGCGCAGGGTTTCCTGCCTGCGGCTGCCAGTCCCTTTCCCTTCGTTTATCTCGCTCGATTTCCACATTAAGACTCTTTTGCTGTACTCTGATAGAAGCGAAGTACTGCGCGACTTCCTGGGAAGCAGGCAGCTGAGGCGGCCCTGAGTTGATTAGCTCGATCAAGGTGAAGTTGTCAGGGAGTTGGGACCAATTGGGCACTTTTTTCTTGCAAATTGGACAACTGTCGCTGGCGCTTTGGTTGAGGTTGGTAACGCAGTTGCTGCAAATGCTGTGTCCGCAGGGGAGACTCTTGGGCTTCAGTTGGTCGGAGTAGGGGTTGAAGCAGATGGGACACTCGGGGGACATGCTATTATGGGCAGTGGAGAGATGGCTAATGGTTGTGGTGTATTTTGGTTCATATAGCGCGTTGTGCTGATTTGATGGATTCTTCACATGTCTTTCTCTCAATTTCGCTCATCACTCAATAACTAGAGGGAAATTTCCTTCTTTCAGCTCTATTTCGCAGTACCAAAGAGCTCAATGCCTCCTAATCTCCCACTTTTCACCCTGCTAACCCTATATCCCGACTAAACAAGTAGAGAAACAGCGTTAGTTTACACTAAACTCGGTCCAGGAAGAGGTTTCGAGCCACTTCTCTCCGGTTCCTCCACACCACACAGTCATGCTTGCCTCTGCCGTGCAGACTCAGACTTGCACGAGGCGGCTCTGTGTGCAGTTCATGTGAGGCGCGCACGACTTTTGGGGTGGTAAAGGAGTGATGGGCGTTGATATCCAAGGAAAGTCTGCGGTCAGCACTCCGGCTGCCGGGGATGCTCGTCCGTTCTCGGGCGGAAACAGGCGGAGAGAGCTCCCCCGGGGCTGTGCGAGTGGTGAAGCAGCTCTCTGTCTCTTCCAAGTGTTGGAACCAGGCGCTCAGACGACTCTCCATATTACCACCAATGCTGCAATAGGAACTGTGCAGGCTGTTTCCTTAAATTCAGGCCAAAGGCACCAATTCACTGTGAGTTTCAGTATTTGTTGGTACTCACAGGACTGCATTTCGAAGCTTTTCTAGCAAATCGTAGATTTACGTATATCTGTACCCCTCCTATTACAGCTAAATGGCCCAGACAGTCCTGTTACTCTATAGGAAAGGACTGGGTGTGGCAGGGACCTAGACTGAGCAAGTGCGCTACCAGTTCCTCCCTAGCCTCAGTATATTCCTCCGGAATCGCTCCAATGACCTCCGCCAGAAAGCCCGAAAGCACCAGGTTTTGCCCCAATTTGGGCCTTTTGACCAGGGCTGATTCCGCTGGTCCAGACCTTCGCTTGTAGGGAGTGGTTTTCACTAAGGAGTGGAGATTGAAAGGGTCAGTACAGCACTCCGTCCTGTCCCTATCACAGCTAAGTCCTGCGCCAGGCCGCATATTTCCCCACTATTGCAGATATCTATATACACTTTAGCTAGTACTGGGCTGTGAGCAGGGCGGTGAGTCCATCTGGCTCTGTCAGTCTTTCCAGGCCCAGTCTCATTTCTTGGACTTCTCGGCAGATTTCCCGCACTAGACTTACTAGTTTCACCCAGGAACTGGCCTCCAGCCCGGAAACGTGCACTTTGTGGAAGAAAGTCCCGATGATGTCAGCCACTGAGCAAGCTCCGCGGTTCATATACACCTTTAGGACGTTATTGAGCTCTGCTAGGTCGCGATGAACGCCTGTGAGGTCCGTCAGCATGAGGCGAACTGCAGTTTCGCTTTCCTCCGTCGGGTGTTTCAATCGAGAGTTTTCCGCGATGATAGCAGTCTGAGTGGCTTCCAGTGCCTCAATTTGAGACTGCAGAGACACAATTTGAGCCTGGTGCAGGCGAATCGCCACCGAGGCTGAGTCTTGCACTTGGAAATGGTCAATTCCTCTTTTGCGTTCTTCATACGCCTTTGCAGCCTGCACTTGAGCCCAATACCTGTCCTTTAGGCCTCTATAAGCCTCGTCTGTACTTGCTAACTTCCGACTAAGCCGCTTGATTTCCTCCTGCTGGGTCTTGCAGCGCTGTTTCCACTTTAAGCATTTCGTATGAAGATGCAGAATTTCGATTTCTTTCTGGTTGAGAGAGGTCTTGAGTCCGCGGGTTGAGGTCAGTTGGAGACTTTGGTCCAAGAGAGAGGAGTGGGAGAGGACTTGGGAGTTGTCGGGACTGTGGTAGGCACGCTGGGTCAGTGCTCTCTTGCTTTTCATTATGAACGTCTTCGTAGCAGGACTTCCTCCCCGAGCTTCTGAAAGCGACCTACGAACAGCCCTCCCCTGCCTCACAGTTGAAGCCACAGAGCTGCATGTAAGCTGCACTTCAGGGCTCCTTCGCCTTCGTGCGAGTGCCCAGAGACCAAGTCGCAGTGGCACGGGAACGCTACGACGGCCTACTATTCCAGAACCGCTTCCTGCACGTGAGTTCCGTTCAACCTCACTTACAAGGCTGCAAGCGCTGTTTGCAGTTCGGACACACAGTGGATGTCTGTCTCTTGCTCCCTCGCAGTGCGCCGAAGTCTGCATCTTTGGCTCCTGAGCACGAAGCACTGAGCAGTATTCAGTTCGCCAAGGAGTGGGACTCGGAGTACCCTGCAGACGAATGGCCCACTCAAGTTTCGGAAGTCGAGCCGCCATCTAAGCGCAAACGAAGTGAGGAGTCTGAGATGGGAATAAAAACGACGGATAAGAGCAAGCTCAATATAGAGAAAGACCTGCTAAAAACCCTGCGGGAAGCAGGCGCTGCAGTCCTCAACGACTGCCGTTTCGAGCTTGTCTCCCCTTCTGACCTCGCAAGCTTCACATCGCGAGTGACCTGCGGAAGTTGCAAAGCTGTGATAATGGTCAAGAGCGTGCAAGCACACTTGCAGTCCAAAACTCACCAGCGTGCTGCGAAGCAGGATACTAATGTCCTAGGCTAAGTACGAACTCGCTCCACTTCTTCTCCCAGACCTGCAGTGTGGCTTCCGGCTCTGTGCAGTGTTCGATGCTGTTGAGAATCAGTCGCTTGAGCTCTGCGAGTGAGAGGTTCCAGAGCACTGTGGCGTAGAGGAAGTCAGGTGTGACTCCTTGGTAGCCGAACATGCCCGGGTCATCTGAGTTGAGAGACACTGCAAGGCCTCTGTGTAGGTAACTGGCTCCTGGGTGCGTGCGTAGGTCCAGAGTATAGCGGAGCAGCATGTTGCTGAGGGGACACAGCTCTACCAGCACTCCACGCTTCCGCAGTAGTTCCATGTCTGCGGGGAAGTGCTGCAGGTTAATGCCGTGGCCGATGCGCGAAGTGCCGAGAGCGAGGGAGTGGCTGATACTGTCGACCCGAGGATTGATCGTTTCGCCAGCGTGGAAGAAGTACTTAATCGGCCTGCCCTCAGCAAGCGAACGACCCCGCATAGCTGCCAGAACAGGCACATATAGGCTGATCGGGTTGAGTGTCTCTTCCTCCCCAACCAAGTCAAAGCCTAACACTACCTTGGGATACTGCTGGGCCAACTGATAGGTCTGTTCCACTCCCTGTGCCACTTCTTCCGGTGTCTCGTACTTCATTCCCAAGTATACAAACCCCACTGAGAAGTCGGGGGTGTTGGCCGCCAACTCATCTTCAAGTCTCTGCAGGAACTGCGTTTCTTCCTGTATAGAGACAGCCCCAGCGTCGTTGAATAGGAGGCCGGTCAGATGCTTGTACTCCACTCTCTGCAGGTTGTCCTCTCTCATAGTCCTAAAGGACTCGCGCATGTAGCTTGCGAAGATGTCCTGTGAGTTCACCAAATTGCCCTGCGCCAGGAAGAGGTGCATGAAGTGTTTCCAGACTTCGTTGGATGTGCCAGTCCCAGTCTGTTCGTTCAGACTGATAATATCGTCCAGTTCTTGCATGCGCTCTGGAGCGGCATTGAAGTAGGCAGCTGCGGGGAAATACCCACTGCTTTCATCATGTTTGACTGATAGTTTGCGAGTGGAGGGGTTGTAGTAGACTTTGGGATTTGAAAGTACTTGGTTATGCAGGAAGGAGCGGTGGACACTGGCGGTTGTATGCACGTGGAGATGAGCGCCTTTGGGCATTTTCTGCAGGAATTGAAACAGAGCTGTGTCTCTGAGAGCACTTTCTATGTGGTAAAAGTCGCTCATGTCGCGGGGACTGAACTGCTCTCTGAACTGAGTCTTGAGTGTTTCCAAGTGCTCGGCAACACGTACTTCCTCAGCAGAAAGTGCAGGCAGCCGGCCCAACTTCGCATTCTCACCTTCCAGCTCCGCTCTGACTGTCACGTATTCGTCCATTTTCACCACAAGCTTCAGCCTTACCAGTGCCAATCCCTCCCAAAACAATACATATAGCTAGGAACAGGGACCAATGTTAGCACTTCTCGCTGTCCTGCACAGTCCGCCGTCCAAGTCTCGCCGACTTCTCGTCCTGCACAGAAAAGAACGAAGTGGCGGTAGCGGCCGTGGAAGGCAGCTTCCACAGACTTGTAGATGTGAGCAGAGGAGTTGAGGCTTGCCACTTGCTTGCTGTCGCCTGTTAGTGTCTCCACGTTGAAATAGACCAGGGACGCAGGAGTAGACTGGGGATTATGAAAGCTTACGGAGGCTTCTTTGATGCAGATGGAGTGACGTGAACAGCAAAAACCCATTACAGGCCTAATCTGCTCGGAAATGCTGCAGTGGCTTCCTGAGTACTTCTGGTAGTAAGGGAATCCTGGGCCTTCTGATAGGACGACTATTGTACTAGTCTAGAATTCCTCACTATTACGACTCCGGCATATGCTCTGCAGCAGCCATTACCCAGTCTAGGGCATTAGTACTAAAAGCTACAACACATTTAGGACAGGATGCAGCAGGTTGAGCCTCTCCGAGGCATTTTCACACTATTCAGCAGTTCCTGCTGCTCCAGACGTAATCTCTCGCTTTCCCCCAAACTCTTCCTCAGCACCGCAACTTCCTGCCGCAGGCGTGCTAACTCGTTGCCAGTTTGGTGGAAGTTGACCACTGCATTGTTCTCAATGTTCTTCACATTCTGGGCATACTGAAGCGTGCTGAGAGTCTCTTGGAACTGTGCAAAGGAGGGACTAACCGTAGCCAGCATGGCAGTTTTGCTGTTTCCTCCCAGTGCGTTTTGAAGGATGTGAGTCAGTCTGGAGTCTCGGTAAGGAACATGGACGTGTCGTTCCACTAAGGCGTTAATGACTCTTTCAAGCGTCAAAAGAGACTTATTGATGGACAAGCCCTCAGCAAATCGCTCGCCTCTGACGCCCTCCGCCCCTACTCTCTCCGCCCCTGCGAGGTCGACCAGGTTGATATCACTGTCCAGTTCCTTGGTCACGTCCCTCGAGTTAGGGTCGTAGGTGACTTGTCTCAGGTTGATGCGGTACACTGTATGGGCTCGGCTGCTAGTGTCGTTTTGGCTGGTGGCTGCGAGTGTTCTCCGCATCATTCCTTGCGCCAAGGCTTCTTCCAGTGCTGCCTCTCCCGGCACTTTGCGACTGGAAACGCCGAAAAGAAAAGGACCGGAGGTGCTTTTGACTTCATTGTCCCTTGCAGGATTGAGCAAGTCGTAAATCCGCTCATTGTACAGCTCAAATATACTGACTTCCACCTGACACTTCCTCCCTGCAGTCGCAGAAGCATCAATCCGCTCAAATAAGTGTTGACACAGCAGCGGCATTAGTCCCTTATTGGCCGCAGTCCCTACCATGGAGTAGGACTTCCCAGAGCCTGTGTACCCATACGCAAACACACAGGCGTTATACCCATTGAAAGCGTTGTCCAGTAGTGTCTCTCCCAACGTTGCGTACACATCGTCTTGGTCTGAATAGCGCGAATCGGGGCTGGAGCGCACATACTTGCCACTACCTACTTCCTGCATGCACTCGTCATGCGACCAGAAGCAGTGGTCGAAGTCGAAACGCCGCTCTTCGGACTCGGTGGTGAGGAGGAGGGAGTTGCCGGACATGTCAATGCAGCAGAGAGAGCCCTGCTCCTGGGAAGTGAAGGGACGGACGCGGACTGCTACCTGGACTCTGTCTCTGCCTCGGGAAGACATTATCTTGGCGAGGTATAGAGACTGTGATGATCAACAAGCACAGTTTCCACTTGTTTTGGTCAGTTTCAGCGAGATATTGGAGAGTTAATCGTTTACGAATGAAATCTACTCATAACTGTACGAAATTTCCCTCTTTTAGCTTGTCTTGTGGGACAGACCAAATAGTTCAGCAAAAAGCTTATTTTCTTTTCGGTTAGTCTGCTCCCGCTATACTTTTCGAGCGTACATTCTGCAAAATTAGCCTCAGAATCATTCTATTTGAACGCGCGTTTGCAATTAAACTCTTTCAGCTATTTCAAACTACTAATTAACTTAGCAAATGGCAAGGCTCTTCAGAAACTTGTTGCTAGGAGGGACATTAGGCGGCTTGGCCTGTGGCTACTACCTGTTAAGAGAGCTGCCTGTGCCTTCTGCTAGTGGACCTGCCTACCAACTACTGCCAAAGAGACCCTATTCTGAACACCCCAATAAGCACTTCCTCACTCGAGAGCCCCGCACTATTGGCATTGTGGGGGGAGGCTTGGCCGGACTCACCACTGCGAAAGTGCTCAGTCAACAGGGCTTTCAGGTGGAAGTGTTGGAAAAAGGACCGAGGATTGGAGGCGTTTGGGTTGAGAACTACCAAGACGCAGCTCTCCAAGGTCCCTTTTATCACTACAACATCCCTGACTTTCCCTTTCCCAAAGGCGTCTCCTTCTTCCCCAAGCAGTCTGAAGTCCTCCAGCATTTCGACAACTACGTTGAGACTTTCCAACTGAAGCCACTGATAAGTCTCAACTCAGAGGTAGCAACAGTGGCTCAAGACAGAGAGGGCAGTTGGACAGTTACGTTAAAGAGTGGAGTTCAGAGGAAATATGACTTTCTGGTACTCAGCACTGGTCAATTCTACCGTCCCTACATCCCTCCAATACCCGGTCTTGCTTCTTTCTCAGGGAAAGTCCTGCATTCCTTCTATGTCCGGAATGCAAAGGAGCTGTTTGCAGGGAAGCGAGTAGTGATCGTGGGCGGAGGTAAAAGCGCCTACGATTTGCTCACTTTAGCAGCCCAACACAGTGGCACAGTCACTGGTATTATGCGTGAAATCCACTGGACCATCCCAGCGAGCGACCAAATATATAGGCGCGAAGTGATGAACTGGGCTATTTGCAAGCTGTCGGAACTTCTGAACCCTCCCCCTTACAAGCCCAAGACCTGGCTCACCTGGGTGTTTAGGCAACTGGGAAATGTGTATTGGGAACTGCTTGCTGAGGAAGTAGCGAAGGATTTGCCGGATTCCCTCAAACCGACGAGTGATATACGAGTTAGGAAGAACAGAGGAACTGATATTCGAGACATGGAGCTGATCAGCAGAGTGCAAAAAGGGGAAGTGGCAATTGTGCAGGGAGCTATCGAGGAAGTCACGGCTGAGGGAATTCGAGTCAGTAACCTTTTCATTCCTGCTGATATTCTCGTATTGTCCACTGGCTTTCAGCCGACTACCTTTGGATTGGCAGGGAAAGATGAAGCCTTTTGGCTGTATCAGGGAATAATCGACCCAAAAATCCGCAATTTCGCAGTAATTGGGTACGGCAATGTCGCTTGCACAGTGCTGAAAGTGAATTTGCAGGCAGCCTGGCTCTGCGACCTGCTCCGTGGCTCAGTCTCTCTGCCCTCCCTAGCCACAATGCAAGCTCAGGTACAGGCCTACGAAGCTGCAATGAGGGCAGCCTATGGACAGGAACGCCCGTATGCCTATGCCTATGCTAGAAGCGAATATAGTTACTATGACTCCCTGCTCACTGATATGCATGTGCAGACACGCAGGACTACGACTGTTTTGGAAGATCTCATAGGGATACCGGACCCGCTGGCTTATAAACTGGTCCTCACGCATAGAGTTTAGTCGCTAGGAATAAGTAAGAACCTATCCCTAACATCTCTTTGTGGAGACTACAATTGGAAAAGTTCACAAGTAGGTGATGTGCTTTGATATTCATATAGCATCCTTCCAGGGGTGTATTAGTCCTCTATTACCTATCAAATTTGAAGTGTATCTACTTCCCTCATTAGCAGAAAGAATGGAAATCCAACTCTACAAGGATGCTGGAAACTCATACAGATGCCTCAAACTAGACTTACTTCAAAGTCCGGGCGGCGACTCGAGGTAGGCGCCTGCACTGTAGCCCTGTCCTTCCTGCTCCAGCCACTCCGCATAGGAAAACTGCGCAGAGTGGAACTCACTGCTGTCTGACCTCAGCAGTCCCTGCATTCTCACCTGCACATCCCCCTCTATCAGTTCTTCCAGGTACCTGCGGTGCTGCTCCTCGCCTTCCCAGCCTCTGCGAAACTCTTCGGGTAGGTCGGAGACTGTGACGACTTTCTGAGTGGGGATTTGCTGGTAGAAGGCGTTGGCGTCGGAGTTGGAGGGCCAGGAGTCACTGCGGAGCACTACTGAAGTGTCGTTTTGGCGGAGGACTTCGAGTGACCCGCCGCTCATTCGCTTAGCGAAATCGCCGGCGTTGCTGCAGTCAAAGCTGCTCCAATTCACAGGCCGTCCTAGACGCTGGGTCAGTGCAGCTTCCAAGTGAGCCACTGGAGTGGGCTGGTGACTCTCACTCACTATCGCTTTGATAGCAAATAAGAGAGTATCAGTATCAGAGGCAGAAGTTTTGGCTGAGTGGCTGTTGAAGACCGCGAAAGGGTGGTTAGAGCCTCTGAGCTCCACTCGTACAGCAGGAATAGTGGCTAGTAAATCCTTCAACTTGGCGAAGCCCAGTTCGCTCAGGTCCAAAGGGAAGGGCAGCAAGGCTCTCACTTTCATGGGCAGCTGCGCTAAGGAAACGCCTTCGTTGCTTTCTCTTAGTGCTTCCAGGACTGCCTGCTGCACTTGCCGGAGTCGCTCAGCTGCCAGTTCCTCGTTAGTGGGCTTGGCAGTGCCGGGAGTCCAGACTAGCAGGGTTTTTTGGTAGCGGAGTAGGTCTTCATTGATAGCCAGTTGCACCATGAAGCTGAGTTTGCCCAGCGAGCAGTTCTGCAGTGACGCAGGTCCGCAGTACTTCAAAAACTGCGCACAGCCATACCGACCCCCAGATATCGCCTTATCCTCTTCCGCCTTCCTCCACGCCCGCTTCGCCTCCTCAGGCACGAAGTACCCTTCCAGGAAGCCCACAAACACTCTCCACTCCTCACTCTCTCGTAACGCCTGCGCTTCACTTGCTTTCAGGTTATTATCCAGCGCCACCCACCGCTCTCCCTCGGGATACACTACCTTGGTTTCTTGATTTGTCAGCGCGTCCATCACATCCAGTACAATAAAGTTAGGCAATGTGTACGCAGGAGCTGTGGACTCGCGTAGTTGGGAAGCGTCGGAAGCGCTGTAGGAGTGGTGGTGGCGAGACCGTTCGACGACCATTTCGAGGAGTTGCTGCCACTGCTGCTGGGTGGGCTTGAAGTCGAAGGCTTCCTTGATGCGGGACTGAATAGCTCTTTCTGTGGGTAGCATTTCGTCGTTTTTGAGAGATCGAAGTGTCCAGAGTAGCAATTCGAGGGATAGGCAGTCCGCCTTCAAAGAGACAAAACTTACAGTTTTGACCGTTCCGAAGGATCGATTGGTCGTGTGGATCAAGTCCGCTGTGAGTACAGTCTGCACTGCGTTCCTCGCCTGTTCCGCCTTCACAATGGCGTAATGCTGAAACCTGTTAATGAGCGTGTTCACCTCACTCATGATTTTGCCCTGGTTCGCATAGGATTTAAGGAAATCCAGTAGTCGCCCTTCTGTGCCTCCAGTGACTATTTTCTTCGGCCAGGCGTGGAAGTCAGGAACGCTGTCTTTGGCCTCAGTCCTCACTCCCGCTTTCACCACTTTGAAATCTTGACTGATCGGTTTCACCTTGGACACTATGACATACGCACTGGGAGTCTGCATTTCTTGCGGCGGCACGAACTTGAGCGTGTCCATAGAAGTGGCGACCAACACAAGTCCTTGCTGCAGGGAGGTGACCAGCTGGCACAGGAAGGACTTGAGTCTGCTGTTGGAACTCAGGACGAGGAGTTTGCCTGGAGTTTCAGCTCGGGAGCGGAGGCTGAGGTCCATGATGAGGGATTGGTAGTCCGACATGCCTTCTCGAGTGACCAGTTCGATGCCGAGAGAGCGCAGGTCTTTGCCCAGCCGTTGGAAGTTTTGGGAGTAGGCGCGGACTTCCTTTATAGGCCCGTGGCAGTCCGCAATTCCCGCCATCACACTCTTCGCCTCATCCGTTGACTTGGGCGCCAGACTGCTCATTTCCCAGTAGACAGCCACTGCCATTGGCTGCGTCAGCCCTGTGCCCAGTAGGCAGCTCATACATGGCCGCTCTGGTGCACAGTTGGCACAGACAGGTCCGCGGACGTGTGCTTGGCGCTTTCCCTTTCTGTGCAGGTTCACATCGCAGTCCGCACACAGGAACTGCCCGCAGTCCTCACAGTGAGTCTGCGCGGTGGCAATCTCGCACTCCTCGCACTTCATATTGAAATCTTTATTATCCGCGGGCGCAGACAAGTGGCCTCAGAGGCAGTTCCGCTCCCGGGTCTATGGCTAGATAGATGGAAGAGAGGGAGATGGAGATGGTAGAAGCAGGGGGAGTCAAAGGGATGTACGGCTTTTTGAAGTACAGAGGTAACAGACGGTGTCGGCTTTCTTAGCAGCAGAGGAGAGAATTGCTCGAAGTAGAAGTCGACTTGGGACAGAGCATGCATGCAGGAGACCTACGTAGAAATCCACTGGAAGCAGGCAGTTCGCCTGGCTAGGGGCAAACTTCAATCGAAGGAATAGGGTCAAGTTGCTTGGTTGATTGGGACTTTAGACAGGGAAAAGACACTGGCAGTGGCTCTGTTTGCCTCCATTGAAGAAGGTGACTTTGAGGACTTTCGGTTTTGATTCCGTCTTCTGCAGGTCCAGGCAATTTCCGCCAGGCGTGTACCTGACATCGGAAAGTTGATTTGACTTATTGAGGGGTGCTAGTGCACTATTACCGATATTAAGACTGTGTTTACTCTCTGTCTGAAGCTTGATTCGGGTAGATTGCTGCATTATTACCTATTAAAGAGTTAGTGAAATCGTTAAACGCCATAGAATTATTTGAATGATTAGGATTTTAAGGCCGTGATTATCTCAGGCAGCAGAAATCTTTAATCATTTGGCCAATTCTCAAGCATTAAATAGAACTATTGAGCCTTGAAGTAGTTCTGGTCCTTAAGGAAATCTCGCCGACACACACTCTGCCATACATATTGAGTTTTCAATACATTGACTGGCATTGCTACTTCCTCAAAGCAGCCTTTGCATGCAATAGTGTGCTTTTACGCCATTTCAGCCAATATTGATGGGAGAAGCCTGGAGCTGGCCTTGCGCCGAGCGCGACATGAAGCGGCCTCCAGTCCAGACAGGAAAGCTTCAACCCCGCAGACGTCCACCACCCCCAGACATGTCCTTCCTCGGCACTCAATGTCCTATCAAAGTGACACAAGTGCCTACGAGCGATTTAGATGTCTTCCTTCGAGAAGTCTGCATTGACCGCAACCTGCCCAACCACTACCCCCGCCACTTCTTCCAAAGTCCATCTGAACCCGACCAAGCCGTGGTCTTGCTCTACCCCAAGCACCTCCTCCCGACTGCCTTTTCACTACAGTTCAAGCTGCATCCGTATACCTTTAAGGAGAGGGAAGAGGATCTGAGCGCGGAAGTACTCACGTTTGCGCTAAACACCAATGCTAGAGAAGGCACCTTGGAGCTGCTGGGCGCTTTACCGTTCGCTCACAGTCTGTTAATGGTCTATGGCCTTCGCTTGGCTTCCAGCACTCCCTATCGCTTTGCAGTGGAGGAACTGAACGTGCCTTTCGAAAAGCAAACAGTGTGCGACTTCCTGAACGAGCACAAGCACAGAGGCAAGGAATACCGCGCCTCTGTGAGCGTCGACAACGTAATTTTCATCATATTTGAGCATGTCCGAGACGACAACAAGGACTACCACGTGGCTCTCTTCACCGAACCTTCCTCCTCCCTGGCTCCTTTCCTATACAACGAAATACGGAAATACATGTTCACAGGGGTTCTGGTGCATCCCAGTACTCAGAACATGCTAGTCGTAGTTAAGCCTTTATAAGTCTATTGCTGCGTCTCTTCCTCGGACTCGCTGCTGGACAGCACGAAGCGGTTGCTGCACTCCCAGTGCTCGTCCTCGAGAGAGACTTGTTTGGAGAGGTGCAGAGGGGGCGGCAGGCAGAGGTTGGACTTGCCAGAGCTTTGGATTTCCGCAATGTCGCGAAGGAAGCCGGGGAGTGGGTCGAAGTAGGAGGTGGGGACAGGAGAAGCAGGCAAAGGGGCAGTGGACAGGAAGGAAGAAAGTGCTTCGTTCTGGTCTGCCTCCGATAAAGTCCCAAATTTCTCCTTGGAATAGTACCGATTCGCTCGAAATTGCGCGAAATGATTGCCCAATTCCGGGTTTTCCGCCAAAAAGTCCTGGTATTCCTTCAAGCCTCCCAAGTGACAGTTCTCATACAAGTCCTCGCAGTACTGTATCAGTTCCACTGCATTCAGCTGCAGAGCCAAATCAAACGTCGCCATCAGGTTCGCGTAGTTGATATCCCTGGCTGCATGCAATTGGCAGAGCTGGAATAGGTCCGGAATGCCGAGAAAGGCTGCAATTCGCATGGTTTCGACTATCTGATGAGATTGGAGGTCTGCTTGGTCTGTATACATGAATCTTTTTGCCTGCTGGACTGTATTGCAGTCGAAATCCACCTTGAATTCCTCTTGGTCTAAGTCGAATCCTCCAGCGAAGACTCGCCGAAATAGGGAAGACCTCGTGAATAGGACAAATTTATGCGCGCCCACAGTACCATCTAGGCAAACTAGCTTGTAATCAGGCGCTAATAGGTACGCAAATGCAGCTTCAGTAGAGCTTTCCCGAGTGAATTCCAAGTCCGGCTCTATGGGAATGGTAGCGAGTCGCCGATAGTCAGCGTATAAATCGACCTTGGAGCTGTCCAAGGAGCAGGCTTGGGTGAGGGAAATCACACATAGGTTTCTTAGATTGGTCATTTGCAGCGCTGCCGCGGACTCCTGCACCTCCTCCAGGAAATCACTGGTCGTAAGCAACTCACTTCCCTTATGCGACTTAACAGGCAGGGGCGGGACCACGACTGTGTCCGTATACAGGTACCTGACCATAGTGCGTAGAACTGCATAGGAGTAGTGCTTCACTAGCACCTCAGGCTGCTGCACCGCTCTCAACAGACCTGCAGCCTCACTGCCTCGCACAGCCAAGCAGCTTTGCAGCAGCTTCACTGTCCCACTCGCAAACTCGACTTCCACGTCTGAAAACAACTCTGCGTCCAGCACTGCTCCGAGCAGACGGTGGAGAGAGGGGACGGGCTGGGCTACTCTGCGGCAGCGGTAGTGGGCGCTGAACAGCATTTTGTATATGGAGTGCTGGTCTGTGAAGTAGTAGTCATTGGGAAGCGCCAGGAACAACGCACTGTCGGGCACGTTTTCTATCTGGGAAGAGCGAGATAAGTCGGTGTCTAAGAGCCACAAATCCACTCTTTTCTTGCAGTTATAGTGAGATCGGTGGGTGGTGACTCGAGCGACTATCAGAAAGGGGTCTTTGGAGGGCAAAATTGAGATATTCTCATCTCCTGTGAATATTTTCTGCCCAATATACGTCTTTTCACTCCATATTAGTGTCTCTAAACTCAATTTCGACACTGGCACCTCAAACCCACTGCTACTTTTCCCGCCAAGTACATATAAATCCCTGCCAATTGCCGTAATTAAGGCATTAGTGCGAGGAATTGCCACGTCACCGGTAATTACTTGCGTACAAAGAACTGAATAATCCCCTTCATTGGAGCTTAGAGGGGAAGTTTCGAATTTCCA
>Ga0247837_1001338_pt1 | contig 51529 bp, 45 predicted proteins | sample LaCtaG_2_FD_187115 | JGI IMG/M metagenome (GOLD analysis project Ga0247837, IMG submission 187115) | Freshwater microbial communities from meromictic Lake La Cruz, Castile-La Mancha, Spain - LaCruzMarch2015_14.5m | ecosystem: Environmental > Aquatic > Freshwater > Lake | place: Spain: Castile-La... | reverse complement strand
AAATTTCTCGCATTACTTGTGTGAATCGTTTAGGAATTGTTACTACTTTATTTTGTTCGGAAATTATTAACGACATTGCTTGATCTAATGCTGGTAATGGTTCTATGCCTTTGTTTTTAAGATCATTTGTTTTTTCTAATAGAGGAAACCATAAAAAAATAGCAAATACAAAAGCAGGGTTTACAGTCTTTCCTTCATTAATCCTTGAGTCTGTGCTTTCAAGTGCTAATGAAATTAACTTTGATGTTGGATAACAAGATTTTATCGAATTAGAAGTCTGGGGGAATAGCTTTTCAAAAAGACCATATTTTTCAAGTCGTTCTTGCGCTCTTTTAGCTTCTCCGCATTGGTAAAATTTAATCATTTCCTCAAATAATCTAGATCCGGATACATTACTAATTAAATGACTTAATTGATTTAAAGGTGCTGCAGTTTCTTCAGCTAATTCAAAATGTAGCTTACCACTAAATCTAATGGCACGTAGCATGCGAACAGGATCTTCATGATAGCGAATTGAAGGATCACCAATCATTCTTATGAGTTTTTGTTCAACATCTTTAAATCCCGTGGTGAAGTCAATAATGCTTCCATCTTTAATACTGTAATAAAGGGAATTAATGGTAAAATCGCGCCGAAACGCATCTTCTTCAATGGTTCCATAGACATTATCTCTAATGATCATACCTTCTTCATTGGTTTTATGATCTTCATCTACTGGTTCATGACCTCTAAATGTGGCTACTTCAATAATTTCTCTATGATATAAAATATGAACTAATTTAAAACGACGGCCAATTATACGCGCGTTTCTAAATAAACTTCTAACTTGACTAGGCGTTGCATTAGTTGCAACATCAAAATCTTTAGGAGATTTATGTAGTAATAAATCACGAACAGATCCACCAACAAGATAAGCTTCAAAACCTTCGCTATTTAGACGATTTAAAACTTTAAGCGCATTTGTGCTAATATCTGTTTTAGAAATTCGATGATCTTTTCGTTGAATCACATGATTTGAGATAGAATGGCGCTTTTTAGCCTTAGATTTTCTCATTAATTTTTTTATTATACTGATGATCTTGTATCCCCTTAGGATATTTTATATATGATTATAACTAAGGTGCAAATGAAAGTGAAATGTTTCCATTAATTGATGATTTGTGTAATAGTTTATTTAATTATTTTTTCTATGGTGTAGTATGTACTTTTTAGATATTTTATCAAGTTTATTAGCTTTGATTATATTAGAAATCATCCTTGGTATTGATAATTTAGTTTTTTTATCGATATTAACCGAAAAGTTACCTAGAGAGAAACGCAAAAGAGCGCGACGTTTAGGTTTATCTTTTGCTTGGATGAGTAGGTTAGCTTTATTAGCTTTCGCTATATTTTTAATAAAATTAACTAAGCCATTATTTAGTATATATGGATTATCTTTTTCTTTAAGAGATATATTTTTATTTGCGGGAGGAGCTTTTCTTATTGCAAAAGCTACACAAGAAATTCATGGCGAAGTTGGAAATGAAAAAGATACTTATGATATAAAAGATATTTATAAACCTACATTTATTGCAGTTATTGCCCAAGTAGCTGTGATGGATATAGTATTTTCTTTAGATAGTGTATTAACGGCAGTTGGATTGACTAATCGTTATTGGGTGATGGTCGTGGCGATTAGTTGTGCTATTTTAGTTATGATTTATGCATCAGAGATAGTTAGTAATTTTATTGAAAAACATCCTTCCTTAAAAATGCTTGCTCTTAGTTTTTTAATTTTAATAGGTACAGTTTTAATAGCTGATAGTTTTTCTTTTCATATTCCTCGTGGATATATATATTTTGCAATGGGTTTTTCATTATCAGTTGAGTCACTTAATCTAATTAAGCGTTCTAAAAATAAAAGGTGAGTATGTTAATTGTAAAAGCATTTCATGTAATAGCAATGGTAGCTTGGTTTGCTGGTCTTTTTTATTTGCCAAGGCTATTTGTTTATCATGCTGACACAAAAGATTTAATATCTATTGAGCGGTTTAAAATAATGGAGCGGCGCTTATATTATGGGATTTCATGGCCTGCAGCAATTTTTACCTTGGTCTTAGGTTTAAATTTAGTATTATATAATAAGAACTATTACCTACATGCCGCTTGGTTTCATGCAAAATTATCATTAGTTATATTATTATGCGGTTATCATTTGCTTTGTGGGCATTACGTAAAAGCATTTGCAAATGATAAAAATATTAAAACTTCAAAGTTTTATAGATTTTTTAATGAAATTCCTACAATTTTTTTAATCTTGATTGTGTTAGCAGTTGAAATTAAGCCATCATTCTGAATTTACTAAATTTAATTAATATATTTAATTATTTCGGTATTATTGGGGATAATCATCGTATTTGTGTCTAAATCATGAGCATAAGAGTTCTTCCATTTGATTTTTATGGGTGTTTATTTAACCAGTATTATGAAGAAGCAGCATTACCAGAAAAGGATATAATTAAACATAATTTAAAATTCTAGATGAAATTAAAGCTGATAATGCAGCTTTTGCTAAAATTATTACTTTTGTAGGATCAAATCGCCAATCATATTCAGTTGATCTTAGTAATGCTTTGTGATTAAACAAAGGCTCTTTTATCCTGCTATATTAAAAATATCTGAATATTTAAGTTAAGATGTATTAATTCCTATGCATTTAGATAAATTTCTTTTGGCTGCTGTTTATGGCGAAGAGACTGCTGGTAAACCAAGTTGGGAAGATAGAACACCAGTTGCAGATGGCACATCATTTTCACGTGCATTGGATAAGGAATACAAAGGCCCACACGGAGATGTTTATCTGATGCAAATAAATTAACTATTATTTATGCACAAATGCATAAAGTGGCGAATGAAAATCCAGGTGAGCGAATAATTTTTGATTTTTATGATGATCAAGAAAATATTTTAAGAGCATTGCAATCATTTTTTGAGATTCATAATGAATCAATCCCTATAGGTATGACACTTCGTTTAAATCAATACGCACTACAAAACCTAACATTGAAGACAATGATTGATGGTAGTGGCATGATTGATAGAAATTACAGAAATACTATTAGAGAGATGGCTAAATTAGTTTTTTCAGAACATTAGCCAGGAGAACACTGTTTTAGGCGGATATGGCTATGCTGGCCCCTAGGCCTTCTTTATTTCCGCGAAGCTAGGACTGAAGATTAAGTTGCCAGCAGCGATAATCCTGCAGCAGCGATTGTTCTGTAAATTGGGCCCTGAGGTATTGACACATTTTTTGTCTGTCATGCCCGTGAATGCGGGTATCCATCCAAAAATCAATAACTCTGCCTCAAAGATGAATGGGTTCCCGCCTGCGCGGGAACGACACACATAAAAATCATTTACAATAAGTACCTACCTACCAAATTGAAGTTAAATTTATTATTCAACCTCAATCATTTCAAAATCCTCTTTCCCAGCACCACAATCAGGGCAAAACCAATTTTCAGGAACTTCTTCCCATAAGGTGCCTGGTGCTATACCATCATCTGGCCAGCCTTCTTCTTCAGAGTAAATAAACCCACAAATAACACACATGTATTTTTTATATGCTTTCATAATAATCGCTCGTGATTAAAAAAATGGTAATTTATCTATAGTTTACCTAAATGTAAAGAATATTATCTAAATTTAAATGTTCATATAGTTGTCAATTTTAGCTTATTTAGGTAAAATAGCGTAACTTTTTTGGATAAAATGGATCTATCTAATGAATAAATCACAACAATTATATAATAAAGCTGAAGCTATTATTCCAGGTGGAGTTAACTCTCCTGTTCGCGCATTTAAAGGTGTCGGCGGCTCGCCAATATTTTTTAAACAAGGTGCTGGGGCTTATATAATTGATGTTGATGATAAAAGATATATTGATTTTGTTGGCTCTTGGGGGCCTTTAATCCTTGGTCATTGTCATCCTAAAGTTATTTCTGCAGTTACCGAAGTATTAAATCAAGGAATGAGTTTTGGTGCGCCAACTGAGCTTGAGATTAAGCTTGCCGCAAAAATTATATCTTTAATGCCGTCTATTGAAAAAATTCGTATGGTAAATTCCGGTACAGAAGCTACAATGACCGCGATTCGTTTAGCTCGTGGTTATACGAATAGATCTAAAATAATCAAATTCAATGGTTGTTATCACGGACACAGTGATAGTTTATTAGTAAAGGCAGGTTCAGGTTTATTAACTTTAGGAATACCATCTACTCCAGGAATACCTCAAAGTATCACTCAGCATACGCTTACAGCTAACTTTAATGATTTGGAACAAACTTCTAAGTTATTTGATAAATATAAAAATGAAATAGCAGCTATTATTATTGAACCAGTTGCAGGTAATATGGGGTTTGTTAAGCCTAAACCTGAATTTTTAAGGGGCTTAAGAAAACTTTGTGATGAGAATAAGACCGTTTTAATATTTGATGAAGTAATGACTGGTTTTCGCGTAGCTTTAGGTGGTGCGCAAGCGGTTTATAATATAAAACCTGATATTACCACCCTTGGAAAAATTATAGGTGGTGGCATGCCAGTAGGTGCATTAGGTGGGAAAAATGAAATAATGTCATGTCTTGCCCCTGAGGGTACTATATATCAAGCAGGAACTTTATCAGGAAATCCTCTAGCAATGGCTGCAGGTTTAGCTACATTAACAGAAATAGAAAAACCTGGGTTTTATGAGAGTCTTAGCTCAACCACTGAAAGTTTAGTATCTGGATTAGCGGAAGTTGCAGAATCTCTAAACATACCATTTAACGGCTCATTTTTGGGTGGTATGTTTGGTTTTTGCTTCACTAATAAAGAACAAATTTTAAATTATGCAGATGTTGCATCTTCTAATGAACCATTATTTAAGCGTTTTTTCCATGGCATGCTGCAAAAGGGTATTTATTTGGCTCCCTCTATGTATGAGGCAGGTTTTGTATCTAGCGCTCATCAGCGAGAAGAAATTAGACTTACGCAATTAGCTGCTGAAGCAGTCCTTGCAAATTATATTAAAGTATCAACTGCTTAATAGGTTGTGAGCACTTTATTTGAGCCAATAGAAACTGCAGAAATTTCATGGCATGATAATCAACCACGATCTAAAATTTTTGATGATCTTTATTTTTCTTCTGATAATGGCTTAGAAGAAGCTCGCCATGTTTTTTTAAATGGAAATCAACTTAAATCACGCTTTTCATCTTTAACAGATTGTGATTCTTCAATTTTTGTTATTGCTGAAACAGGTTTTGGAACAGGGCTTAATTTTCTTTTAACCTGGGAATTATGGTGTCAATATGCACCTAAAAAAGCTCGTCTTCATTTTATATCATGCGAAAAACATCCATTAAAAATTGATGATTTATCAAGATCATTGTCTTTATGGAAAGAACTCCAATATAAAACAAAACTACTTTTAGATAAATATCCCGTATTAACTCCTGGTTTTCATTCTTTACAATTTGATGAAGGACGAATTAACTTAACTTTGATGCTTGGTGATGCCTTATTAAGTTACCGTGAATTATTAGTTTCTGGAGATTTAAATTTAGAAAAAAATATACGTGAATCTTATGTGAACGCATGGTTTTTAGATGGATTTACGCCGTCAAAAAATCCAACAATATGGGATGAAGCTTTATTTACAACTATAGCTTTATTATCTGATGAAAATACTACACTTTCCTCATACTCAGTAGCGGGAGTTGTAAAACAAGGGCTAAAATCTGCAGGTTTTAATGTAGAAAAAAAATTAGGGTTTGGTCAAAAACGGGAAATGCTTTTTGCGAAATTTTCAGGTAGCGCTTTAGGCAAAACATATCGTCATACTCCTTGGCATATATCAAAACCTAAATCTATTAATACTAAAACTGCTATTGTTTTAGGAGCAGGTCTTGCTGGGTCATATGTCGCTTCCTCCTTAGCAAAAAGAGGATGGCAAGTAAATTTAATAGATGAAAATGAGACATTAGGTCAAGGAGCATCAGGTAATAGACAGGCTTTATTGTATCCAAAATTTTCTTCATTTTATTCGCCATTAAATGCTTTTATGCTTAGCGCCTATATTTATGCTGTAAGAACTTATAAGCATTTATTGCCATTAGGAAAATTTGGTGTTTTAACTGATTTAATCCAGTTGGCATATAACGAAAAGGAAAAATTTAGTCAGGATTATTTACAGCCTTGGTTAGTAAAATATCCTTTATTGGGAGCTATATTAGATAGTGAGCAAGCATCTTTTCTTGCAGGAGTTAAATTAGAAAAGGGTGGATTACTAATTAAGGATTCTTTTTGTATTGATTCACCTGCATTGTGTGAATATTTGGTACAAAATAACAATATAAATTTTTATGCTAATTCTAAGATTCAAGCGATAAATTATGATGGTTGTGACTGGCATGTAAATAATCATCATGCAAAGATATTAATAATTACCAATGGACATGAAGCTAATAAATTTATTCAAACAAGACATTTGCCTTTAAAAACTATTGAAGGTCAAATGACTTTAGTTGAAGCCAATGAATTCTCAAATGCTCTTAAAATACCTATTTGTGGTGAAGGTCATATTATTCCTGCACAAAAAGATATTCATGCGATAGGGGCTACTTATAGGCAAAGTTCTAGTGATATTTCACATCAACTTTTTAATTCTCAGGATGATCTAATAAATTTGGCAAGAATTAATTCAATATCAGAAAATTTTGCAAACATTAATAATGTTGTTGGGCAATGGTCAGGAAAACGTGCAGCAACACCTGACTATTTGCCATTAGTGGGTCAAGTAGCAGATGATAATGAATTTTTACATCAATTTAGCGGATTTAAATCTAATCCAAAACGCTGGTATCCAATGCCAGGGGCATACCAAGATGGATTGTATATATGTGCAGGCTTTGGTTCACGTGGATTAACTACAATTCCAATCTCTGCTGAGTGGTTGGCCTCAATGATAAATCAAGAGCCAACTAGTTTACCACGTAAAATGATTCAATCATTTTCAGCATCAAGATTTTTGCGGCGTAAAATTTTAAAATCTAATTATGTTGATTAAATACTTTAATTTTTTAAATAGTCTTTATGTTATGTTGATAATTCTATGAATTATCAACAATCCACAGTAACATCTTAATTTGAATCATCTAATAAAACTATCATTATTGATTATACTAATCAAATTATTATTTTACTCAGCCCAGTAGTGATTTGATATTTACAATGTGTCATTATATAAAATTACTTAATAGAATTCTTGATTATGCTTTGCTTCATCAAGGTTAAATAGGTGATTCAATGACTATTTCTCGTGGAAAAATATTTAGAGATCTTGTTAATACACAACCTCCATTGCAAATATTGGGTACTATAAACGCTTATTCAGCGATGCTTGCAAAAGAAGCAGGGGCTCAGGCAATTTATCTTTCTGGTGCCGGGGTTGCTAATGCTTCATATGGTATGCCAGATTTAGGTATGACAGGTTTATTTGAAGTATTAGAGGATGCAAAGCGTATAATTGATGCATCTTCTTTACCTTTATTAGTTGATGTAGATACCGGCTGGGGTCATGCTTTTAATATCGCAAGAACTGTTAAATTAATGGAATCTATAAACGTTGCAGCTATTCATATTGAAGATCAACAATTAGCCAAAAGATGTGGGCACCGACCAAATAAATCTATAGTTTCTAAGCATGAAATGGGAGACAGGATTAGGGCGGCGGTTGATGCACGTATAGATAGAAATTTTGTTATTATGGCGCGTACCGACGCATATGCTTCTGAAGGGATTGAGGGATCTATAGAAAGAGCTTCATTTTACGTAGAGTCAGGTGCTGATATGATTTTTGCTGAAGCACTATCTACACTGGAAGAATATCGCCTATTTACCTCTAAAATACCTGTACCAATACTTGCGAATATTACTGAATTTGGCAAAACTCCACTTTTTACAATAGATGAGTTAAAAGATGCTGGTGTTAAACTTATTTTATATCCTCTCTCAGCCTTTAGAGCGATGTCAATGGCTGCATTAAATGTATATCAAACTATTATTTTGGAAGGCACGCAAAAATCAGTTATTGATAAAATGCAAACTCGTAACGAGTTGTATGGTGTTTTAAAATATGAAAATTATGAAAAAAAATTAGATAAATTTATGGAGAGTAAGGATGCCTAATAATACAGCAGGTCTTGAAGGAGTTATTGCTGGTGAATCTGCAATTGCCACAGTTGGAAAAGAAGGAGTAGGGTTAACTTATCGTGGATATTCAATTGAAGAACTAGCTGCAAAATCTAGTTTTGAAGAAGTGGCTTTTTTATTGATTTATGGGTATCTACCGACATCTTCTGAATTGGCTGCTTATATTAATAAATTAACACATTTACGTGAATTACCTGAGTCGTTAAAAAAAGTTTTAAAACTTATACCTAAAAACACCCATCCAATGGATGTTCTTCGCACAGGTTGCTCAATGTTAGGAACCATAGAGCCTGAGTCTAACTTTAAAGATCAATATAATATTGCCGATAGATTATTAGCGATTTTCCCTGGGATGTTATGTTATTGGTATGCGTATCATTTTAATGGCAAGGAAATAACCGGTGAGTCAGATGAAAATACTGTTGGCGGTCATTTTTTAACATTATTGCATGGCAAAGAGCCTAAAAAAATAGATCGCGACATGATGAATGTTTCGCTAATTTTATATGCAGAACATGAATTTAATGCATCAACTTTTTCAGCACGAGTAACTGCTGCAACTTTGTCAGACTTTTATTCAGCAATAACTTCAGCTATTGGCACACTGCGTGGGCCATTACACGGTGGGGCAAATGAGGCGGCAATGGAATTAATTGAACGCTTTACAAGTCCTGATGACGCTGAAAAGCAATTGATGGTAATGCTTCAAGAAAAAGCAAAAATCATGGGGTTTGGTCATCGAGTTTATAAGGATTGTGATCCACGTTCAGACATTATTAAGGCTTGGTCGTTAAAATTAGCGAAAGATCAATCAAATATGCTTCTCTATCAAATTTCAGAGCGAGTTGAAGAAGTAATGAGACGAGAGAAAAAATTATTTCCAAATTTAGATTTTTATAGTGCTTCAGCTTATCATTATTGTAACATTCCAACATCATTGTTTACGCCAATTTTTGTAATTTCACGAATTACTGGATGGTCAGCTCACGTGTTTGAGCAGCGTGCTGATAATCGTTTAATAAGGCCAACATCAATTTATACAGGTCCTGCCGCGAGAAATTATTTACCTATAGATGAGAGAAGTTAAGATGTCTAATTTTGTTGAAGATAATTTAAAGCCTGAATATGATCAAGTTATGTCTGATATTGCAGACTATGTTTTAACAAAAACCATTGACAGTGTTGAAGCTTATGAAACATCAAGACTTTGTTTAATGGACACACTTGGTTGTGGGATGCTTGCACTTAATTTTAATGAATGTACTAAATTATTAGGTCCAGTTGTACCTGAAGCTTTTTTAAAAGGTGGGGCAAGAGTACCTGGAACAAATTATGAGCTTGATCCAGTACAAGCAGCATTTAATATAGGAACGATGATTCGTTGGCTTGATTTTAATGATACATGGCTTGCAGCTGAATGGGGACATCCCTCTGATAATTTAGGAGCAATATTGGCAGTTGCTGACTATATTTCTCGACTAAATGAAAGATCTGGAAAACCATCACTCCTTATGCACAATGTTCTTACAGCGTTGATTAAAGCTCATGAAATACAAGGATGTATTGCACTTGAAAATAGCTTTAATCGCGTAGGCTTAGATCATGTACTTTTAGTAAAAGTCGCCTCCGCTGCAGTTGTGGCAAATTTATTAGGTGGTGATAAGGATGCAATTTTGCGTACTTTATCACAGGTATTTGTTGATGGTGGAAGTCTAAGAACCTATCGACATGCTCCAAATGCGGGGTCACGCAAATCTTGGGCGGCGGGTGATGCTACTGCTCGAGCCGTTAGATTAGCACTTATCGCAGCAACTAAAGAAACAGGTTATCCATCTGCTTTATCTGCACCTAAGTGGGGATTTTACGATGTATTATTCGGCGGAGATAAATTTAAATTTCAACGACCTTATGGTAGTTATGTAATGGAAAATGTTTTATTTAAATTATCATATCCTGCAGAATTTCATGCTCAAACTGCTGTAGAATGTGCAGTTTTATTGCATCCTCAAGTTAAAGAAAATTTTGATAGAATCGCTCGTATTGAATTAATAACACATGAATCAGCTATTCGTATTATTTCTAAACAAGGAAAATTACATAATCCTGCTGATAGGGACCATTGTTTACAATACATGGTAGCTATTGGTTTATTATTTGGTGACTTACAAGCAGAGCATTATGAAGACAATATAGCCGCTGATCCTAGAATTGATATATTGCGTAATAAAATGGTAGTAAGTGAGTCGAAGCAATTTTCTGAAGACTATCATAAGCCTGAAAAGCGCTCTATAGCTAATAGTATAAAATTAATTTATAACGATAATACTGAATCAGAACTCGTGACTATAGAATATCCTATCGGCCACAAACGTCGGCGTGAAGAAGGAATTCCAGTTTTACTTAATAAATTTAAATCTAATTTAGAAACTCGTTTTAATAGTGAAAAAATAGATGAGATTATTAGTAAAATGAGTGACTTAAATTCATTGTCGGATATGGCAGTTATAGATTTTATGGCAATGTGGCAGACTAAAAATTAAATCATTGATATATTTAATAATTCAAGTAGGGTGTGTTGACATTTTCTCTTAAGCCTTAAGTACCGCGACTTGTTCGCGGTATGCAGTAGATATTAATATGAATTTTTGTTGTATTTCGAGCTACAGATTTACCAATTACCTGTATTTCACTACTATATATTCCTTCGCTATGTTGATTAGCTTTGATATTACTGCAATCGATAAACTCCCATTCCAGGTTAGGTTCTTGCACAAGAGCTTTAAAAATTTGCATTAATTTATTCTTTGATGACCATCAATTAAATTGTTGGTAAATTGAATTAAGCATCCAAAATCTGCTGGTAGGTCTTGCCAAGGACAACGAAACGCATTCGATATAACATAGCCTAAACCATCATATGAAGGGCCTTATCATAAATTCTATTCTTTATCATGATATCCATAAGTTTTGACCAAAGCTTATCATTTAGCATAAGTCTAAGTATTGCAAACTCCTTTTATACTTGCTTTATCATAAACAGATAACTCCAAAACCCAGACTTAAATTAGCTTAAATCTTGCGTGTTAAGCCTGCTATAGACATTATTTTAGTTGCAATTTCTTCGATTGAAAAATTTGTGGTATTAATAAATGGAATTTTTTCACGTTGATACATTGCTTCAACTTCAGCAATTTCAATTCGACATTGATCGGCTGATGAGTATTGACTATTAGGTCGGCGTTCAGTGCGAATTTCTTTTAATCTTTGTGGATCAATGCTCAAACCAAATAATTTAGATTTATATGGTCGCAAAACATCAGGGAGTCGAAGATCTGAAAGATCATCATCGGTAAATGGGTAATTAGCTGCAAGGATACCAAATTGTAATGCCATATATAAGCAGCTAGGAGTTTTACCACAGCGAGAAACTCCAATTAAAATAATGTCAGCATCCTCGTAACCCCTAATCTTTATGCCGTCATCATGAGCAAGAGTATAATCTACTGCTTCAATACGATGTTGATATGATTCAATATTAGCGACCCCATGTGTAAGGCCGACAGTATATGATGACTTGGTTTTAAGTTCTTTTTCAAGTGGCGATATAAAAGTACCAAATAAATCAAAAACAGCAGCTTTTGCTTGTGTTTTAATATACTCACCAATACGTGAATTAATTAAAGTTAAAAAAATTAATGGTTTATTACCAGTTTCCTCGTAACAAATATTAATACGAGAAATTAAAGCTTCAGCTTTATCTAAGGAATCAAGATAAGGTAATGTTTGCTTTTCAAATTCAATATCATTAAATTGTGTTAATAAACTATTAGCAAGTGAATCAGCAGTTATACCAGTACCATCAGAAATTATGAAAATATTTCGCTTCATTATTGATCTCTATTTTATCTTATACCTAATTTTTAAGTATAAACTTATTATTAATAGTATAGCTAAGGATATTTTACATTATAGTTAGTATCTGATATGTTAAATCTATAAAATAAATATGTTAAATTTCAAGAATATAATTAATTTAAGGTAACCAAAGATTAATATGGAAATTGATCGTTATGAAAGAAATAATAAAGTTTTTCTACTTGCTATGATATCAATGATTACGAGCCTTACATTATTGGGGTTTATTTTATATATACTTCCATATTTAATGTTTGATTGGGTTTATAATGTCCCTGAATTTATTGCAGCATGGGAAGAATGGTTTGTTGATAATTATAATTATTCTAATCATGGCGCACGTAGATTTCTTTTATTTCTTTTTGTTCTTTTAGATTTTTTTTGTATAATTGTTGCTTATTTGACTTCTAATACCATCGAAAAACAAATTTTTAAATCTGAAATTCAATCTACTATAATTCCAACTAAAAAAAATAATAATGTAGATAGTGAAGGTTTAAATCTTAGTTTAAAGATTATATTTATTATTTTTATTGTTTTATTTATCGGTATGTTTTTTCAATGGCTTTTTTAAATAACCCTAAATAGTATGTTTTAAAATTTAATTTATGGGTTAATTATTGATGAGGAGTTGCTACTATGTGGAGTTTTAAGTCTTTTAAAATAAATAGATTAATCAAAAAATTAAAGTCAATGCAACAAAGTCGTATTCATAATCAGCCTAGTGAAGAATCTTTAAAAAAAGAAATTCAAGGATATTATAAGCTTGTAAGTATCTACCAGCCACTGATTGGCAAGAAAAAATATCCTTTTGCTCAGCAAATGATACTTGAGTGTTATCGTGCTGCGGCTAATATAGATGATACTAACTCATATTTTCTTTTAGGTAAAAATCTTTTAGATGAGGCAAAATTTAGAGAAGATTTACAGATAAATAGTGTATTTGCTAGTGATAGTAATTTACGACAAATGACAGAATTATATAAAGAAGCTCATGCGTACTTGTTAGCTGCAGAGAATTTAAAACATATATCTGCTAAGCGTTTACGAGGATTATGTTTTATTAATGGATGGGGTGTTGAATCAGATAAAAAAATTGGTTTTGAATTAATTGTTGAAAGTATTGAACAAGAAAATAGTTGGGATAAAGTTCCACAAATATTTGCATCTATGGGTCTTAACAAACCAGAGTTTTTTTCTGCATTAACACAATTAAGAAATAATAAAGCATAAAAAGCATATAAATAAAATTAAATTGCATTAACTCTCACAATGCTCAGATTTAGGGGCGCCTGTGTATCAGTTGCATTAAGTTTTTCATATAGATCTTTTTAAGTCCAAATTTTTTTGGCATAGTTTTACTCATAAAAAAATAAGCCGTTACATAAATCTTATTATCCCGCTTAACCTGAAATACATATTAAGACGTTCATCGACCTTAAACTATCAGTATGTAATTTTGTAATTAAACTTGCATGTCGTACAAATTTTATTCATTCTATCTAAGAGAAAATTCTTAATCAATTAATTTTTAGTATTTAAATCAAGCAGCTATGCTTTTTTATTTCAAATAAACCAAAGGGGGGGGTATCTAAATAATTTTAATATACCAATCAACTATTTCATTACCAAAAAAAAGTGAAATAAGACCGGCTATACATAGGAATGGTCCAAATGGGATTTGTGTATCTAGATTTTTAGCTGATATTTTTAAATATATTGCTCCAATTATGGCGCCGATTAATGAAGAAGTCAGGAGGATTAGTGGTAATTTTGCCCACCCGAACCATGCACCAAAAGCTCCAAATAATTTAAAATCACCATTTCCCATTCCTACTTTTTTAGTTATAAGATAAAATAATTTAATAAATAACCATAAAAAAATGTAGGCCGCTGCTGATGATAATATTGCGTTGGACGGTGTTGTAAAGGTAAACATAGTATTAGCTATTAAACCAAGCCATAGTAAACTTAAATTTAAACTATCAGGAAGTAATTGATGATCTAAATCAATAAAAAATAAGCAAATTAGTATCCATATGAAAGGTAGTATAAAAATAAGCTTAAAATTAATCCCAAAATACCAAACAGCATATAATGAAATAATTAAGCAAATAAGTTCTATTAAAGGATATCGAAAAGAAATTTTTTGCTGACATTTTTTGCATTTACCTAATAAAATACAATAACTAATTATGGGGATATTAAACCAAATAGGTATCATGGAGTTGCAATTAGGGCAAAAAGAACGTGGCAAGAATAAGTTAAGTTTATTTTCTATAGGCTTTACTGGAAGTAGCAATAAATTAGAGCATTGTTTTTTCCATTCTGTATCAAGCATTAATGGTAGGCGATAAATAATTACATTGAGTAAACTTCCAACTGCAAGAAATAGCATACTTAAAAATACATATGTAGTAAGTGGATATAGTAAATAAAATTGATTAATCATCAAATCACCGTGCCAAGTTTAAATATTGGTAAATACATAGCAATAACCAAGCTACCAACAAGCAGACCTAATATTGTCATAATTATTGGCTCTAATAAACTACTTAATGAATCAACCGAATTCTCAACAGCTTCTTCATAAAAATTAGCAACTTTACTAAGCATAAATTCTAATGTTCCTGATTCTTCACCAATTGCTACCATTTGCACGACCATATTAGTAAAAATATTAGTTTTTTCAATTGCTTTGTGAAGTTGTAACCCAATTGAAATTTCTTCTTTAATTTCTAAAGTAGCTTTTGAAAAAATATTATTTCCTGTGGCTCCTGCAACAGCAATTAAAGCATTAATTAATGGTAAACCTGCAGCATAACTTATTGATAATGTTCTTGAAAATCTAGCAATAGATGCATTTCTAATTATATTGCCTATTATAGGTGTTTTTAATAAATAATTATCAATTATATTTTTAAATTTTCTTTTTTTATGAGCATAATTAAAACTATATATAACGAGGAAAATAAGAGAAAGGATTATATACCAAAATTTTTTAAACATTCCTGATAATGATACAACCGCACTTGTAAAAGCTGGTATTTCAGAGCCAAAACCATTAAATAATAATTCAAATTGAGGTACTACAAAAATTATTAATATTGTAGTTACTAAAAAAGCGATTAACATTACGGCAATTGGATACCTCAATGTTTTTTTTATTTTATTTTTTATAATTTCAGTTTTTTCTTTATAGTTAGCAATTTTATCAAGCATTATATCCAAAGTTCCGGATTTTTCGCCAACATCAATTAAGTTACAAAAAAGCTCATTAAAATATATAGGATATTTATTTAATGATTCAGTCAGTGTTAAACCAGATTCAATATCATTTTTAATTTTATAAAGAAGATTTTTCATATTGTTATTAGATTGGCCTTTGGCAATAATGTCAAAAGATTGAATAATTGGGATACCTGCATTAATCATTGTTGCTAATTGACGACTAAAAGTTGATATATCTAATAATGTAATTTTTTTTAATGATATATCAAATAATGATTTTCGTTTTTTAGCAATTTTTTTTATATAAATACCTTTATTTTGAAGTTCAATTTTTGCAACTATAAGACTCCTGGCTTCAATTTCTCCATTTATATATTGATTTTTTTTATTAGTTCCTGACCACAAATATCTATTTTTATATGTTTGATTTTTAGTCATAGATCTTATTCAATGGTTACCCGATTGACCTCCTCTATGGTAGTAATTCCTTCCTTTATTTTATTTAATCCTGCTTGGTAAATAGATTGCATTCCTTCTATTTTTGCCTGTTTTAATATATCAACAGCATTAGAATTATTCATGATTAGATTTTCAATTTTCTTTGTTATTGGTAATACTTCAAATAATCCTATACGACCACGATATCCGCCCAAACATTGATTGCAGCCATTTGCTTTATATAAGTTTGTCTTGTTAAGATCTAAAGCAGAAAATCCAAGGTCAAATAATATGCTTTCATTAAGATCATGACGAATTGACTTGCATGCTTCACATAATTTTCTTATTAAACGCTGGGCTATGATTAAACTAATTGAACTTGCAATATTAAATGAAGTTATTCCCATATTTGATAGTCTAGTTAAAGTTTCAGCAGCGCTATTGGTATGTAATGTTGAAAGAACCAAATGTCCCGTGATAGCCGCTTTTATTGCAATTTCAGCAGTTTCTAAATCACGTATTTCACCAACCATTATTATGTCTGGATCTTGGCGTAAAAAAGAACGTAAAGTAGATGAAAAAGTAAGTCCTGTTTTATTGTTAATATTTACTTGATTAATTCCTGGTAGATTAATTTCAACTGGATCTTCAGCTGTGCAAATATTAACAGTTTCAGTATTAAGAATATCAAGAGCTGAATAAAGCGTAATAGTTTTACCACTTCCTGTAGGTCCTGTAACTAAAACCATTCCTTGTGGACGATTAATTGCGTGTAAAAAATTTTCTTTTTGTACTGAACTAAATCCTAATTCTTCTATATTTAGTTTGGTTGAAGCTGAATCTAAAATACGAATAACTAATTTTTCACCAGCTAAAGTAGGGCAAGAACTAACGCGAAAATCTATAGATTGGTTTTGAGATAATTTCATTTTAAAACTTCCATCTTGAGGAATACGTCTTTCAGAAATATCAAGGCTCGCCATGATCTTAATACAAGAAGTAATTCTATTTGAAAGATTAATTGGTTGATTTGCAATTTCACTTAATAAGCCATCTTGTCGATATCTTATGCGATAGGTTTGTTCAAATGGTTCAAAATGGATATCAGAAACTTTCTTTTTAATAGCATCAATTAAAATTGTATTAATAAATTTTATTACAGGATGATCTTCTTTTGGAATGGTTGAAAAATCAATATCTTTATTTTCATTTATGATAATTTCTTGTTTTTTTAAGTCTTGTGCTTCTTTAAGATAAGATGTCAGTACATCTTTTTCCTTTTGATGATTGAGTTTATTAATTAATTCTAATAGCTTGTCAGTTTCTACTATTAATGGGTTTAGATATAAGCCAGTATGAAATTTAATTTCCTTTAATGCTTCTTCTCTACTTGGATCATCTATTGCTAAATATAATTGTGATCTGCGATAGAATAAAGGTAGGACCTTATGTTTGATAATTAATTTATCACTAATAATTGAAGTACTAAGCATATCTAAATTAATAGAATTAAGATCAAATAATGGTAGGCATAAATGTTTAGAAATAGATTCCGCAATAGTAATTGCTGGAATTATTTTATTAAAAACTAAATATTCTAATAAATTAGTTTTACTAGATAGGGCTTCATTTTGATATTTTAAGGCCGATTTTATATCTAAAATATTATTTTCAATTAATAGCTTAAAAATTCCATGTAAATTTAGAATATCAACGTTGGACATAAATAAATCTTTATATAAATAACTTCCATTTGATTAGATGCTATCATTAACAAACTAAAATTCAAATAACTACGAATTAAAATATAATTGATATAACTGAGTTGCTATTCTTTATGTGCGTTAAATATTAACGAATTATTAAATATTAATAATGCAGTTGCTGGTTAATATAACTGTGTGGTAAAAGTAGATATCTAATTAATAGAGAGTTATATCTACGTTATGGATGAACAAGAAAATAAATATCTTGCACTAGATAATTGGTTTTTAACTGCACTAGGCAATCGTGTGGCACATGCTTTTGCAACTGAATTAACACAAGTATCTGACCAATTTAACGGGCAAAATTTATTACAATTAGGTAGCTGTGGTGATAATATTTGGTTACCTTTATTTAAATTTAAAAATAAATGGATAGCAACGCCATCTAATATACCAAATAAATCTTTATTAATTTCCTCACTTAATATGCTACCAATTGAAAGAGATAGTATCGATTGTGTTTTAGCACCTTTTACTTTAGAAGCTTTTGCCAAAGGAAAATCTGTAATTGATGAAATAGATCGAGTATTAAAGTCTATGGGTTATGCTATTTTTTTTGGAATAAACCCCTTTAGTTTTTGGGGGGCTGCTTTTCATTGGGGATGTGTAAGACCATTTAATAAAGAAAATAGATTAGTGTTATCTTCTTCATTAACTTTGAAGCACGCTTTATTAAATCGAGGTTATAGGATTTGTGCTTACACAAATATTTTTTATATTCCTCCGGTTACATCGCCATATTTAATTAAAAAATTAGAATTTCTAAATGAAATGGGTAAGATGATCTGGCCTTTTCCCGCGGGTTTTTATTGTATTATTGCCCAAAAATATCAATATTGCTCAACGTCATTAAAGCAAGTTAGAGCTAAACCAGTTTTGGTAAATCAAAAGTCAGTATTGCAAGGTATTGGTAAATATATTCATGATTAAGTTTTATATTTGATTTGAATAATGACTATAGGTTTATGTTATACTCCATGCGAATTATTTTTGTTATTAATTTAGGAATATTAAATGTCAATACCTGAGAAAATTAAACAAGTATTTGAAAAATCAACCTGTTTGTTTACAGTTAATCAAATCGAATCTGCACTTGATAATATGGCAGTTGAAATTCATCAGGAATTATTTGATAAAAACCCTGTTGTTTTATGTGTAATGGTAGGTGGTCTTGTACCATTAGGTAATTTATTACCTAGGTTGGATTTTCCTTTGGAAGTTGATTATGTTCATGCAACACGCTACAACGGTGAAATTAGTGGTAGTGAATTAATATGGAAAGTTAAACCAAGACTTGATTTAACTAATCGTACTGTTTTGATTGTTGATGATATCTTAGATGGTGGTTTAACATTATCAGCTATTATAGAGCAATTAAAAGTTATGGGTGCTAGTAAAGTTTATTCAGCGGTTCTTGTAGACAAACATCATCAACGAGAAAAAGGTGGGTTAGAGAAAGCTGATTTTGTAGGTCTTGAAGTTGATGATCACTATATTTTTGGATATGGCTTAGATTATAACGAGTATTTACGCAATGCCCCTGGTATTTTTGTTGTAGCCGAAGAGCACGAGTAGATATATTAGGCGGACTTAAATAAATATCTCTGTCCATATGCCTTTCTCTTAAGGCGCTAGCCTTACTATTAAATCAAGCTTTATTAGTGGTTGGAAATTGATTTAGGGCCTGAGTAATTGATTTATAAAGCTCAGGTAGCCATCTTGGTTGTGCGAATGTTGAGGTGGCGGGTTTTCCCTGACGTAAATCATTTGGTGCAATAATAAGCTGCACATGGTTTAAGCCAACGCGATGAACAAGTAAAAATAATTGATCAATTGCGCTATCTCCTACAGCAAGACAACCAACAGAAAAAGATTTTCCATGAAGAAATATATTATTACCCAATTTACTACGACCATCTTTTATTGCCTGTAATTTATCAAAATGATTAGGATAATTTATCATCATTGATAAATGCATAGAACTAAATGGATTAAACGAGGTTAAGCGATAAATCCCTTCTGGTATTTGTCTATCATGTTCTTTAAGTTTAGGTCCTAAATTCCCGCTAAAAGCAGTCATAGGATATTTATGAATAAAATACCATTTTTTATTGTCATCTTGAGCCCAAAGCTGCACTTCACGCTCTTTCTTAAAAGCTAATAAAGCAATATCTTTTGGAGGATAACTAACATGGGCCTTAGAAAAAAACTTGATAAGCTCAGGCTCCATACGAAGACCGTAACGATTTATTGCCTTATCTACAGCTTTGTTCCAATCTAACTTTGGTGCCATGCTGTAGGATATAAGACTATTTAAAAATAACAAGATAAAAATCAATCTAATCATAATCATTAGTACTTTTTAATTGAAAGTGATGGTAACAAAAAACACAACAAAGGACAAATTATCAGTAAGTAAAAATGACTTAGACGTTTGTCCTGATTATTATTTTTTTACATTTTTATTTTGTAAATCTATTAATAAATTTTTCAAAACATACTCAGGAGATGTATCAAGAACTCCTGTAGATGGAAAAATAAGATAATGATCAGGGCACATATAATTTATTTTTCCGTCATTAGCTACTTTGTAAAATATATAACGATATCCACAGTACTCATTAATTTTAAATGTTGCAACTTGTAATATAGGTGTACCAAAACGACGGTTTTCAATAAAAAGAGCATTAATTGAAAGATTAATTATTAAAATAAGTCCACCAAGAATTATAGAAATAGTAAATAATGTAGTAATAATACGTATTTTTTTATGTTTAAATAAAGGGACTTTTAAGAAAAGACAAATAATTGTAATAATCATTACAATTAAATTTAATCCATAAATAGTCGCGTTTTTATAGCCAAAATAACTTCCTAATATTTCACCACCAGCAGCTTGATAGTGGAGCAAGAGGGCTAACACACTAAGCCAAAGAGCAGAAACTATATAGTTAATTTTATCTTTTTTTATACCTATGATAAGAAAAATACCAGAGGCCATTAGCATTAGGTAGTAAAGTGAGCTTGAAAGCATAGCCATTGCATATATCCTTAAGAACTTTTATCAATAGGAGTTTTGCTTTAGTACTTATTAAATATAACTGATTTTTGATTCTAGTATTACAAATATAAAGTTATTCTGCCAGTCATTTATCTAATTTTATGAGCAATAATGTCATCGATTTATTTCTTGATAAATTTTTTAAAAATTTACTATCAATATTAATTTCTTTAAATGTAAAACCAGGTAAAGATTCCATCACATAAGAATGTAACGGTTGATTAATAGAAGATTTGTTTACATTTGTAGTTTTTAATTCACCTATTTCACATAAAGATCCAATCCATATGGGATTTCTATTTGGTAAAATAAAATAATTAGATTCCCATAATCGAAAAATTAAAAATTTATTAGAAGATTTTAATTTTTTAGTCATTATTAATTTGGGCTTTTTGTTTTTATAAAGCTCCGCTAAAAATGGTAATCTTTTGCTGTAATTTTTATCATTTGTATATGATATTAGTGAATATATAAAGATGGATTTTTGCTCTTTCCAGCCAAATGTTTCTAAGCTATTTTTTAGTGGAGTTAATGAGCCTAGGTATTGGATATTTAATATCCTTCCAGGATTTCCTATGCGGTTAATATTATAAATAGGTAATATCGGTTCATCTTGTTTCCACCAATTTTTATATGAAATTTCATATTTAATTGGATCATTATTATGAATCAATAGTGTTTGTTTGAAATAAACAAAAGAAGTTAAAGTTGCGGCTAAAATATAAATTATAAAAGAAAATATAATTGGTGGTTTAGTATTTATATTAAATGGATCTTGTTGGCGAAATAGTAAAAATATATAAATACAAGTAGATAAACCAAATAAATATGAAGCTAATATACTAATAAACCAATTATCGCCAAAATAAATAAGCGCTATACCTTTTAAGAGTAATAATGAAATTAGCAGAAACTTTAACATCATCATTACCAAAGTTTTATAGTTGTTGGCTAAGTAAAAAATTAAAAAAACAAAAAGTGATGATGCAAAAGTTAAGTTTATATCAGGAAATAAAGGTCTAATAGCCATATTTGGCGAAACATTAATTAAAGGGAGATTAATTGTATTGCAACATACTAAAATTATTATGGCATTTAACACGACCAGTGTTATCAAATATTTTAATTTACGCCAATATTTATTATAGATTGCGATAAATATCGTAGATGAAAATAATATTAAAATAGGTATTTCACTAACGCTAAGATTTATTACTGTAAAAAAAACGTCGAATTCATCTGTACGTAAACTTTGGAAGAATAAGTATAAATGTTTATCAATTTTGGTTATCCATGATTCTTGTACAATTAAAATTATCGAGATAATGGCTAAAAAAGAAATTACATTAAAAAAAATAAATAATACGGCAGTTTTGAAGTGACTTTCTTCATATTTAGGAGTTAATTTTTTCGTAAAAAAAGATACCATGGGCGTAGAATTTATCTTAATCCAAAAATTATTAAGATTTGCATGAAGATAACTATTCGTATGGATTATCACCCATTTTAAGAGCATACCTAAAAGCCAGAAAATAAATAATATAATAATAATTAATATGAAAAGATAAGTGGCAGATTCTGTTGATAATTCATCGCTAGCAGTGCCAATTAATATCCCAGGAGTTATATTAATAAATGACCATAAAGCTGCTGAAATTATATTTGCTAATAAAAAATGCAATTTATTCATATTCAACATACCTGCTACTAAAGGTATAATTGAACGAGTTGGACCAAAAAATCTGCCAATTATAATAGATTTTGAACCATGGTTTTCAAAATATTCTTCGCCATATTTAAGCCATTTGGGGTAACGACTAAATGGCCAAATATTATTTAAACTTTTGCTAAAATAATAGCCTAATGCGTAGCTTGCATTATCTCCAAGTATTGCTCCAAGCATAGCTGCTAAGTAAGCCAAATCTATACGCATAACGCCGGTGCCTGCAAGAATTCCAATGGCAGTCATGGCAATTGTACCGGGAATAAAACTTCCAACTATTGCAAGAGACTCTATAAATGACATTAAAAAAGTAAAAAATAGAGCCCAATATGAGTGGTCATAGAGCCATACAGTAAGTGGTTCAATATAATTAGTAAATAAATGCATAACTTCTCATTATGAGATGGCTAATTCGCCAAATGTTCGCAAAAATTCATTTGCGAATAGTTTTTTAACATCATTTACAGTTATTTCATTTGTAAAATCTTTGATTTGAGTCATTTCTAATTTTGCATATCCACAAGGATTTATGTCTAGAAATGGTTTTAAATCCATATTTACATTTAATGAAATCCCATGGTAAGTACATCCAGATTTTACTCTTAATCCTATCGATGCAATCTTCTTATTTTTAACATAAACCCCAGGAGCACCACAATGAGATTCTGCACTAATATTATAATTTTTTAGAAGAGAAATTATTAAGCCTTCAAGTTTAGAGACTAATGATCTTATTCCTAAATTACGCCTTTTGATATCCATTAGTACATATGCTACTAATTGCCCAGGTCCATGATAGGTTATTTGACCGCCTCTATCTGATTGAATAATGGGGATGTCGTTGTTTTTTAAAATATGCTCTTTTTTTCCTGCTTGGCCTTGAGTATACACCGCGTAATGTTCGAGTATCCATAATTCATCAGGGGAGTTTTCATCTCTTTTAATGGTGAACTCTTTCATATCATGCAAAACCTCATGATATGGTTTAAATCCTAGATAACGAATATTTATCATTATTAAAGCACCATTTTTGCATCAGGATGTTTAGATAGATCGGTATAAAGAGCATCTAAACTAATTTGGTTTTCAACATAAATCGTAATTGTTATTGCGACAAAATTATTGTTTTTGCTCGTTTTACTAATTATAGCGGAGTCTTTAGTTTCTTTATAATGCTTGCGTGTAATATCAATAATTTCTTTAATAAATTGTTCATTATTGGGACCAATTATTTTAATCTGAAAGTCACATGGAAAGTCCATTAAGCTATTTCTATCTGTCATGGTGATTCCTAATAAATTAAATTTTTTAAGTTACGTAAGGTGACTTTAAACATTGGGCTATTCAGCCCAATGTTATTTACACCAAACTATGAATTTGCCCAACGCTTATACATTAAGCTTAAAGAATCCTTCATTCGTGTATACAATCCACCAAGAGGCGCGTTTTCTAGGGCATAAAGTGGTTGGTTAACTATTATGTCATTATCAAATTGAACAATTAATTCTCCAACTTTATCACCTTTTAATAATGGTGCTTGCAGATATTTTGGAACTTTGGTACTAACTTTTAAGCGTTGATATTGCCCTGTAGGTATTGTCACGAATTGATCTTGATTTAAGCCTACGCTAATTTTATTAAGTTGACTCTTATATAATGGTAACTTAGTTATTTCAGCCCCTTTTTTATATAATGCGTGAGATTCATAAAAACGAAATCCGTAATTTAATAATTTCTCACTATCATCAGCTCTAGCAGCCTCTGATGGGGATCCTAAGACCACAGCAAGCAAGCGCATATTTTGACGTTTAGCTGAAGAAACCAGGCAGTATCCTGCTTCATTAGTATGTCCAGTTTTTAATCCGTCAACGCTACTATTTCGCCATAATAAACGGTTACGATTAGGTTGACGAATGCCATTATAAGTAAACCATTTTTGCTTGTACCAGTCGTAATATTCTGGGAAATCGTTAATTATTGCTCTGCCTAGCGTACTTAAATCACGAGCAGTTGTGTAATGATTTGGATTTGGTAGGCCAGTACTATCAGTAAAATTAGAGCTGTTCATATTTAATAGTTTTGCTTGATGGTTCATAATTTCAGCAAACCCATTTTCACTACCACCTAAGTGCTCAGCCATAGCAACACAAGCGTCATTACCTGAGTCAACAATAATTCCTTTTAGGAGGTCTTCAACAGATACATCTTTATCTACTTTAACAAACATACGTGAACCGCCAATTTTCCATGCTTCTTGACTAATACGTACAGGATCAGTTAAATGTAATTGTTGATTATGTAATGCATGAGATATTACATAAAGTGTCATCATTTTGGTTAAGCTTGCAGGAGGTAGTTTTTCATCAATATTATTTTCAACAATTACTCTGCCGCTATTTACGTCAATAAGTATGTAAGCTTTAGCATTTATACTCGGAGGAGTAGGAGTAATTAAAGGAGCAGAAGCAGGGCTTAGTTGTGCAGGTGTTGGTGGCCTTGGTATATTTTTATTAGGTATAGGTCCTGCATAAAATATAGAGCATTTAAGCAATATTGTGCTTAATAGAAAAAATTTTATAAAATTAGCTTTGTTCATGACTTAATTCCATTATTAAAACAATAGGATATTATCATAGGTTAAAAATTCTATAAATGGATTAGTTGTTCATTGAGTAATAAACATTTAGAATGACATAATTATCGCTTATTCTCATGACTTCATCTAAGATTATAATTTGATTGCTAATGAGCACGAAATTTTGTGCTATTTTTTTAAAGAGGGTCTTATGAAATACATAATAGTCGCTATTTTGATGATGTTTTTGAGCGCCTGCCAAACTGGAAATATTTCTAAATATAATGATCATGGCAAGCATAAAATATCAAAATCTAATAAAATTGAAAAAGATGGCGCACCATCAGGACCAATCCCAACATTTTTTAAAAATCAAAAGCCAATTTTTGAGCCCTTAAGCCGCTATGGTAATCCTGATGTTTATAAGGTAGATGGCAAGACATATAAAGTTATGACTTCATCTAATAAATATCATGAGCGTGGACTGGCTTCATGGTATGGGACTAAATTTCACGCTAAACGTACATCAAGTGGTGAAAATTATGATATGTATTCTTTAACTGCGGCTCACAGAACTTTGCCGCTTCCTACTTATGTACGAGTTAAAAACTTAAATAATGGCCGAGTAGCTATCGTTAAAGTTAATGATAGAGGGCCTTTCCATAGTAATAGGATTATAGATTTATCTTATGGTGCTGCGGTAAAATTAGGCTTGCTACCCAAAGGGACGGCATTAGTTGAAGTTGAAGCTTTATCAGTTGTTGCTAAAGGAAAAGAGCATGTAGCTCAATATTACATTCAAGCAGGAGCCTTTAGCTCACAAAAATTGGCTGAGGCGTTAAAGAAAAAATTAGTAAAATTATCATCTGCTAAGGTAAATATTGAAAAATATAAAGGTCGTTATATTGTAAAATCAGGGCCTTTTGTTAGTAAAAGAACAGTTGATAATTTAAAGATTACTTTAGCTAGGAATGGAGTTAAGGGTGCTTTTGTGGTTTTAAATTAATTAATCATCAATGGCTCCCACAATTACTCTGGTTCCTTTGCCGCCATCTCCTGGAAGATTAATAAACTCTTCATTTAGCCAGCGGGCGTCTTCAATAAAAATACGAACACATCCGTGGCTTGCACGATATCCTGGAACCGTATCGCTGCCGTGTAGTGCGAAGCCACGATAGAAGTGCATACAGTATGGCATTTCAGCTCCACCATTTTCACCATCAGCCCTCATTGGAAATGCGGTAGAAATACAGTCAATATCTTGTTTCCTAATCACACGAAAGGAGCCTGATGGGGTTTTGCATGTTCCGTCTATTCCTTTGCAGTGTCCTGATCCTGAAGAGAGCGGGCCCCACCATAAAAGTTCGCCATTTTCATCATAAGCACCCCAGGCTAGTTGTTTTTGACTTACATAAATTGTTTTCTCACCAGTTGAATCAATGTAGCGAGGAAAAGGGGATACATCATATATAGTTAATCTATCAATTTTTTTAGGTATTGCAATTATCATTCCGGGACGTAAGCTAATATTCATACGATTAACACGTCTGATAATGTCTTGTTCTTCTGAATTTGGAAATAAGCTTTCCCAACTGTCAGAAACTTTAGTTTTGATACAATAATAATCTGAAGATTTACATAAGTTCTCACCAAATCTTGTTTCAGCACAAGTTTCATGCATAATTAGCAAGGAAAAAGTTATGAAAATTAATCTTGCTAAATTCAACATTGTGACTCCTTTTATCTTATTGCTATACAGGTTAACGGCAGGTTATTAAAAAACTTAAGTTTTATTTTGGCAGTCCTACCTAATAAAGCTGAGCCAAATCATGAAAATTTTATGAATTAATTTGGGGGCTAATTTATTAATATAATTAAAATTTCGACGTCCCGCGGCCATATCATTACCCACAAGTCTTCTAATCCTTAATGAGCCTGTATTGTCTGGTTGAAACCGAGCCACGACCGTTAGGGAATGGAGATTATAAGAACTCCACTCCCTAACGGTCGTGGCTCGGAGTTCCGCTCAATTGCCAAGATAAAGTTAACTTGTGGGTAATGATATGCTCGCGTCCTGTCCTTTCGTTCCAGGAATCTAACTACATCGCAAGATTTCATACATATACTTAGGAACATAGAAGTCATTATATGTAGGTTTGGCACTATAATTAACTGTTTTTAGAGCTCAAAACTAATTTTCAGGGTATAATAAAGTTTTTTAACAAATTTGGATTAATTTATGAGTTGGCTAAAAAAATTATTACCATCAAAAATTAGAACGGAAACTTCACAGAAAAAGGGCGTGCCTGAAGGTGTTTGGGTTAAATGTGTTTCTTGTTCTGAGGTGCTTTATCGCTCTGAACTTGAGAAGAATTTGTCGGTATGTCCTAAATGCAACCACCATCATCGGATAAATGCTAGGGTCAGATTAGCACAATTTTTAGATGAACTTGCGCAAGTTGAAATTGGAGCAGAACTAGAGCCAGTAGATCGCTTAAAATTTCGTGATTCAAAAAAATATAAAGATAGAATTCATCAAGCACAAAAAGCAACTGGTGAGAAAGAGGCTTTAATAGTCTTAAAAGGGACTTTAAAAGAGCTTCCTGTGGTAGCAAGTGCTTTCGAATTTAATTTCATGGGTGGCTCAATGGGAGCTACAGTTGGTGAAAAATTTGTAAGAGGTGTAAATCTTGCTATTAGTGAGCGTCGTGCTTTTATTTGTTTTACTGCTAGCGGTGGTGCACGTATGCAAGAAGGGTTGTTTTCTCTTATGCAAATGGCTAAAACATCTGCTGTAATTTCAAAGTTTTCAGATACAGGCCTACCTTTTATAGTTGTATTAACTGATCCTACTATGGGTGGGGTATCAGCTAGTTTTGCAAGCTTAGGTGATGTTATTATTGCGGAACCTAACGCTTTAATTGGTTTTGCAGGCCCTAGAGTGATTGAGCAAACTGTAAGACAAACTTTGCCAGAAGGTTTCCAGCGTAGTGAATTTTTGCTTGAGCATGGACATATAGACATGATAGTTGAGCGTTATGCATTAAGGGATACTCTGGCTGAGATTATTGCTAAGCTTACAAGACGATCAAGTTTAAGTTAATATGAATTTTTATGATTTTAGCCTAGATGATTGGTTATTTTATCTAGAAAATTCTCATGCAAAAGAGATTCAATTAGGTTTGACTCGAATTAGCGAGGTAGCTTGTCGTTTAGATCTTATAAAAAATGATGCAATAATAATTACTGTTGCTGGTACTAATGGAAAAGGTTCTACAGTAGCTGCATTGAGCTCAATATATCTAGCCGCGGGTTACAAAGTGGCTACTTATACCTCGCCACATTTACAAGTATTTAATGAACGCATTGCAATTAATAATGAGCCTATATCAAACCATGATTTATGTAATGCTTTTATTGAAGTTGAGAAAAAAAGAAAAAATGTAGAACTTACATATTTTGAATTTTCTACCTTAGCAGCATTATGCTATTTCAAAAAAAATTCTCCAGATGTAATCATTCTTGAAGTGGGTTTGGGAGGTAGGTTAGATGCAACTAATATTATCGATGCTGATTTAGCTATAATTACAACCATACATTTTGATCATCAAGAATATTTAGGTAATACCATTGAAGAAATAGCTTATGAAAAGGCTGGAGTCATAAAGAATAATAAAATTTGCATATATGGTGATTATGAGACTCCTTTGTCAATTGTTAATCAAGCGCGTCTTTTAAATACTAAATTATATTGTCTTGGGCAAAATTATTCTTTTAATCAAAAACAAGATTATTTTGAACTTTATGGTATTAGAGGTGAAAAACATAATATTCCAATTCCCCAAATTAATATTAAATCTGCTGCTGCAGCTGTAATAGCATGTGATTTATTGCAATCATCTTTACCCATAAATTCAATGCAAATAAATGAGGGAATGAAAAAAATCTCGATTTGTGGTAGACTACAGGTACAAGGCGATAAGGTGAAGACGGTTCTTGATGTTTCTCATAATCCACAAGCAGTCTTATTACTAAGAGATTTTATTAAAGGATTAAAACCTGCGGGAAGGATTCACGCAGTTTTTTCTGGATTAAAAGATAAAGATATTTGTGGGTTAATAAAACCTCTAAAATCTTTAGTAAATTTTTGGTATCCTGCGGTTTTAAATGGTAAAAGAGCTTCATCTCAGTCATTATTGATGAGTGCTTTTAGAAAAGAAAACTGTACAGTATCAATTTGTTATAGTGATCCAACGGAAGCTTATTATGCGGCATTGAAAGCAGCTATAGATGGCGATTTAATTGTTGTTTATGGTTCTTTTTTTATGGTGAGTGCAATAATTAATCTTGAGGTATTAAAATGATTAAAATGGTACTGGATGAACGTGTAAAACATAGGATTATGGGGCTAGTCGTACTAATTTCAGTGGCGGCTATATTTATTCCCGCATTAGTAAAAAAATCAAACCATTATTTAGATCAAAGTGTTAATATTTCAATAAGACTTCCTGCAAAGCCTTCTGCACCTAAAGTAGCAGTTATTAATGAAAAGCAACTATTTAAATTAGTAAAACCTGAAATAGTATCTATGCCAAAAGTAGAGGCACCTATTGTTACTAATCAAATTGCAAAAGCCGAACCAATTATAACAAAATCTGTGTTGCCTAAAGCACCTATAATTAATAATGTGCCAGTATCTAATATTGCTAATAATGAACCGGTGGTTAAAAAATCACCAATGATTAGTGATGAAAATAAAGCTACTAAAGTTAATCAAATAGCCACTCAATCTAAAAAAGCTGCTGCTGTTATTGTAGCAAGTGCGAAACTTCCTAATTTATCAAGTAAAAAAAGTGAAAAAAATATAGCTGTTAAGAAGGAAATATACGCTGTGCAATTAGGTACTTTTGTACAACAAGCAAATGCTAAGTCTTTAGTTATAAAATTGCGCTCCAAGGGATATATTGCATCATTTGATAAATTTACAGGTAGCAAGAATATTGAATATTACAAAGTTACTGTAGGAGAATTAAATCAAAAAAATGAGGCAGTTAATTTAAAGAATAAGTTGGCTCTTAGCATGCAAATTGAAGGAATTATAGTTAAAAAGGGAGTTAGTTAAAAATGACTTTACAATGGGTTGATTATGCGATTATTGGGATAATTTCCATTTCAGTTATAACTGGCTTGTTTCGTGGTTTTATAAAGGAGTTGTTGTCATTAGTAGTTTGGTGTTTAGCTATATGGCTGGCATTTCATTATTCATCATCTCTTGATCCTTGGTTAATGCATTATATTCAAGATAAAACGGCTCGTACTGCCGTTGCATTTATAGGGATAATTATCGTAACTATTATTATTGGCGGACTTTTTAATTCTTTTCTCAGTTTTATTTTAAAAAAATCAGGTTTATCTGGAACTGATAGAGTATTAGGAATGGGTTTTGGTTTTTTACGTGGTATATTTTTAGTAGCATTTATAATATTAATTTTCAAAATGACTGGTTTTTCAAATAAAGATTATGTAGACCAATCTCGTCTTTATGTTAAATTTACCCCAGTAGTAGATTATATATCAGGTTATACACCACAAATTATTGCTAAAGCAAGTAAGTTAAATATTACCAATAGTAGTATGGAATTTGATACTGATGATGTTAATCCTCTTAATTAGCTAATCAACTAACTTAGCTTGGTTGCTAGCAAAGATGATCTTTATCTAAATTAAATATTATTAGATATTTAATATTACTATCTGTATAGTTAAATACTTAAGGAAGATTAATTATGAGTTTACTAAATTTAATTTTTATAATTATAATTTCAGGATTTGTTCTCGGTTTGATTAATGTATACATTCCCATGGCATCAATGATTAAGAGCTTGTTAAATATTCTTGTGTTTGTTTTACTCTTAATTTTTATATTGCAGTATTTTGATATTATCAAGACAATTTTGCCATTTCCATCTCAGCTTAATATTGTTAAAGGATCTTGAATTTAACCTAAAATCTTATTAGCCCATTTAGCCTTGATTTTGCAACACTCCATCAAGGCTATATTTTTTTCATGATATGACCCACGCCCATAGCTATTACAATTTTGGTCAATATAAAATAATAGATTATTTACTATAAGGATAAGTTGTCGTAGGGTATTTTGGTAAAATATCTGGTTTTTCATTATTGTTGCTAACTAGGCTTTTATCAAGCCTATAAACATAGAGATAGGGCTAAATTTTCAAAAGAAGACCAAATCTGGCTGGTTTTAGATGTTTTGATTAACTCATCTAACTCTTTACCATTATGTAGTAGTTTTGTAAGTTTTGCTAGATTTAAGCGTTTTAAAGATTTTTCATACATGGCTGTTTTTTTTGGCCAAATTTTAAGAATGCCACATGCACTTGTAAATGAGATTGATTGTTTTAATAAGTATGATAGTTCGATTAAAGTTCTTACTTCTTGGAATAATACCCATAAAATTAAAGTAGGTTCAACTTCATTTGCTTTAGCTTGCCTTAATAAATAAATTACATGTTCTTTATTTGCGCTAAGGCAAGCGTCACTTATGTCATAGAGCTGAAATTCAGACTGATCATGAAGTTGTGCTTTTACTTCATCCATTGTTAATGGTAATTCTGGATCTAAGATAAGGGTTAATTTCTCAATAAATTGTGAAGCTGCAAGCATATTACCTTGTGAATATTGATATATTAAGTTTGTTATATCTTTTTCATGCGTAATCTTTCTTTGTCTAAGCTCTTTTGTTATCCATTCTTTTATTGAAATTTCAGTGTCCACAGGAATTTGAACTAATACTATATTATTATCAGATGCAAGAAATTGGAGTTGTTTGGGAGGAACTAAACTTGCACGAATTATTATTAGACAATTTTTGTTTATGTTTAATAAATATTGCTTAATAACTTCTTTGCCAATATTATCAATAGATTTTTTATCAAAGCGAATATCAAGCAAGGTTAAATCGTTGAATAACGAATAGCTATATGCTTCATCAATAATTTTTTTCCAGTCAGATGGTGAATTAATATCAATAATTTTCTCATCAGTCTCACCATGTGTACGCCAAGACTTTTTAATAGTTAGAGCTGCATCATTTAGTAAGTAAGGTGAATGTCCAGATAGGACATAGATTGATTGGATATTATTTTTTAAACTTATGCTTAGTGCTTGATATTTAATAATCATATTAATGAGTTACACTAATTGCGCCTCGGCTTAGGCGATATAAAATTTGAATTACCGAATCTTTTATCATTTCATTTTTAAAATGATCTACTTCATCATTAGACCCAAGAATTCTATTTAAGTTAATGGTTACAACACGAGTAATAATAATTTTACTAGGTGGAATAATTTCTTCTCCATTAGTTTTTTGTAGTTTAAATATAACCGTATAAATTAATTGGTATTGTCTTGGAGTAGTGCTTGAGCTAATACTTAATATTTTTTCTTCAAAATTATCACTTTCAATAATTAACCAGTAATTGGATTTTTCTATATTATCTGTAACATCAACGTTATTATTTTTAAGTTCTTCAATTATTAATGGTTTTATATCTTTATTGGCATTATTAATAATTGCCACGGATTTTAACCATGGCAAATTAGTATGAGTACCACGTAAATGAAACCCACAACCAGAAATCATTAGAATAGTAACTAACAATGTGGAGTGGATTAATCTCATCATTTAACTACTAAATTTATTAAATGCCGATGGGCGATAACAATGGTTTTTACTATTGTTTTATCACTAATAAATTGTTTTGCCTCTTCTTTCGCGGTTTCAATTAAACTATCTTCAGGTGTGTCAACATTTGCATTAAACTGAGCCCTTAATTTTCCATTTACTTGAACTACAAATTCTACCTCTTCAGCTTTTAAAGCAGATTTATCACATTTAGGCCACGGAGCATCAATGATTATTTTATCAAAGCCTAGTTGCTGCCATAGATGGTGACAAATATGAGGAGTAATAGGTGCGAGTAATTTAAGAAGAAATGTAAATCCTGAGTGAATAAAGTATTTATCTTCTTCTGTTTCAATTTTATATGAAGATATTTCATTAAATAGCTTCATACATCCAGAGACTACAGTATTAAATTGCTGACGTTCATAGTCGGTATTTGCTTGCATAAGGATTTGATGAACATTTAACCGTGATTTTTTTAACCGAGCTTCACAATTAGACCAGTTTATATCACTATTAGTATCGGTAAATGATTCGTTAATTTCTTTGATCATTTGCTGATTTTGAAATGCAAATGCCCAAATTCGTTTTAAAAACCGATGAGCACCTTCAACGCCGCTATCAGACCATTCTAGTGATTGTTCAGGTGGGGCTGCAAACATAATAAATAAACGAGCAGTGTCAGCACCATAGGTATCTATTAGTTGGTTTGGATCAACAATATTTCCTACAGATTTTGACATTTTATGACCGTCTTTTAAGACCATACCTTGGCTTAGTAAGGAAATAAAAGGTTCATCTGAGTTAACCAGGCCTTCATCGCGCATTAATTTATGAAAAAATCTTGCATAAAGTAAATGCATTACTGCATGTTCAATGCCACCAACATATTGATCAACTGGCGTCCAATATTTTACGCGATCATCAAGCATTGCATTTTCTTGGCCTTTACAGGCAAAACGAGCGTAATACCATGAGGATTCAACAAAAGTATCAAAAGTATCTGACTCACGTGTAGCATCTAATCCACATTTAGGGCAGGTAGTATGAATAAACTCGCTACACTGGGCTAAAGGTGAGCCGCTTCCCGTTAGCTCAACATTTTCAGGCAAGACAACAGGTAAGTCTTCTTCACGAACAGGTACTATTCCACAATCTTCGCAAGTTATCATAGGTATTGGGGTTCCCCAATATCTTTGTCTTGATACGCCCCAATCACGTAGTCGATAATTAACTGATGATTTTCCGGTATCATTTTTTTCAAGAGCTGATGTAATATCTTTTTTAGCAGCAGATGAAGTTAACTCATTAAATTGTAAAGAATTAATTAGAATACCTTCGCCTGTAAAAGCTGAGGCTTTATAATCATGCTTAACGTCATTAGCAGGTTGTATTACTATTTTTATAGGAAGATTATATTTTTGTGCAAATTCATAGTCACGTTGATCATGAGCAGGAACTGCCATAACAGCACCTGCGCCGTAATGCATGAGTACAAAGTTAGCAATCCAAATAGGGAGCTTCTCACCAGATATCGGGTGAATAGCATGCATGCCAGTTGCAATTCCTCTTTTTTCCATAGTTGCAATTTCTGATTCTGCCATTCGCACACCCTGGCAACTATCAAGAAATTTTTGTACGTCATTATTAGATTTGGCAGCTTGTTTGGCTATAGGATGATCGGGTGCTACAGCTAAATAGGTAGCTCCCATAAGCGTATCAGCACGTGTTGTATAAATTCTAAGGCGTTTTGCATAATCTTCTACTTTAAAATAGATTTCAGTGCCTTCAGAGCGTCCAATCCAATTGCGTTGCATTAGTTTTACTTGGTCAGGCCAACCATCTAATTTATCAAGATCGTTTAGTAGCTCATCTGCGTAAGCAGTAATCTTAATAAACCATTGTGAAATTTCTTTTCTTTCAACTAAAGCACCAGAACGCCAACCACGCCCATCGATGACTTGTTCATTTGCTAAAACAGTTTGATCTACAGGATCCCAATTTACTACCGAATTCTTTTTGTAAACCAAATCTTTTTCATAAAGTTTAATAAAAAACCACTGTTCCCAGCGGTAATACTCAGGATCACAAGTTGTAATTTCTCGTCGCCAATCATAGGCATTACCAAGCCTTAAAAATTGCTCTTTCATTACCGCAATATTTTGCTTAGTCCAAATAGCAGGAGGAATTTTATTTTTTATGGCGGCATTTTCAGCCGGCAAACCAAATGCATCCCAACCAATTGGCTGTAATACATTTTTACCAAGCGCGCGTTGATAACGAGCGATAACATCGCCTAAGGTATAATTTCTAACGTGTCCCATGTGTAATGACCCACTTGGGTAGGGGAACATGGATAAACAATAAAATTTTTCTTTATTTAAATCTTCAGTAACGTGAAAAGACTGCTTTTTAAGCCAATATTGCTGGGCTTGTTCTTCTACATTTTGCGGTATATAGCTAATATCCATAGTCTAATAATAAAATTTGATGTGGTTGATAAGGATACCCCCTCTTGCCCGTCTCAGCAATAGTTAGTGTATTTTTTCCACATATATTACAGGTCAATGACTAAAATAGAGTCATAAAAGCAGATTAGTGACCGTAAGGTAATGTAAATCTACAAAAGATCTAATTGCTTATCTTAATTCCTGCGTAAAAAAGCAAATATAGGTATGAGTGCAAAAAATAATATTAAAGGAGTATCACCATAATAAACCCAAGGCGTTATGCCGGTAGCCGCTAAAATATTACCTTTTAGAATTCCTTCACTGAAAGCTGCTAGTGAATTTACAACATCTCCCTTGTCATTAATTATGGATGATAGGCCGTCATTATTTGACATAATTTGGTATCTACCAGTTAATAAAGATAATGCCTCCGCCATTTGTAAGTGTTGAAATATGGCAAGAGATTTTCCAAACCAACCATCGTCGCTAATAGATACTATCCATTCTGCCTTTGGGAGTTGATTACGTAATAATTGCGGGTAAGCTAATTCATAACAAATTAGCGAGGCGATAGGGTAGCCATCCACTTCAATTAAATCTTGATTTTTTTTGCCAGGTTTTAAATTACTAGTCGGTAATGCTAAATAATTTATTAGACTCTCAAAAGGACTAGGAATATATTCACCAAATATTACTAAATGTTGTTTTTTATATTGGCCTTTAGCGCTACCTAATGCAGTTATTGTATTATAAAAATTGGATTCATCACTGTCAGTAGCTTCTGGAATTCCAAGTAATACCGCGGTATTTGCTTTTGTTGTTTGTCGGTGGATATTATCAATTTCATTAGTAATATAACTTTCAGGAATTGGGATGGCAGCCTCTGGTAAAACAATAAGTTTTGTTTTACCCATTAATTGCTCTATTCCTTCTTTGTACTTTTGCAATATTTGCCAAAATAAGGTTTCATCCCATTTATCGCGCATTGATAAATTAGCTTGAATTACACCAACAGGTATGGGTTTATCGCTGACTTTAGTAAAATTAATATATTTTAATAGCAATGGAGCAAGCAGAATAGAAACAAAGGCTATAAGCCAAATAATGCGTTTAAATTTTATTGCTTCAGTTGTAGCTATAAGAAAAGTCGCAGATAGACACGTAAAAAAACTAACACCATAAATACCAACAATTGGCATTAAATACTTTAGAGGCGAATCCATTTGCCCTACGCCTATTAGTAGCCATGGGAAGCCAGATATTATAGTTGAACGTAAATATTCAGTTAAACACCATAGTGAACTAAATAAAATGCAAGAAAATAACATTGACTTATTTTTTGCAAGTTTTACATATAAAGCTGAAAATAATCCTAGGTATAATGATAAATAAATAATAAGTACTAGGGTAATTAAGGCTGATAATATTAGGCCTAAGTGCCCATATTCATTAATACTTATGTAAACCCAAGAAATACCAAAACTAAAAAAACCTAGGCCAAATGCAAAACCTTTACGAAAAGAATTTTTTACAGGATTAAATTTTAATGTTGCAAAAAATAAAGCTAGACCTAAAATAGAAATTCCAGGTAAATGAAAAGGTGCGAAGCCAAAAGGAATTAGTACCCCTGCAAAAAATGAACGTAATAAATAACCATGCCGTAAAGATGCAATAGATGAAATTATCTTAGAACCAGTAGTTAAATTCGCATTCATTATAGTTATATAAGTTTGTACAATCTGTTGACAATAGATTAGTGGTTAAAAAAGATCAAGTTATTTAAATAAACTTTATATTAAATTACCATTTATATTTATAGTCTAGTTTTATTATTAACAATAAAATCCTGGTTGCAAGCAACTAGGCTACCAAATTTATCTATTAAAATAATGTAGACCGGTTGCTTGCAACCGGGATCTAAAATATTAAGACTATAGATTATAGTTTTTACTAAATATTAGGGATAAAAATATGTATTCACCATTTCATATAAAAAAAATAGCAGTACTTGGTGCAGGAGTTATGGGGGCTCAAATTGCGGCTCATTGTGTTAATGCAGGTATTCAAACTTTGTTATTTGATTTAACTTATGAAGCTTCTGATCATAATAGTATTGTTTTTAAAGCAATTGAAAATTTAAAAAAATTAAAACCTTCCCCTTTAGCAACATCTTATATTGCTACTTTAATACAAGCACGAAATTATGATGATAATTTAAAAGATTTAAGCGATTGCGATTTAATTATAGAAGCAATTGCCGAGCGTCTTGATTGGAAAGAAGCTTTATATAATAAGATCTCACCATTTTTAGGTAAAAACTCTATCTTGGTTTCAAATACTTCTGGCTTAAGTATTAATGAGCTTTTAACTGTTTTACCAGAAGCACACCAAAAAAACTTTTGTGGCGTACATTTTTTTAATCCACCAAGATATATGCATCTTGCCGAATTAATTCCTGCTAAGACTACGTCTAATGCATTACTTGATAATTTAGAAAGTTGGTTAACCAGCTATTTAGGTAAAGGGGTAATTAGAGCTAAAGATACGCCAAACTTTATTGCAAATCGGATAGGAGTGTTTTCTTTACTTGCGACGATACATAATGCAGAAATCTATAATTTAGGTTTAGATGAAGTTGATGCGTTAACAGGTGAATTATTAGGGCGACCTAAGTCTGCAACATTTCGTACTATGGATGTTGTAGGTCTTGATACTTTGCTACATGTGGTTTTAACTATGCAGGATAAATTAGAAAATGATCCTTGGCATAAGACTTTTAAATTACCTAATTGGTTAAAAAAACTAATTAATGAAGGCCATCTTGGCCAAAAATCTGGGCAAGGAATATATCGGAAAAATGGCAATAATATTGAGGTTTATGATCTAACTACTAATAATTATCGTGTGGCTAATGCAAAGGTTGTTGATGAAGTTAAGCTAATAATGAAGGAAACCAATCCGCTAGAGCGCATGAAGCTATTAAATACATCAAATTCTAATCAAGCAAAATTCTTAATTGCATGTTTAAGTGATTTATTTCATTACTCAGCTTATCATTTAAGTGAAATTGCTGAAACGTCAAGGGATGTTGATTTAGCTATGCGATGGGGATTTGGTTGGAAATTCGGCCCATTTGAAACATGGCAAGCTTCAGGCTTTAACGAAATAAAGCATATTATTGAGCATCGAATAGAGCAAAAAGAAAACTTAGTGCATGTAAAACTGCCGTCATGGATTGATAGTATTGGTAGCTTTTATGATAAAGATGGTGCATTTTCACCGGCTAATAATGAATATAAAGGCCGCTCTTTATTACCCGTTTACACAAGACAATATTTTAAAGATAGAGTTTTGGGTGAGAAGCCATTTAAAACCACGAGTATTTTTGAAAATGAAGGTGTTTCATTATGGACGTTAAAAGATGATATTGCTGTAGTTAATTTTAAATCTAAAGCTAATACGATAGGTCAATCAGTTCTTGACGGGTTAAATGAAGCTTTAGGTATTGCAGAAAAGAATTATCAAGGTTTAGTTGTTTACCAGCATGATGCTACTAATTTTAGTTCAGGCGCTGATTTAAAAGCAGTTGCTGAATTAATACGCCTTAATAAAATGCAAGAACTTGAAGAAATGGTTAATCAATTTCAACAATTAGCTATGCGTTTTAAATATAGTTCTATTCCAACAGTAGCCGCTCTTAGAGGTAGGGCTTTAGGTGGGGGTTGCGAGCTTATCTTGCATTGTAGTTCTGTGGTTGCAGCATTTGAGTCTTATCCTGGTTTAGTTGAGTCAGGGGTTGGATTAATTCCTGCAGGTGGTGGTTGTAAAGAAATGGCATTAAAGGCCTCTAAATCTAATTTAATGGCTAATATTACGCAATATTTTGAACAAATAGCCAAGGGAATGGTGGCAACATCTGCGACTGATGCATTAAAACTTGGATATTTAGATGATAAAGATCTAATTGTCATGCATCATGATGAGGTTTTATTTGCAGCTTTCAATAAAATAAAATCAATGCAGGCGGCAAATTATAATCCACCGTTACAAGGTCTTTTTAAAATTTCAGGAAGGGAAGGGCATGCGAGGCTGAAGGCAGGTCTTGTCAATTGGTTTGAGGGTGGATTTATTTCAGAGCATGATTATTTATTAGCAAATGAATTAGCCTTTGTTTTATGTGGTGGTGATTTATATGAAGGTGAACTGGTTGATGAGTCATGGATTTTAAATTTAGAAAAATCTGCCTTTATGCGAATGGCGGCTTCCCCTTTAACACAGGCAAGAATAGGTTATTTACTTGAGACTGGTAAAGTATTACGTAATTAAGGAGTAGTTTTAATGGAACCTGTATATATAGTAGATGTTTTAAGAACTCCCGTTGGTAAGGCTCCACGTGGAGTTTTTAAACATACTTTGCCAGATGATTTATTAGCACAAACTATTAAATGTTTAAAAACAAGACATAATTCAATTGATTGGGAAAATCTTGGTGATATAGTTATTGGTTGTGCTATGCCTGAAGCTGAGCAAGGCATGAATGTTGCAAGAATTGCAGCTCTTTTAGCAGATATTCCTAATTCAGTGCCAGCAATGACGATTAATAGATTTTGTTCCTCTGGGGTTCAATCCATAGCAACAGCGGCTAATTCTATAGCTACAGGAAATATATCACTTGCTTTAGCGGGTGGAGTTGAATCTATGTCTTTGGTACCTTTAGGCGGAAATAAATACACCGTAAATCCTGATATTTTTAATAATGAAGATATAGCTATTGCGTATGGCATGGGGATAACTGCTGAAATTGTAGCTAAACGTTATAATATATCGCGTGAAGAGCAAGATGAGTTTGCTATTACAAGCCATATGAAGGCAGTTAATGCTCAAAAATTAGGATATTTTAATGCGGAAATTTGTCCTATTGAAATAGTTAAGAGACAAGCAGATTTATCTAATCACGAGCCAATAGCTATTAATAAAATAATTTCCGAAGATGAAGGCCCAAGAGCGGATACTTCTTATGAGGCAATATCGCGGTTAAAACCAGTATTTGCTGCCAATGGTACTGTAACGGCTGGTAACACATCGCAAACTAGCGATGGAGCGGGTATCGCTTTACTTGCTAATGAGGCATCTATTTTAAAGTTTAATTTAAAACCCCTTGGCCGTTTACTTAGTTTTTCTCTTGCAGGAGTTCCGCCTGAGGTTATGGGAATAGGTCCAATTGTTGCCATTCCACAAGCATTGAAAAAAGCAGGGCTCACAATTGATGATCTTGATTGGATTGAATTAAACGAAGCATTTGCCGCTCAAACATTAGCCGTTATTAAAGAGCTTAATTTACCGCGAGAAAAAGTAAATCCTTTAGGTGGGGCTATAGCTTTAGGTCATCCACTTGGAGCTACCGGTACAATTAGAACAGCAACTTTATTACATGGTTTAAAAAGGATTAACAAGCGTTATGGCATGGTGACTATGTGTATTGGCACAGGCATGGGGGCCGCCGCGATTTTTGAAGCTATTTAGTGGTAAATTAAATATACTTTATTTTATGATTTTGTAGGGCATAGGACCTACAAATACGACCAATTACTTTTTTAAATTTAGATAACGGATTAACTATATGAAATTAATTTCTATATTTCTTGTTTTAATATGTTCATTTCAGGCAATAGCTGCTGATGAAGTAAATGGTACAGATATTTTACATTTAAATTGGAGAGATACATCAATCAATCCATCTGATAATTTTTATTTATATTCTATTGGCAATTGGCAAAAACAAAATCCTATTCCTCCACAATATTCATCTTGGGGGACTTTTTCAATTTTACATGAGAATATGCAAAAATTAATTCATGAGATGTTAGTCAATGCTGCCAATAATAAATCTGCAAAACCAGGATCTATTGAACAAAAAATAGGTGATTTTTACTATAGCGGGATGAATGAAGAAGTTATAGAAAAGCTTGGGGCTCTGCCATTAAAAGAAGATTTCGATCGTATAAATTCCATAAAATCTATTAAAGATTTGCAAGCAGTTATGACTTATTTACAACAAATTGGGGTATCTGTATGTTTTTCATTTGGCTCAATGCAGGATTTTGCAGATAGCAACAAAATGATCGCGTCAATTAATCAAGATGGGTTGAGTTTACCAGATCGTGATTATTATTTAAAAAGTGATGTTAAATTTAAAGAAATACGTAGTGCATATCTTGAGCATCTTAAGAAAATGTTTGAATTATTAGGGGATGATTCTGCAAGAGCTAAAGATAATGCGAAAGTGGTAATGAATATAGAGACCTTACTTGCTAAAGCTTCAATGTCACAAATTCTGCAACGTGATCCTCATGCAACTTATCATCTTATGGATGTTGATAAATTAAATAAAATAACGTCAAATTTTTCTTGGAGTAAATATCTTAAAACTATAGGTTACCCAAATATAAAAGAAATTAATTTAGCCGAGCCAGATTTTTTAAAAAAAATGAATGAGATGTTATCTAAAATTTCATTAGAAGATTGGAAAATATATTTGAGATGGCATTTATTAGATTCATATGCGGCATATTTATCTAAACCTTTTGTTAATCAAAATTTTAAAATGATATCATTTTTAACTGGAACTAAAGAAATCTTACCAAGATGGCAACGAGTTGTTAGAACTGAAAATCAGGCATTAGGCTTTGCAATTGGAAAAATATACGTAGAAAAATATTTTCCTGAAGAGTCAAAAGTACAAGTTTTAGAAATATTGCATAATATAAAGGAACAATTGCGAGCTGATTTAAAAACTATAAAGTGGATGTCTACAAAAACAAGGGAGGCGGCTTTAAAAAAATTAGATTTAATGGGAGAAAGAGTAGGATATCCTAATAAGTGGTGGGATTATTCCTCTTTAAAAATTGATAGGGATTCTTATATTAACAATATAAAACGAACTAATGAGTTTTTAAATAAAAGAGATCTTGATAAAATTGCTAAGCCAATTGACAAGTCTGAGTGGGCAATGACACCTCAGACTATTAATGCTTATTACGATCCATCGATGAATAATATCAATATTCCAGCAGGTATTTTACAGCCTCCATTTTTTGACCCCAAAGCACCCGCTGCCATTAATTATGGAGCTATCGGTTTTGTTATGGGTCATGAGATGACGCATGGGTTTGATGACCAAGGTTCACAATTTGATGGGTATGGTAATTTGAAAAATTGGTGGACTAAGAAGGATTTAGAAAAATTTCATGAAGCTACTAATTGTATAATTAAGCAATTCTCTAATTATAAAGTAAATGGAAATTTTAGAGTTCAGGGTAAGTTAGTAGTTGGCGAGGCTACGGCTGATCTTGGTGGTCTTACTCTTTCATATCATGCTTTTCATGATTCAAAAGCTTATAAAGATGCTAAAGTTATAGATGGTTTTACTCCTCTTCAACAATTTTTCTTAAGCGTAGGGCATGTTTGGGCATCAAATATTCGTTCTGAAGAGGAAAGAAATTTAGTAACGGTTGATCCTCATCCACCCGCGAGGTATCGTGTAAACGGTACACTTGCTAATATGCCGGCATTTAAAAATGCATTTTCATTAACTAGCAATAGTATGATGATTAATAAAGAAATTTGTATAATTTGGTAACGGTATTTATAGGCTTAAATTTTTTAAGGCGAGATGACAATTTTTTAAGTATTGATTGTGATTTTATATTTTCACATTGGTATGATTTTGCCCTTAAAGGGGTTGACTTTATTTTCATTTAGTGTAAAATTCGCACAACTATGAAAAATAAAATCATTTATACAATCATTATTGCTTTTATATTGTTTTTTTCAGGGATCTTATTATGGAAAAAGAAACCTGTAGAGGATAGTCATAAACTCAGCCTTAAAAAAGCATCTTTTACCGATCTTCCAGGTTGGGATAAAGCTAATATTAAAAAATCATTAGCAGCTTTTCAAACTTCATGTAAAGCTTTTTTAAAGCAAGATCCAAAGGCATTGGTTGGTTCTAAGTTTGTGCATATTGAAGCGCAGGATTGGCATCCTGCTTGCAATGCTGCAATGTCTATTGATTCTCAATCAGATTCTGACCTTAAAGCTTTTTTTGAGAAGTGGTTTACTCCTGTTGAATTTTTTAATAATAAACCTGTTAAAGGATTATTTACTGGTTATTATATGCCTAGTCTTAAAGGAAGTTTAAAAAAGACTGATGAATTTAACGTTCCCCTATATGCACCCCCATCTAATCTATTAAAAGCGAATTTATCATCATTTAATAAAAAATTAAAAAATCATAGTTTTAAAAATAAACGTGCTAAGCCTTTTTATACAAGAAAAGAAATTAATAATGGGGCTATTAAAAATACTGCAAAAATTGTTGCTTGGGTTAAATCTAAAATAGATAGATCTTTTTTAGAAATCGAAGGATCTGGTGTAATTTCATTGCCAGATGGTGGTAATCTTTATGTTGGCTATTCTGCTGAAAATGGAGCGCCATACACTGCTATTGCTAAAGTACTTATCGATAAGGGTGTAATGACAAAAGATAACGCATCAATGCAGCACATTAGAAAATATCTTGAATCTCATCCAAGCCAAATTGATAACGTATTAGATAAAAATAAATCTTTTGTATTTTTTAAAGCGCAAAAGTTAAAAGATGCACTTGGTTCACAAGGTGTGCCCCTAACTCCAGGTTATTCTTTAGCAATAGATAAAAAATGGGTGCCTATGGGTGCTCCTATTTGGCTTAATACTACAAGCCCTGATAAAAAAGCTGAAAAGGACATAAAATTTCAACGACTGATGGTAGCTCAAGATACTGGTGGTGCGATTAAAGGTGTTGTTCGTGGCGATGTATATTGGGGGGCAGGGGAAAAAGCTACAACTATTGCAGGAATGATGAAAAATAAAGGACATTATTGGTTATTGCTACCACATCATGTTTTAGATAGATTACAAGATAAAATTATTTAATTTAAAAAAAACCTCAGTGTTGATATGGCATATACTATCTACGCAATGCAGGGACTTTTGGTAGATAGCAATGATTTAAAATGGTGTATTACTTGGGCTTGAAGGCTCACTATAGGTATTGCCTCGTATGACTTGGAATAATCCTGCACCCACAAGAACAGAGGCGACACCTACCAAACTTGCTACACCTAAATATAATGGCAGTGATGTTTTACCTTTTAGGCTGTTTTCAAAATATGTTTTAAGTTTATGGTTCCCCCAATTAATTTTAGTTAGGTTTTTTGGAATTATCTTAAACAGTTCAGTTAATTCAGCGTCTGATTTATTCTCAAGACCATTATTGCTTAAATCTAAGGTTTTAACTGTGGATGGAATGGCCGCAAGAATTTTAGCTAGCTCAGTATTTGTTTTGTTATATAGACCATTATCACTTAAATTAATCTCGCTTACTGTACTTGAGATATTCCCAAAAGCAAACGCAAGATCGCTTGCTGATTTTCGATCAAATATATTGTTGCTTAGATCAATTGAAGTTACATTTTTAGGTATGTCTGCTAAAACCTTGGCTAAATCAGTGGAGTTTAATTTGAAAAATCGATTGCCGTTTAAGTAAAGGGTTTTAACATTTGGAGTAATAGATGACATCACCTTGGCTAAATCAGTTGCTTCTATTTCACCGAGTAGATTGTGTCCTAAATCAAGAGTATGAATACTTGAGGCAATGGCTTTTATCGTAATAATCAAATCTTCGCCTGTTTTATTTCCTAGAAAGTTGTGGCTCAAATCTAGATAAGTGATATTGGATGGGATTGCCGCTAAAGCAGGGGCTAAGCTAGCTGATTCTCTATGGCTTAAAAACATGTAGCTTAAATCTAATCTGGTTGCATGAGCAAATGATTGTTGAATGGCTTTGATTAATTCAAATTGAGTGAGACGGTTAAAGTTATGTATGCGATGAATCATAAAAAATCTCCAGGATATTTGGGGCACATTAAGAATTTATTTTGGTCATTATAAATCAAAAAAAATTTATTATACAATCATATCAATAAGTTACAGGACTTGTGAAAACTAAGAGCCGTCATCCAGGGCAACATCATCTAAATTTTGAACAGTATTACATTTACTTTTTGATCAAAATCCACTCTAATTATCAGAGCCACGACTGTTAGGGAGTGAAAAACTTTGATGATTTTAAAATCTCCACTCCCTTTTTAAAATCTCCACTCCCTAACGGTCGTGGCTCTGATCTTTCGATTATAAATTAGGCATAAGATGCGGTTGCCCTGAGCCGCCATCCTGAACGAAGTAAATTATTTCTTAAGCTTAAGCTTAAGTCTTTGTTTTTAAGGAGGGCTAATAATTTGTTCAGGATGACCGATCTATTTTTTTAGCAAGACATAAAAGAAAAAATTTTTTATTCCCGCCACATTTTTTATTTTCTGCATCTATACTTAAATTTCATACATATTAATCATTAAAAGAGAAGATATGAAAAGAATTTTCATAGCTAGAGAATTGGCTCCATTTGCGGGGACTATTGTATGCTTTAAAGCGGCTGATTGGTTTTATACCAAAGATAGTTGTTTTGTTTTAGATGATAAAATGTTTGCATATGTTGGATTGGAAATTAAAAAACTTACTGGTGGCGAGAAAGGGCATAAGATTTCTGTATTACATAATATTGGTGATAATAGAAGGCATGACTGGGAGTTAGTTAATTCTACTTTAAATAATATGCATTTATTTTTAAGATTTGCAGAGGAAAATGAGATAAGGAAAATTATAAATACAATTAATTCTTGTGTTGTTGCATTTGGTCCTAGCGATCCTTATTTAAATAAAATACTAAAAAATTACTCTGATAATAATATCGGGACTCAAATTAAATAAGTAGAGCCTTATAATAGGAATGTCAATAACAGGTAAGTTTAAGCGTTAGATTATCCTTTTCTTTTTGTGTTAATTTTTTACCATTTTCATTTGTTAGATAAAAAACATCTTCAACGCGCTCACCTGCAGTTGTTATTTTCGCATTATGTAAGGTGATTTTTTCATTTAAAAATATATGGCTTAAGGTAGCTAAAAGTCCGGATCTATCTTTTGTAACTAAGAACAAACGAGTTTGATTAGTTATTTCATCTTCACTAAATGATATTTTCGGGGCAAAATTAAAATGACTTTCTCTTAAAGCAGTTCTTTGCTCTTTAATTGTTGGTGGATGGCTTTGGTTGGATAAGTATTTAATTAATGCTTGTTGTATAATCTTAACTTCTTTATCATCAAAAAAAACCTGATCCTTTTCGGTAAGGATGATATATGTATCTAAATCAAAGTAATTATCATTTTTAAGAATTGTGGCTTCTTGAATTGTTGCTCTATAGTTAGATAAAATTGTGGTTGTTATCATAAAACGATCATCACGATGAGGCATATAAATAAATACTTCAGTTCCTCCTTCAGTGTGATGGGGCATAATTAAAACCAATGGAAAATTTTTGGTGTTAATAATTTCTTTAGTATGTTTTGCAATGACTTCAGCAGGTTCGTGGAGGAAATATTTTCCTTTGAAATTAGACCATAATTCATTAATTTCCTTAACTGGAATAGCATCTTTAATTAAAATAGCTAAAGCTTGTTCTTTGCGAGTATTAATAATAGATTCTTCATTAATTAAAGATTTATCAAGGTGAAGTAAGTGATTAGCTGCAAGATATAATTCTTTTAAAAGAGAAGCTTTCCAGCTATTCCATAATTTAGGATTTGTCGCACAAATATCAGCGACTGTTAATAAATAAAGGTAATCTAAATATTCTATAGCTGGTAATAGATTACAAAAGTTAGCGATGGTATTTGGATCATAGATATCTTGGCGTGCAATAGTTTGTGACATTAATAAGTGATTATGTACAAGCCAAACTAAGAGTTTTTTATCTTTAAGATTTAAGCGGTGACGTTTGGCAAATATTTGTGCTTCTACTGCACCAAGTTCAGAATGGTCTCCTCCTCTTCCTTTGGCTATGTCATGAAATAAAGCAGCTAAATAAAGAATTTCAGTCCGCTTAATATTGGGCATTAATTTGGCACACAATGGAAATTCTTTGTTATATCTTACATCTAGAAATCGAGCTAAATTTCGTATTACAAATAATGTATGTTGATCAACTGTATAGGCATGGAATAAGTCATACTGCATTTGTCCTGTAACCTCGGCAAAACAATCAAGATAATGACTAAGAACACCATATTGGCTCATACGTTGTAAAATTTCATAAGGATTTTTTGTGGTTTTAATTATGTCCATAAACATTGATGTGGCAGATTTTGATGCACAAAATCTTTTGGTCATTAGATAATATGATTGGCGGATTAGTCTAATTGTATTTGCACGTATACCAATAATTTGCGGGAATTTTGCAATATATAAAAAAATTTCAAGTAGAGCCAATGGGTTTTTTTTGAAAATATTGTGATTTTTTACTTCAATATAATTATTAGACAATAAAAAATTATTACCTAATGGAATTAATTTATGTGTATTAGCATGAATAATGGTTTCAGCAAACCATTGTAATAAAAGTTCATTTAATTCTCTTACTTTTTTTATTACTTTAAAATATTCTTTCATAAATCTTTCAATGCCGAGTGATTTATTATCATCTTGATAGTTAAATAATTCTGCAATTTTAATTTGATAATCAAATAATAAACGTTCTTCATTTTTTAAGGAAAGCATATGCAAGGCAAATCTAACTTTCATTAGGAAATGTTCACAGTAATTTAGTTCTTCATATTCTTTGTCAGTAATAAACCCGTATTCTATAACCTCAGCAAATCGTTTGATGCCAAAATGTCGCTTGCTAATATTTAAAAGAAGTTGCAAATCTCTTAAACCCCCAGGGCCATACTTTACATTTGGTTCAAGGTTATACGCTGTTTCATCATATTTTAAATAACGAGTTTTTTGTTCCGCTACTTTAGCAAAAAAATAATCAGAGCTTGGCCACATATGAAGTTTATGTATTTGATAGCGTAATTCTTCCATTAAAGAGTTACATCCACAAATTATATGCATATCGAGAATACTAGAAATAACCGATAAATCTTTATTTGCAAGCTTAGAGCAAGCTTTTACAGTAGTTAGCTGATGACTTATGTCTAAGCCAATATCCCAACAATCTTGAATAAATTCTTCTGCTAAATGTAAATAAGATTTAGAGGTTTTTTCATTATAAAGAATGAGTAGATCAATATCTGAATTAAGAATTAATTCTCGCCGCCCGTAGCTTCCAAGAGCTACAAGGCAAAATTCACCTTTATTATCGAGATTATTTTGTTGAAATAGGATAATTAATATTTTATCAATAGAGCTTACTAATTGGTGCATTAAATTATTAATATTAGAAGATTGGCGAAACTCTTCCATGAGCATAGATTTAAGATTTTTAATCGATTTTCTTAAAAAAGCATTAGAAACTTTCATTTTTTATTTAATCATCCCAACTCATGACAAATTAATAATATACCTAATCAACTTAAAAATGCTATTTAATCATAGTTTTCATTGCTGAACTTAAACAATTATGATATAAATAGCGGCGTTTTAAATTCACACACGTTTCGACACATAAGACTGGGTCCCTTTGGGGTGTTTTATGGGAGGCGTGGAGGCATAACCCTGGAGATAATATGAAAGTTAGTATGAAAGAATTGCTTGAAGCTGGCGCTCACTTTGGCCATAGAACTAGATTTTGGAACCCTAAAATGGGTGAATACATTTTCGGTTCACGAAATAAAATCCACATTATTAATCTTGAAAAAACAATACCTTTAATGAATGATGCATTGAATTATGTTGGTAAACTTGCGTCTCATAAAGCCAAAATTTTATTTGTTGGTACAAAACGTGCAGCAACAGAAAGCATTCGTGAGCATGCAAGACGATCTGGTATGCCATATGTTGACCACCGTTGGTTAGGTGGGATGTTGACTAACTATAAAACTGTTCGTCAATCTATATTTCGTTTAAAAGAATTAAAAAAATTAAGTGAAGAAGGTGCTTTTAATGGAATGATTAAAAAAGAAGCCTTAATGTTAACACGTGAAATGGAAAAACTTGATAGAAGTCTTGGTGGGATTGAAGACATGGGTGGCTTGCCTGATGCACTTTTTGTAGTTGACGTAGGTTTTGAGCATATTGCTGTTGAAGAAGCTCGTCGATTAAAGATTCCAGTTATTGGTATTGTTGATACTAATAACAGCCCTGATAACATTGATTATATAATTCCAGCTAACGATGACTCAATGCGAGCTGTTGATATTTATGTACGTTGTATAGCTGATGCAATTATTGATGCTAAACAATCTAATACAGTTGGCGTTTCTGACTATGTAGAAATTACAGATGATGGAAAAGCTCATGAAAAAACTGTTAAAGCTGAAAAGCCAGTTAAACATGAAAAAACAGCTGAACATAAAGCAGAAACCGAAGCAAAATCTGTGGTTGCTGAAAAACCTACTGCTAAGGCTGAAAAAGCTCCGAAGGCAGAGAAAGAAGATAAAGCTGAGAAAGCTGTTAAGGCTGAAAAAGCACCAGCTAAAAAGAAGTAAGAAATTAAGCGAAGTAGGATGGGCATATCATTACCCACAAGTAGTAAAACAACTGTTTTGGAGTGAAATCCGAGCCACGACCGTAAGGAAGTGGTCACTTAACCAGCAAGTTACAAGTTTTATCTATAAAAATGCTGGTTAATAGCAAGCAATTGTTTTTTGAACACTCCCTTACGGTCGTGGCTCTGATACCATTAGCCACCAACCAGAAATTACTGGGATAACTTGCGGGTAATGATATGAGCTATAATTGGCTCACCCTACGAAATAGTTTTAACAAATATAAATATTATTATATTAGGGGATGTTTAAGTGGTCCCCTTTTTATTAGCTAAAATAAAGAGGATGAAAAATGTCTATTAGTGCTGCAACTGTTATGAAATTACGTGAACGTACCGGCGCAGGTATGATGGAATGTAAAAAATTCTTAATAGCTACTAACGGTGATATAGAAGAAGCAATTACTGAAATGCGTAAAGCAGGTCAAGCTAAGGCTGATAAAAAAGCTGATAGAATTGCGGCTGAAGGTATAATCGTTATAGCAAAAACTGCAGATCTCAGTCACGCTGTAATGCTTGAAATTAATAGTGAAACTGACTTTGTAGCAAGAGATGAAAATTTCACTAACTTTTCATCAAAAGTTGCAGACACGGCTCTTAATTTAAATTCAAATGATGTTGCTTTATTATCAAATGAGAATTTTGCAGGTTCTGATCAAACTATTGAGCAAGCAAGACAACAACTAGTAGCAAAAATTGGTGAAAATATTAAACTTAGACGATTACAACAAATAAAATGTGAAGCAGGTTGTGTTGTTGGTACTTATTCTCATGGTTCGCGCATTGGGGTAGTAGTTGAGCTCAAAAATGGTGATGAAGCTTTAGCAAAAGATATTGCTATGCATATTGCTGCATCTAAGCCATTAGTTGTAGATAGAACTCAAGTTTCAAAAGACGATATTGAAAATGAGCGTGAAATTTTTACAGCTCAAGCACGTGAATCTGGTAAGCCACAAGAAATAATTGCCAAAATGATCGAAGGTCGTATTTCTAAATTTATTGATGAAGTAAGTTTAATTGGCCAACCATTTGTTAAAGATCCAAATATTAAAGTAGGGCAATTGTTAAAAAACAAAAATGCTGAAGTACTTTCTTTTTATCGTTTTGAAGTTGGTGAAGGGATTGAAAAGAAAGAAGATAATTTTGTTGAAGAAGTAATGGCTCAAGTGCGTGATCAATAATGTCTAATGCACATCTAAAGCTTAAATATAAGCGAATTTTATTAAAATGTAGTGGCGAAGCCTTAATGGGTAGTATGCATTTTGGTATTGATCCCGCTATTCTTGATAAAATAGCTAAAGATGTAGCCGAACTCATTCAAATGGGTGTACAAGTTGGGCTTGTTATTGGTGGTGGAAACTTATTTCGTGGTAAGGCACTATCTGATGCAGGACTTGGTCGAGTTACAGGCGATCAAATGGGGATGTTAGCAACATTAATGAATGCTTTGGCATTGCGAGATGCCTTTGATCGTATTGATGTTACCGCTCGTGTTATGTCAGCTATTCCTATGATAGGTATAGTTGATCCATATCATCGTCGTAAGGCTATAACTAATTTACGCAATGGTCAGGTTGTGATTTTTGCGGCCGGAACCGGTAACCCATTTTTTACTACTGATACAGCTGCATGTTTGCGTGCAATTGAAGTAGATGCTGATATTGTTCTTAAGGCTACTAAAGTTGATGGTGTATATTCAGAAGACCCAGTTAAAAATCCTAAAGCTTTACGCTATGATTTCCTAAGTTATGGAGAGATTTTAAGCAAAGGCTTGCAAGTTATGGA
>Ga0247837_1001337_pt1 | contig 51539 bp, 52 predicted proteins | sample LaCtaG_2_FD_187115 | JGI IMG/M metagenome (GOLD analysis project Ga0247837, IMG submission 187115) | Freshwater microbial communities from meromictic Lake La Cruz, Castile-La Mancha, Spain - LaCruzMarch2015_14.5m | ecosystem: Environmental > Aquatic > Freshwater > Lake | place: Spain: Castile-La... | reverse complement strand
ATACTTAAGAGGACTACTTCAGCCTTCTCTTGAGCTTCTCACCCAGCTTCGAAGTCATTTTGATTGGCTCAGTCCTGAGTTCTGGTCCCTTAGTCTTCCCCACTTCTCCCTTCTGCTTCAGTTTCACTTCGTAGCTCTTGGCAGGGCCAGCGAACACTCGAATCGCTCTCCCTGGACTTTCTCGATGTGGAGACCACATAGGCTTCCTAGGCTCACTCGCTCTGACTGCCTTTTCTTGCCCTGTCAGTCTTCCCTTGGCTACAGGAGTGAGTCGCTTTTTCCCAGGTCCAACAGGAGTGAGGACAGTGGAGTGAGTGTCCTTGGAGAGTTCCCGGCCTTTGCGCAGGCTGGTGGGGTTTGTAGAGCGGTACAGTAGCTGACTGAGGGGAGTGCTCCGCTTCCTAAGACGTATATGCACAGACTCGAGATGCGCTTGCAGGGAAAGCGGCGTACTCCCCAAGGCAGCTTGAGGAGTCAGGAACGGCTTCGAGGGAGTTAGGGGTTCACAGGTCTGTATATACAGGGGACCAAACTCAGACCTGCTTTCCCTCTCTAAATCCACGTAGAACAGTTCAGGAGTGGGTGCCTGTGAGTTCTCTACTAGTCGGGGACTGGGCAGTTCGAAGCTCGCCTGACTGTCGAAGCCCTCAGTCTCCAGCAGCAGTCGAAAAGGCGACTTGCCAGTTTCTTCCATAGATAAAGGTGTGGCAGGGCTCTATCGGAGTAGACAGCCAAGCCTTGCTTTCAGCGGGTTTAGGGATATGTCTACTTCAGACTATAAAAATTCACAAGTTGGCCACAGTTTCCTCTGATTTGGTTCTGATAAGGCACGAAAAGGCCCATTCCTCCATCTCCCTCCTAAACACAGCCTACCTCCAAGCCCCGGTAACTCCTCAAAACTAGCAATGGAGGCTATTTACTGGGCGAGCTGACCCGGGGTGAGGCCACATAGCGCTTGTCCCAGTTTTTCCTTGATGACCTTGAGCTTACTTTGAGCCTTTTCCAGCTTGTGCTGTTCGCTTTCCCGCAACACCTTTTCCTGCCGCAGTCTCTTTTCCAGGTCTTCCCGCTGTCTGGCGAAGTCCTCAGCCTGGGCCTTGATCTCTGCGAGCTGGGCGGCCAGTTCCGGGAAGGTCTCGGAAGCGTCGTTTTGCACCTGGAAGGTGTCGATTTCGTCCTCCAAACTAATGCGTTTGGCTCTTTCCTGCCTGAGGGCGGTATTCAGCACTTCCAACTGCTGCAGCAAGCTGGCCGCAGTTTCGTCCTGGCCGCTTTCCGTGGGCAGTTGGAACTGGCCCAGCATATGAGTCACACACGTCTTACATATCCTCTGTTCCTTCCCTTTGGCTGCGTTGAAGGCTCGTTCCTGCGAGCAAGCGCCACACACTAGGCGTCTGCAGAACTTGCTGTGTAGAGTTTACCAGTGGGAGCGTTTGGGAAGCAGCAGACCGAAGCCGATTTCCGTCTGACAGACACTGCAGACGCCTTGGTCCTGGCCTTGGTCTGGCACACTTTCCGTCCGCGATCCTGAGGATGTCGAATCGTCCATATTACTATTATAGGAGTGAACAGCAGCTCAAAGTCATTGTTTTCCTCTCTGGGAAAACAATAATCGACAGAGGAAGGCACAGACTTCCCGAAGCAAATAGGGCTAGATTGAGGGATACTGCTATTTTAGTGCAGTATTGCAGCTGAGAGGCAGTCTTCTTCTCATAGATGTCCCAGCCGCCTAGAAAAAGCTTATCTAGGAACTAAAGGTCTAGGAGGTTGCTCGGGTTGGACTTGGGCTGGACAGGCCGCTGGTAGACGGGCTGTTGCGGGGGCGGCTCTTCTGCTTGTGGGCCCAGGCCTCCGAATATCGAAGCAGCTAAGCGCTGTTTCTCAATATCCCTTTGGGAAAGCTCAGGAGCGTGAGTGCTGCGGGTGCGGACAGGCTCCTGCACCTGAGTTGCACTGGTAGGTGTGAACCGCGGCGCCTCCTGCGAAACCGTTATACTGGCCTGCGGCTTCGGACCCTCCTTGCCCACTCCCATATACCCCTCCCTCGTCCAAGCCACTTTCTTCACAGCCAGGCCGCCTGCACTTTCCATAGGCACAGACATGCTGCCGCCTCTCGGCAGAGAACTGGGCTGGGCCGGAGCATCGTAGGCGTCCATCTTGAGTGAGTGCAGAGGATCCGCTGCTGAGTCTTCCTGCCTCGACTTCGACACCATGTAGGTTAAATTGCGCCTGTTTTTATCAGGGTTGTAGGCTCTGGCTCCCGTCCTTAGCTTCATTTCCACGAAGTCGTTCAAAAAGGTCAAATTCGGGTCGAAGCGTTCTTCCAGAGCTGCAGTGAGTGGGAACTGGGTCTGCACTCTCGTGCTGAACCCTGCGAACTCATAGCATCTCTGCTGTATATCCTCGTTCCTGGAGGATGAAAACTTACTAATCGTCTCCTTCACCTCATCCGCCAGGATCCCGTGGCAGATCTTGAGGAGGGCGGTGACAATCCAGCCTCTGGTGAGGTCGTTTTCGAAGCGCCAAGTCATGGCTTTGCAGAGGAGAGCGGACAGTTCTTGCCGCTTCGCTTCCAACAGCACAGCTCCGAACTCGCCTAACACCCAGGAGGAAATCTGCATGAAAGCGTCGTGGATATGTGTGGCGTTTTTCAGCATTTTCATATACTCATCCAGCACAAACGCTATCGTGCCCTCGTCGTCTCTCCAGTCCGATATGAGTTTGATCAAGTTGGAAATGATGTCGGGAGTCACTTGGTCGGAAGCCAGTTCAATCATGCTGTTCATCACTCTCAGGTACCAGCGACTATCGGGAGCGTACTTCTCTGCGAGGGCGGAGATATTAACTACGAGTTCGGACTTCAGGTGTTGGTCGATGCTGGTGCTTTTCAGGATGCCGAGGAGTTTATCCACTATCACTTTGACGTTATTGACATTGGCCATGCGGTAAAGCAGCGACAAAGTTTTCCTCTTCAGCGTCTCATCAGTATCCTCCAAGCAGTCCACTACCACCATCTGGTGCCTCGCCGCATACTGCGGATTCAGCTTCACAATGCTGATCAGTCCGGTTATCCCTGTATACTTCAAATTGTGGTTTTCAGCGCCGATAAAGCGAGAAATGCACTGCGCCGCGCTTTCGATGAGTGCAGGGTTGGGGTAGATCTTGGAAACTGAGAGGAGACATTGGTACACAATAGCGTAGCCCGCGTTTATGCCAATGTCGTCTGCACGGCGCATGACATCGCCTAGGATTTCATACATCTGCTCACTAGCGGTCTTGTCATCCGCCCCCAGAGAACCGAGTATTTCGAGTATTTTGATCTGCGTCCAAGGCGCCGGCATCCTGTGGTAGTCATAGTCCTTCGGCAGCCTATGCTCAATGACCTGCTTCAGTATGAGCACAAAGCTCGGAATCAAGTCCTTATAGTACGACCGCATGCTCACCTGCGCCACAGTCTCATGGAAGTAGTTCAAACTCGCTGCCATCACAGAGGGGTCTTTGTCGCACAGCGCCCTGCGGAAGTGCTGGTCTGAGTCGGAGTGCTGGGTGGGCACGAGCCGCACGAACTTGAAGAGCACGGAGACTGCCTTCTTGCGCACCACTTCGTTGATGTGGTTCACGAGGCGGATCACGTGGTCGAAGAGGGCGTGCACCAGACTGGGAGTTGCGACTTTGGCAATGGTGTTCAGGGCGCCTACGATTTCGAGGTAGTTTTGGCTGCCCAGGTCACGCTGCAGAGTCGCGACCAGGAGAATGAGCATTTGGGAGTCCTGCGGCAGACACAGGCAGCAGGTCAGGTAGCCCAGTCGTTTGCACATCAAGTTGCGGTTCTGGCTGAGGTTGATAGCGTGAATGTGCGCAAATGAGGCGTCATGTCCCAGCATTTCCACATAAATGGTCCTAATCATCAGTTCCTTCATCTTCTTGGGCTGAATATTGGCCTCATTCAGCTTGTTCTTGAGCGTGGTCATTTCCTGCAGTATGATTTTGTCCTCCTCCTGCTTGGACCTGCACTCGCCGATGGACTTGACCAGCTCGAAGAGCTCTTTGGACAAGTGACTGCCCGAGTGCATATTATAATGGCTACTGCGGACTGCTAGGCTGGGTCTGGACTGTGGCAGCGTTGCCGAGTCGTTCTCAATAGAAACTGAAGCTTTCGGATTGTCCTAGTCAGACTCAGTGAACACAGGACTAGAGCCTCTAGTGGACTTCCAGTCAGTGGCTGGTCACTTCCTAGCCCTCTGCACCTCACTGCTGGACGTATTGACTGAACCCTGCTTTTCAGCAAGACTGGCTCCAAACTCCAGACATTGGGCGAAATCCGTAAGTGGCTTTGATGTTGAATTCGAGGACTTCGGAGGAGAAAGTCACTTCTGCACTGCCGATTGCCCTTCTCTTCGAGTCGGGTCTAAAGCTGTGGGCTTTATCGGCACCATTTGTATAGCTATTTTGCTCTTTTCTCGTTAGCTATACCGAACTCTGCTTGCGGAAATTGCGCAGAGTAGAGAGACAGTTCCCCTCGCGCCTTATTTCTATCAGGTAAAGCCACTATTCGCGATATGTCCAGCCAAGTAAGTAGAAACCAAGTCGTTCCAGACTGAGTCCAGACTTAGGCAAAGCCTTGCTGCATGCAATAGAGTAGAGTGGAAGTGCATAGTTAGTCAATAGTCTTCGATTAAGTGGCTACATCCTTTTCCAGAACTAACTAGCATTCCCTCAATTTCCCTCCCCTAGCTTCACAATGCACTTAGAACCCACTTCTGTGCTGCAACCTCTCAGTGCCTCCATATAGCCACTTTCGCCCATTAGATCACATGTGGTCCTGATAGGTACAGTGGGTGTAGGACTGCCTGAGAGGCTGGGAAGCTTCCAGGCAGCCTGGACAGGTAAATCCTTGCTGTTAGTGTGTAATTTTAGAGGTAATTCATGCAGGGTTCGGATAGCTATGAGAGAAAATATTGAGAAATTAAGACTGATTTGGACTCTACGAAGCATAAAGAACCACTTGTAAGGATTAGGAAAGGGGGAATTGGGCTATTCTGGCACTAAAGCCGTCCAACCGAGACTTCATGCATTTCTTGGGGCCTAATAGGCACCATATAATAATGGACTGTTGTCATCCAGGCTGCACCAAGCGCTTTAGTTCCAAATACAACGCAGATCGGCACTACAAGGCCCAGCACCTCAAGATTCGCCCCCACTACTGCCAATTCTGCTTCCGCTCCTTTGCTTCTAAGCAAAACAGAATTACTCACGAATATCAGCATCGCACTCCACCCTCAGAGCCACTGCCCCTAGAAGCTACAGGCTTAAAGGAAGCTTACGAAACCCACATAGCACAGCTTACTACTCTGCTGAAAACCTGCAGAGACCCGGACCTCCGTCCCTTCGCAAAAATCGTAAATATCTACTATTGGCCTGAGGAAGACAATCAAACGAGACTTCCAGTATTACTACCTGAAGCTCCAGAGACTACAGGGACTTTACCTAAATTCCCTAGAACAGACTAACAGTTCTCGCTCTACCGTGGAAATATGGCCCAGATTGCCTCGAAATTATACGATTAGGCAATAGAAGAGTATAGAGAATGCTGCTGTGGGGTATTATAACAGAGACATCAGAGGAGAGAGCAGTGCTGTCCTCTCCGATGGTTAGAGTCCACAAAGGTAACTTTCGTAGAGGCTGTAAGTATGCTATTGTAGCTGCGCCAGAGTCTAAATACGTATTTGATATTCTTAGGATGCCTTCCCTATCACACCTGTCCAAACTTCCTAGCAAATGGTGATGCCCGCTCGTCGCTGGTCCAGTGTGTCCCTTATCCAATTGGCAGGCAAGTTATCTCAGTACCCCGCTAACAACCCAGACACCGACAAGTCCAAAGTCCTCAATCCCACCAAAACCATATCCAAAGACGACTTCTTCCCTTCGATTTCCGTCGAGGAGGGCGAGATTGGCTTCGCTGCCAGACTAATTATCGTCCCTGAAAACTCTGTGAAGCTGTGTTGGGACGTGATAGGGTTCCTGCTGATAGTGTACCAAGCAGTGCTCGTCCCGTACCAAATCGGCTTCGACATTGAGACTGAAGGGGACCTGAAGAACATGGAGTACTTCGTGCAAGCCTTTTTCGTAATTGATATTCTACTCAACTTCAGCACGGCGTACTATCACAAAGGCACGTTGGTGGTCAATAGGCGCATGATAGCCAAGCAGTACATGGTGGGGTGGCTTTGGATGGATGTGGCGGCTACCTTCCCGTATGAATACTTCATCAGGCTGATCCCTGGAGGCGACTCCGTCTACACAGAAAAGGGCAACGCCGCTTACAAAGCCCCAGAAATGATCCGTCTGCTCAAACTCCTCAACTTCATCCGCATCATGCGGCTCCTGCGTCTCGCCAAGCTCAAACGAGTGCTCTATCAGCTGGAAGATTACATCAGCCAAGACATCATCGGGTCTCTCTTCGTCTTCCTCCGCCTCAGCATCAGTGCTTTCTTCATGGCGCACTGGACTGCTTGCAGCTGGTACATGGTTTCCTCCATCGACTCCACAGAGAAGCCGGACACGTGGGTGCGCTTGAAGAATGTGTGGGTGGAGGACGGGGCGGACAGGAGTGAGGCCTATGTGACAGCTCTGTACTGGGCGGTTACCACTATGAACACTATAGGATACGGGGATATTTCCGCAGTCACTGATAATGAGAAAATCTGTGCGGTGTGTGCGATGGTGGTCAGTTGTGGCGTTTTTGCGTATATTTTGGGGAATATTTCCAATGTGGTGAATAAGAAGAACGAGCGGGAGTCCGTGCATCGCAAGAGAGTGATGGCCCTGAACTCCTACATGAAGCAGAAAGCGCTGCCGCATGATTTGCGCTTTAGGGTAAGACGCTATTTGGACTATATCTGGGAACACCAGGAGAAGAATAAGATGGAAGAAGACGATATCCTGGAAATGCTCTCCGAACCGCTGAGGGATGAAATCTACACGCACACCAGAGGGCCAGTCTTCAGGACCTACTCCCTATTTGAGAACTTCAGCAGCTCTTTTCCACTACTTCTCAGCAAAGAACTCAGTCCCGAGGTCTTCGCCCCGGGCGACAGCGTCTTTGACGAAGGCGAAAAGAGCTATTCTCTCTACTTCATGGTCACCGGCACTATCGACATCTTCCACAAAGCCAGTTCCAGCAGCTTCAAACTCCTCACGAAGGGCGCTTGCTTCGGAGAAATTGGTTTTTTCGCCAAGCGACCCCGCACAGCTTCCATCCGATGTGTGGAATTTGTCAACTTACTGAGTCTCAACAGGGACAGAATTGAGCATATACTGACGAGGATGCCGGATGTGAAGGAAAGTATGCGGGTAATTGAGGAAAAGTGCAGAGATGACGACTATTCAGTGCTGAAAATCGCTTGTTATTTATGCAAAACAGTGGGACATGTCGCTGTAAAGTGCAACAAAATCGTGCTCACTCGGATAAAGGACGATATCAAGGAGAAGTGGCTGGCGATGCGGAAAGGGAACACAGTGCGGGTCAATTCGAAGTACATAAAGGCCAATTACAAGAGAAAAGACAAGGCAGTTAATAGGGATTTGAGGTTCGGAAGGGCAAATGTGGTGGGCCTGAGCAGGGACTATAAGGACGTTTTCCTGGGCAGTACAGGTCTGAGAGCCAAAATAAGGACGTATTTCCAGGGACAGACTGATGGCTTAAAGCTGCCTGTCACCCCTTCCGCCTCCCCTCGTGGCTCTATCACTGATATCCAGCCCATTCACCGTCCAAAGCGGCTGACTCTGATTCTCAGCGACACTCCCGCTCACTCTGAGAAGGAATCCAGTGACAGTGAGTGCAGTCGCATGCCCAGCTTTAACATGGAACTGGTCCGCTTCAACAAGGGCGCAGAGTCCGCAGACCAAACCGGCTTCTTCCGAAACAACAGCTACGCCACTGCAGCCAACAAAGGAGAACTGTTTCGCAGAGACACCTACCAGCCTGCCACTGGAGACCAGTCCTAATAGCCATTTCTAGCTTCCAAATGACCAATAGAGGGCACTACGGTCCCAGCGCTACTCCCCACTTCCACCAGGTCAGCAGCACTCCTTCACTGCAAGGACTGCACACGCCCTACCCCAACAGTCACACTTTGAGGTGTTTGAAGCTGAGTTTGTCCCCGGGTCGGGTGAGGCCTGGGTCCCCGGCTCAATTCGCTAAAACGCTGGAAACGCTGCAGGCCTGGGAAGCGAAGAAAATCGTGAAGAGAGAGCATCTGCGCACTGAGATGGAAAATGCGGAGCTGGAAACTGCGACTTTTCACCCGCTCCTTGCACCCAATACTTTGCGAATAATGAAAGAACAGGACATGCGGGCAGCGCTTTCCTCAGCCCGGCAAGAGGTCTCCCTCGGGCTGAAAGACTCAGTGGCCAGGGCAGTGGGCCGGCTGCAGCCAGGGACCAAGACCCACTTCGACCAAAAGGCATTCGTGACAGTTTCTCTGCCTGGCAGTCGACACGGCAGTCCCGGCCCCCAGCAAGTGGCTGCAAGGAACGATAAGTGGCTACAAGCAAGAAATCAGAAAATACAGAGACAAAAACAGACCCTGCCTCCTGGGGCTACCTTTTCTCCCAGTGTAAACGTCCATGCGAAGTCAAAGCGCAGAGAGCCGCTGCAAGTCAGTTACAACCAAAGCACGAAGGCCACGATTAGGGCGGAAACTGCGGAGGTGAAGGCGGACTCGCTCAGGTCGCTGTCGCCCGTTGCCCAGTCCATCAGCTACAAAGCAGGGCTGGACTTGGCTAGTTTCATGCAGAGAGCCCGGCCTTTAGTGGCGATGAAGGATTTGGGTCTTAACCCTGCTTAGAACTTAGTACATATGGCCGATTTGAGGCGGTTTGTATATGGAGGCTTGAATAACCTAATTCATAGACAGACATTTAATTCCCATTACAAGAAAACAACCATCAGCTGCCAATCCTGCGCTTAAGAACTAGGCAGAGACAAGACTTCCAGCAGGAGACGACGCCAGGGAAGTCTTCTGCCTTGGAGCAGTTCCCCGCATATGTAACTGAATACCTCTGAGCCGTGTTCCTCGCTGCCGTCCTCCAGCAGTCCTTCAAACCTCACCTCACACTCCCGAAACTGCAGCAACTCCGCCCTCTCTATGCCTTTGCCACAAGCAGCGCACTGCACATTGCGCTCCACCAGCACTTTTGGGTACTCAAAGCTGCCTAAGCCCACCGCCAGCGGCCTACGCTGCAAATAGGCCCCACAAGCGGAATTATCACAGGCCACTACCACTTCTAGCCCCAAGCGCATAGTCTGCTCCGCAAGTCTCACACTTAGGGAGGTCGAGTCCGTTAACGGCTCCAAAACGTCACTATCCTCCAGCTTCTTCGAGTCTTGGACCAGACTAAGCGCCTCATAAGGCAAGCGCACTTTCTTGCTTACCTGCGTCAATAGACTTTCCACTGTGGCATGCTGCTGCACCCAGACTGAAAATCGCTCCTGTCCGCCTTCGATCTGCACATTAATTTGTGTCATTTCCTTGCCTTCGAGGAACTCGAGCACCAGTCGGTCCTCGTTCTTGACGCGTAGAGAGTGGAGGGACTGGGAAGTCATGCGGATGAGTCGGGAGTTGAGGGAGAATTGGAAGCTGTCTGCAGGGGCGGCAATGGGAAGTTGGTGACGAATAAGCCGGAATAGGTCCCTGGGGGACTGGGAGCCTGGGAGGGATAGGGACAGGATTGGATGCAGGGAATCGATCAAAGTGAGGTCCACAGTGATAGATAGCGGCTTCTGGTGGTTGCAAGTGCCCATAATGGCAGCCTGAGCCTACCCCTATATAATGAACCGCCACCACAAGTTCCCTCGGCGCTGCTGCAACTGCCCGCTGGTGCTGACCAACCGCGCCCAGTACTTGCTCCACCTCAAGCTGTGCAAACAGCTTTTCTGCTGTCCCTACTGTCCACGCGCTTTCAACGTCGACCGCATCGGCGGCCACATCAACACCCACGTCGGGAACCGACCCTACATGTGTCCTCGCTGTGACCGCGCCTTTGCATCTTCCACAGCCATAAAGACGCATTTAGAGACTGTGCATAGCCACAAGAGGTTCAGCCTCAGAGACTGTCAGCAGTTCCTGCAGTCGGAGCCTGATGAAGTCGCTCATGACCTGATCACTAGTTCCTTGTTTGATAGGTAGTGTAACTCTTTCATAGGCGAGGTATCTGCATTTGCGGCTTTTACTATCCTTGGAATTAATGGGGTGTGTGAATTGTTCCATGCCGCTCGAAGGAGCGAGAGAGAGATGCAGAGGGACTGAGAGGGCGGCGACTGTCATTGGAGGACTGGTGGATGAGACTGCTCGGCGGTCTTTGCGCATCAAGAAGTGCAATTACGTCAAAATGAAGGAAGGGTCAATCACAGACTACTACGACATCGGTGAAAAGATTGGCGAAGGTAGCCTCCACTCAGGCGCCCACGGCAGCGTCTACCGAGCAGTACACAGACGTCTGGGCCAGACCCGAGCCATCAAAATGATCGCTCGCACCCGCTGGTCCAAACAGGTTCAAAAGCAATTCGTAAGTGAGGTGGAAACTCTGCGTCGAGCCGTAACGCCCACTCAGGACCACCCGAACATACTTAAAATCTACGAAGTCATCAAAGACGCGAAGTACTACCACATCGTCACGGAGCTGCTGACAGGCGGAGAGATGCTGGACAAGATCCTGTCCGGGACTATTTGTTCTGAAGCGATGGTGGTGGGGTACATGCAGCAAATCCTGTCCGCCGTCAGTTACTGTCACGAAGTTTCGATAATACACAGAGACTTGAAGCCGGAAAACTTGGTGTTTGAGTCTAAGGAGGAGGGGGCGGTGTTGAAGGTCATTGACTTCGGGGCGAGTTGCGGGATTACTGAGGAACTGAAGGACTTGGCAGGGACGGACTACTACCTTGCGCCTGAGATACTCACCAAAAGCAGCTACAATGAGAAGTGCGATGTATGGAGTTGTGGAGTCATTCTGTATGTGCTGCTTTGTGGATATCCGCCCTTTAACGGCTCCTCAGTTAGCAAAATACACAAGCGAATCCTCGAACAGCCTCTCGGCTTCCCCTGTAACCCCTACATTAGACCCAGAGTGGCGCAATATCTCACAAGAAGCAAAGAACCTGATCCGCCTAATGCTCGCCAAGGACCCCAACGACCGACCCAGCGCCCCCTCCCTTCTCCACCACCCCTGGTTCCTTTCCCTCTCCGACTGCAGTCCTCGAGACAAGGTCCTGGAACGCCGCGCTCTCACCAACCTCAAAGACTTCCAAGCAGGCACGAAGCTGAGACAAGCCGCCCTTCACCTGATCTCCAACCAAATCATAAAGCCGGAAACCTTCCAAGAAATGAAGCTGATCTTCATGAGTCTGGACCAGGACAGAGACGGCCGTCTGAGTCGCGAGGAGCTGCGGCAAGGCTTCGAACTGGCGAAGATGGAGAATGCGGAAGTGGTGGATAAGGTCATGGCGGCTTGCGATGCAGACCGCAGTGGCTTTATTGAGTTTTCGGAGTTCCTCACTGCTACTGTGAATTGGGGACAGGTGCTGGACCAGAAGACTATTGAGGCGGCTTTTGCGATCTTCGATGAAGACTGTGATGGCCGGGTGTCTGCGAAGGAACTGAAGTCGACTATAGGAGGCACTGAGGAGTCATTGGACGATGAGGCCTGGCAAGAAGTCTTGAAAGAGGCAGACATTGACCTGGAAGACGGGGTAAGAACTACGCAGTTGGGTTTGTTGGAGTTCAGAAAGCTCATCTTCCGGCGTTCCCAGTCAATGGCAGAGGCGTAGTACCATATATGTGATTAGTAAGCATGTAAATGAGGAAATGGCTGTGAATAGTGAGGCTGTAGAAGTACTAGGTGTTAAGCGAAGCTAGCAGAGAGGAAGCAGGGAAATAGGCGACAGTCCAGTCCTCAGCAGCTGCAAAACCAGCAGAACCGCATACAGTGGCACCAGACCCGCAGCCACCGCATGCAACAGCGCCAACAGACGCAAACACGCACTCCCTCTCAACTTCTCCCGCAGTAAAACCCCTGTGAATGCCCCGCACACAGCCCACACCGCCTGCCAAAGGGCAAAGGTATAGGCCACAGAGCCCTGCACTGCGTAGTGCAGGAAGGCGGTGGAGGCACACACTAAGAGACTGGCGGGAAGAGCTTGGGGTCTGGGTTCTGTTTGAGCTGAGACCGTGAAAAGGACTGGAGCGATGTATATTTCACTGCTTAATCCTGCAATTCCACTGCAAAAGCCAGTCAAAACCGCACCCAAACAGTCACTTTTGGAGAGTAAAGCCATCTGCTTGTCTATATACTGTCCAAAGACAGCCAGAAGCACTCCAAACGCAGTGTATATTGCCGTAACAGTCCAAAACAGGTCCGAACAGGGCTGAATAGAGGCGAAAGAGGGCAGTGCAGGGCCGCCCAGCAGGAAAATAGTGCAAACAGTTGCCAAAAGCATGCAAAAAGGCAGGAAAAGTCGCTTTAGGGGCAGAGAATGAAGGCGGGAGTATGTTCTTCTGACCTTTGTAGGCCGTGCATGGAGTGCATTCCTCAAGTCCTGGCTATTACACTCTGTGAGTTGTGCTCTTTTGCTCAGTTCGCACCCTCCAAAGGCCATTCCCAGCGCCACCAGGGCCAGTATCGCTGCATCTGGCAGTGCTGCAAAGACCCTAACTCCGTAGTAATTGCCAAGTAGCATGAAAACCCATCTCTGCAGGCCTGTCCTGTACTCCCCTGCCTGCCACTGCGAGCCCCCCAGCCCTGCACCCGCCACCCCCACAGTCAGCAGCTGCAGCATCGGCACAGTCTGCTTCACCCCGAATCCATTCAGAAACAGCAGCACTAACCCACTGATCCCCATGGTTGTCAGGCCGGAGGCAGCCGCTAAGCCTGCTAGGACGAATAGGAGCAGGCCGGAGAGTAGTTCGTGGGCTGCTAGAGGTAGCAGAGTTCGAGGGAAGCAACTGGAGGAGAGACAGAACTGGGTGGGACTGCAGACTTGAGAGGAAAAACAGGGCTGGTACAGCATATTTATTGCCTTATACATATAAAGCATGGAAACTGGGGAGAATGAGGAGACTCAGGGGAATTCCTTCAGTCTGGAGTACTGTGCGACCGGGGAAACGGATGCGGCGGAGACTAGCGGAGCAGTGGAGAAAGTCGTAGCAACGCAGGACTACAACTTCAAGAGGCTGACTGCTAAAGCCTGTGGACCAGACGCTAGGCAGTAAATGCCTATTTTTAGCCTTTATTTAGCCAGATTTGGGCCTTAAAAGAGAATATAGGAGTTTCTTGATCTTTGAGCTGCTGCGAAATCGCAATTGCCTATAGACAGATATAGGCCTGTAGAGGCAGTATTAGTCCCATTCTGCCAATTTCGCCCTGTTATTGTGGGTCGATATTTTGACAATTAGATATAGGAAATATCTGAAAAATAATGGAATTGTCTGGTAAATCGCTTAGTTCCCGCTAGAAAGCGACCGCCATGAGCGATTTCTTCGCTATTCCCTCCATATTACCCTGAGCCGAAGCCCTATTAGTCCCCATTTCAACTGAATTCCAGCTTATTTAGAGTCGATTAGTGTAGAATTAACCCAGGTTTCGCATGGCCATACACTAGTGCGATTTACTATAGAACTCGTCCAGTTTAGTACTATCTTCTCGTGCTGTATACTGCCTTTCCCTGTGGCTACTAGTACTCAGCTGCAGGTAATGGTCTACTCCTGTGGATGCTTTCATACTGTGGTCCACTAGAGTTCTTTTCTATATATGTAAAGGGGAAAAGAGTCGCACTAAGTCAGGATTAGCTTTTTGGAGTGCTATTTGAGAGGAAATACATGCGAATGTATCGAAATCGCTGTAGTTTCCATAGTAAAAGAGTTTCATCAGCCAAGAACCGAGCCAAAGGCTGAAATTCCTGAAAAAGTCTTCCGAGGAAGGTTCGAACTTCCATCTTCTGGTGAGATCCCAGACGTATTTCGCTTACACTATCGGAAGAAGTCCAGTTTCTCACAAGCTAGGCTCTTAATCTACACACAGCCTACATCTTTCCCAGGTAATGACAGGTCTGTAGCTATATCTGAGCCTTTTAGCTTGGTAAAAGTCTAAATTTACCCTTCGGATCTCAGCCTTTTAGGGGAATATGCATAAAAACTCGCCTTTTCGCTATCATAATATAGCGAATTTACAACTTTTCCCAAATCCCGCTAAAACTACTTCTTCTAAAAGCTCTATTTTCCTCCTATTCTCACAGGAATTGCCCAGAGTTGTCTCAGCTCAGCTGTTCTGCCTACAATATGGAAGAAGCGCTTTCCCTGCGAGAGCAAATTGAAGTAGCGCTGGGAGAGGAATACCGCAGGTCGCTGGTGGAGTCTCCACAGGGAGAAGCTGGGGACAGGGTGGCTTGGCCTGACCTCAGCGTCTTTTTCTTCAACCGCAACTGCCAGAACGTCCTCGAAGAAGTGAAGAAAATTTGGGAGCTAGTCCCCGGCTCCCGTCTAGGCCGCAAATCCCTGTACTCCCTACTCAGTAAGGACTTTTTCCGCATCTTCACCGAGAAAATGATGCAAAGACACATGGCCTATCGCTGGCTGTACCAAGAAATCGAAGAAACTGTACCCTCCATATAGACTTCCGCACTACAGGGAGGGTCCAGCGAGCCCAGAATCAAGCTAAACCGGCAAAACACGAAGGACATATACAGTGTCCAGTGGCTAGCTGAGGACTTGAAGATAAGGGATGAAGCCGAAGACTTGGAATCGCAGGCAATTCTGAGGGTTTCCATAGGCAGAGTGCAGCTTTTTGAGCTCACAAGTGCATTCGATGACGGCTTTTTGGGCTATTCCATGGAAGTTACGGCAGGGAAGGAGAGCCAGGAAACGCATCCCGCGGATGTTAGGGGAAATCAGACGGAGTGGAAGGCCACTTTTGTGGTGTAAAGGATAGGCAGACCTGTGGGCGTGACGACCAAGTATGTCCGCTTTTCCCTGTATCAACACTCCTCAGCAGCCCTGAAGCCCCCGAAGTCAGTAATCGCCATCGCGACCGTGGACCCCTACCAAGTGTGTCTCCAGGGCGACGGGCAGACTGAGGAAGGGGAGGAAGGCAGTACACGAGCAGTCCTCATGACCCTCACAAGTCCTGAAATGGAGCGTCCTCCGAAGGTCTTTTTCTCCCTTTCCTTCCCCAACCTCCTACCCGACGAAGCTGTAAGGGTTATGTCAGACTGTGGTGCTACAGAAGAGGAAAGCTGGGTTGGAAATTAAGCTAAATCGCCTCAAGGTCGATTTGAAGCGGATTCACCAGTCGTTAACTCAGCAGACGGCGGCTTTTCCGTGTGTTCAGTTTGATGAAAGACAGCTGAATGTAGTGACGGAGAGCGACAAAAGACAATCAGGCTTTAGAGCGTGTGCGTCCAGTGGGGATGGGAAGAGGCACTGCGTAATAGCCTAGTTCTGCTTGCCTATTCTCAGTACCGTTTGGTAGTAAAGAGCGTTGTAATGTTGAGAGAGGAGGCTTTGGCACTGGAGGAAGGGGAAGAAGACTTGGAGTCGCAACTCGACCGACTCAACGAAGTCCTCACCCGGACCATCCACAGCGCCCAGCAAACCCTCAACACCGACCCAGAGCAAGAAGACATCCCACTCCCACTCGAAAGCCCAACCGAGTCCCACCCTGAATCCAGCCTCGAAGAATCTGGCAGCTTCGACCTGGAGCTGCAGGAGTACATAGAGGCTTTGATGCTGGAGTTGGAGCGGAGACAGATGAAACTGGAGGACGGGGACTCGCAGGCAGTGGAGTGGGGAGGCCGGGGAGTGGTATTTCTCACGTAGAGAGCGGAAGTTACGGAGGAGGAACTAAAGGCGGTGAAAGGAGCGATTGAGAAGTTGCAAGAAAAGGGCTTTGCAAGACTGCCTATAGGGGCTTTTTATATAGATGCAGTACTGCGCTTTCCCACGACACCGGAAACCGGATCCAGTGGTAGTCAAGATACCGGCCCAAAGCTGTCATCCGGCCGAAATCCGCACGATAGCAACTTAGAAGCCCGTGAACTGTGTCTAAAATCGCAAGAATTAGCCTTCCAATCAGAATACCGCCTATTCCAGCAACAAAAGTCCTCCTTCGAATTCGAGCATCGCAGACTAATACACAGCACTCAGCAACACGCTTTGGAAGCAATTAGCCTGAAAGAGCGCATTCAAGACCTGCTTCAGGAGCAGCAGAGTTCCTTTTTAGACCTCAGCTCTGCTAGCCAAAGTCTCCACCTGCCTTCAGCCACTGCTGTGTATGAGGCGGACTTGAGAGCACTGCAGGAGCAAATTGCGGGTATGGATTTGGCAGGGAGTGAGGGAATTGCAGTGAAAAAAGCTGTGGACAAGGCCGAGGAAATGGCGAGAAATGAGGAAGATTCGAGGAAAATCCGACTACAAGTGACGATTGCTAGGAACCAAATTGTGCAATTTAAGGGAAATTTGCTTGTGAAAGACGCTGAAAAGATGGCGAGAAATGTGAATTTGTCCATGCAGGCATTAGGCAGCGATTTGCTGTTCCAGCGGTCAAAGAACAGAATAAAGGAGCAATTGCTGAAAAAAATGAGGTCTGCGGCCGTCTCTCCCAGGTCAAATGTACGGACAGACCCGCAGTCGCCCAGCCAATACTGGGAACTGCCCTCCAACATGAGCAGTCCTATGAGGAATTCCCGCGAATCAGACCGGAAAAGACTGAATTTGGAGACTAGCGAAAGACTGAAAGTGCAGGAATTGAACCAGCGGACAAGCCAGCTTAGTGAACAGATTGCTAACTTGCAGGAAAGACTGGGGAAGTATGAGGCTCTGGAGAAGGATTTAGTAGAGAAAAGAATGAAGGCGAAAAGCGGAATTCGCCGCTGTATAGCCCTCCAAAGTGCCTTATCGAAGCAGGAAACAGCCCTATCAGCCCGCGAAATTCGAATATGTGAGCGAGAAGACGGCCTTCGAGCCGCCCTCGCAAGGACCCTAACACCCTCCGAATCGCAGGAATTCCTATCTATCAGCGCCCAAACACTCTTCAAACAACAGCAACAAATGATGCAGGACTGGACTCGGGTAGACATTGCCAAGGCGCAATTAGAGGCTGAGAAGGGGAAAATACAGGAAGAAAAGGAGAGATTGGGCAGGGAGAAGGACAGGGTAGGGAGGAAGTGGGGGAGACTGGAGCTGCAGCGGGAACAGTTGGTGGCGGTTCGGAAGAAGTTGGAGGCCTTGCTGCCTGCTCTGCCTTAATATGCTAATAGCAGGGATGTTTTCCAGTAGAAACTGCCTTAATTGGCTAGTAGAAATTCAAGTGAAACTGTCTCCCTCTATATGAGCGATCTTTCTCGACATCATAAGGGGATCCTTCTCACCTACCAAAAAGACCTGATTGTCTCTACACATTTCACAGCTCTACAGGCTTCCCCCTCTACTATCCATTAATAACGCGCGTTTCGGCAGAGTATAAATATGGCTCTGAGAGAACCTTGTCCAGTCCGTATCATGGAAGAAGTGGGCGGCGCCTTTGCTACTGGCTGTGTGGGCGGGAGTCTTTGTTACATGGTAAGAGGCTTTATCAACTCACCTGCAAAGGAAAGAATCCGAGGAGCCCTGACAGCCACGAAGTTCCGCGGCCCAATGATAGGTGGATCCTTCGCTATGTGGGGAGGTATTTTCTCAATCACTGACTGTCTACTTCGCGCTGTTCGTCAGGATGACTCCTCTTTCAACTCTTTACTGGCTGGATATGTTACTACTGTCGTGATGTTCTATCACGGTGGCGTGACTACGGCCTGGCGCAGTGGGATAGTAGGAGCGCTTGCGTTTGGGTTAATGTGTGGTGGGTTTTGCGTCTGTGGTGTGATATGGGCGTACGAAGAAACGCAAAACTTGCCCAGTCTACCTAGCAAGTTTATTAGAAAGGAAATGAGCCTCAGTCCGTATATGCTGAGAAGACTGGCGAAACGAGTGGTGCGGGGTGAGGATCCTCCTCCCCAAAAGCCATCCGCAGATCCTAGTTAAAACGGCTTCCTTCCGCCTTTGTTCATATGTAATCGCAACATATCAGTCTCTAATCGCGATTAAAATCGTGCATTTGTGGGGTCCGTCTCCATATTTCTTCACAGTAGAAATGCATTTTGCGCATTTAGCCGGGCAAGCATATAGGTAAATAGCTATTTTTTCAGGGACTTTATGCTTCTTATATACGCAGTTCACGTATAATCCGAAAGGACTACTCAAACAACAGTGATAATGCAGAACTGGAATCAGATAGATATTCTGCCTTACTGCTAATGGCACGTTCTTTGTCCTGCTTAGGTGGCCTTTAGTCGACTTGCCTACTTAGAAATCCAACTGAAACTGCATCTTTCCCATACCTATTTCCCCGATTTCCCAATTTATCGTAAAGCCAACAGGGCGAACATCTACCTTTGTCCTCAACCACCAAAAATATCTGCTGATCTCTACGCATTCCCCACCTATACAGACTTCACTCTACTATCCCTTCATATCCCAGCGCTTCAGCAGGGTTGAAATATGGCTCTGAGGGAACCTTGTCCAGCCCGTATCGTGGACGATGTGGGCGGCGCCTTTGCGATGGGCTGTGTGGGCGGGAGTCTTTGGTACATGGTAAGAGGCTTTATCAACTCGCCTGCGAAGGAGAGAATCCGAGGAGCCCTGATAGCCACGAAGTTCCGCGGCCCAATCATGGGTGGATCCTTCGCTATGTGGGGAGGTATTTTTTCAGCCACCGACTGTCTGCTCCTCGCTGTTCGTCAGGAAGACTCCCCTCTCAACTCTGTAGCCGCTGGCTTTGTGACTGGAGCCATACTGTCCAATCGCAACGGCGCGGCTGCAGCCTGGCGCAGTGGAATGGTAGGAGGGTTGATATTGGGGATCATAGAAGGTGTGAATTACGTCTACACTGTGACCATGCTAAAGCAACAAGCTCGAATGATGCAAGTCATGTCCACCCTCCAAGACGAGCGCATTAGGAGACAAAGCACCGGCCAGGCAGACTTCACTCCCGACGAACTGAACAACCTCATGGCCCGGGCGATGCAGGGAGAAGATCTGGCGTTCAAAAAGCCCTCTGCAAGTCCTAGGTAAGATGGGGTTCCTTCAGCCCTCGGCCATGCAAGCGCAGCACATCAGTCTCTAGTCGTGAGTAAAATCGCGTGCAAAGCGGACATTTGAACGGTCCGTCGCCACACTTCTTCACTGCGCAGGGGACACATACTGCGCATTTCGCTGGGCAAGGCACATAGGTGAACAGTAACCTTTCAGGGACTTTGTGCCTTCCAAAGACACAGTCCACTTCCGCTCCCAACGGACTCGTCTCCCTTTTCTGTATCTCCAGTTCCCCTTCCCTCTCAAACGCGATAAAGGGAAAATTCGTCTCCAGGCTCAATTCTTCCAATTTATCGTCCAGATCGTCTTTCCTCGTTTCCATATAATTGTAGATTAACTACTCAGATCTCTGCGGCGGGCAGCCTTGAGGTCGACTTGCTCTTGTGCACCGATGCTCGTTCTGACACAGTCTTGGAGTGGGGACGGATCGACCCTTCGTTTCGCTTTTTGGAGATCAGAGTGGCGAGTCCTTGCAGTGTTTTGGCGGTTTTCTTGTGATCTGAAGTAAGCATTAGATAGGCGAGGAAGTCTTTAAAGTCGTCAATTTCGAGGCTGTTTTCATAGGATGCATTTAACGGTTTTCCGGTCATTTGGTGCAAAGTTGCCTTTCCGCCGACAGCCAAACGGATCAAAGCAGTCTTAAAGTCCTCCAAATTAAGCGCTATTACCGGCATTTCCGGACTCATTTTGTCCTTCGTAAGCTGCCTAAACACCTGCAAGCAGTAGTCCGCAGTGACCAAGTTTGGACACACTTCCATCTGAGTGACGAATTTGTTGAAGCCGACATACTGCAGCGCAGTCAAAGCTAGTACCGGGTCCTGGCCAGGCTTCGTGGTTTGGCCGCTATAGTGACGGAACAGGACCTCAATAGACCTTTCATATTCCCTTAGAACTGAAGAAAATTCAGGTTCTGCGGCCAAGCGATTGATTTGGTCCCTTTTCGCCTTTTCCTCTTCATGCCTTTTTAGCTCTGTTTCCAGCTTTTGCACCAATCGTTGTCTGCTGTTCTTCCTCATCTCCAACTTCCGCTTTTCCTCTTCCTCACTGTGCTGCAGCAACTCCACCCTCTGCTGCTCCTTCGCATGCAACAAGTCCTTAATCCGCTTCCTTTCCCTAGCCAGAAACTCCTCCTGCTGCTTTCTTTTCGCCTCAGCCGCGGCCTTATTCTTTGCCTCAGACTCAGGGTCGAGCTGAGCACTGTGCATTTTCCGCCAGTCTTCGAGCAATTTCCCCTGTTCCTGGCGCTTTTGTCGGCGGTCCTCGGAGCGCTTTTGGAGTTGAGCGAGTTTCTCCTGCTGCGCTAACTTCCTTTGCTCCTGCTCGGCTTTGGAAACAGACTGCTTGCTGTCGATCTGATTTTTGAGTTTTTCTTTTACGACTTGTTGTCGCAGTTTCCGCCTTTGCTCGGCTTTTTCCCGCTCCAATTCCATCTCCTTTTCCCGTAAATCTCTCTGTAGCTTTACCTTGTTTGTGAGTTCGGCAGCGTTCTTTTTGTCCCTACTAAGCATTACAGACGATTTCATCTGCACTGAATAGACCAAGTCATCGACCAGTTTCGCACACTCCGCGACTATTTCTTTCGAAAACTGAGTGCTTAGGACCGTGGCCTGATACTTCAATTCCGGATTCGACGTCAAAACGGCTGATTTCACTGGGAAAGGAGATAAGGCCTTACTGGACTGAGACTGCAGAAGTGCAGGAACTGCTAGTACGCCTCTAGCCCGGACTACAGGTCTAAAGCTGTATAGCGGCTCCAATATGTGTCTTTCACACACAGACAGTACAATCTCATCAAGCACGCATAGTGCGACTCTTGCGCTTTGAGGGATATTCACGGAAGCCGGCAATTCCCAGTGCACTTCCAACTCCTTATCTGTGGCTTTGCGATATCCCTCTGGGAGTTGGGCCGTAGGGTCTTTGGATAGCAGGGTGTTTAGCTTTTTTACGATTTCCCGGTCGCCTGCGCCTGGATCTGGCTCGTCGTAGTACTTGAGGGGAATGACTAGGTCTGATTTGTCCGGGTCAGTGCTAAGTGCTAGACTGGTAGCCCGGAAAAGGTCGAATAAGGCACTTACAGCCACATAAACCGGATATATAGCCAAATCCTTAGGCGGCTTCGAGAATATATATATAGCTTCCTGTATCACCAGGCCTAAATAGCCCTCATAGTCCACCTTATCCGCTCTTTTCGTCTTCAAGCAATACGTCTTAAATATACTCGAATGCGCATCTTTGGCAACTGCAGCTCCCTGCTCCTTGACCAGCCTATACATTTCCGCCTCCGATATCATCTTTTGGTGCTCTCCAATCAACTCATGAGGATGGTTTCCTTTGCGGTACCCAGAACTCGCATATCGGTCATACAGCAATTTCAGCACTCGCGTATATTTCCTCAATATGAAGTTGACGCCTTCTTGGTCCTCTGGTGCTTCTAGGCTGATATCAGTGTAGATTTGGTCAGTTTGAGGCAGGGCTTGGGTGGACTCGGGAAGGATCAAGGCCTGGTCAGAACTATCGGTTGAGGCGATTTTCATCTGATTCAGCTGTTTTCGGAGGAAGCGTTTTTGGTTTTCTTCCTGTCGTTTTTGCTGGTCGGCCAAGAGGGCTTGGCTCGCTTCTCTGTCAGCGCGTCGCTTTTTTGCCTTTTCGATAGCTTTGAGAACACGACGTTTCGGCATGCGAGACGACGCTTTCGCAGGTTTCGCATGCACTAATCCAATATACGAGCGCAACAAAGAAACTCTCGGCTTTCCACTCGGACTCATGGGCTCTGACATGTCCGAGGAATTGGCAATAGTCAGTTTCTGCTCTTCGTCCTCAGCCTTGGCCAGTATTTCCTCTGCATTGCCTAGGAGGCCGAGGACGAGGGTCATTCCTTTGCTGTATTTCCCTGTGTCTTTCTTCACTGAGAAGTTGTACTCCACTAGGAGCTCTTTCAGCCGGATATTGAGGTTCATGTTCTTCATCCCAATGACTCTCGACACCAGGTCATACGTCATAATCCGTCTCTGCCCACTAATCGCCTCCTCAGGCAACTCTTCATTCAGTCCTGCAATCATCATAGCATTGCTCAAGTACTTCGGCACTTTCTTCTGAGCCTGGGCTTTTCTCTGCTTCTCAAAGTCGACAACTAGCTTTAAGGCGTACTTGCAGAAACGGTATAGGTACTCTTGCAGTGGAGCGGTGTCCACGAATCGGGTGCAGATTATGACGAAGGGGATTCCGGCGGCTCGGCCGAAGCCGGCACTGCTGAGATAGAGCTTTCCTAGTAGATCCAGGCCCTGAATCGCATTTTTAACGTTCAATTTGGGGTGCTTTGCTATGGTCAGACAGAAGTCGAAGTCAACAATGTTGATTTCCTCGAGGTCAGAGACCTGCATTTGCTTCAAAAGCGGGTCCAGCAGGATGCCAATAGGGATGTTTGAGTTATGCTTCAAGAGGATACTGAAATTCGCAAGGATAAACTCGCGTAATGGGGGGTTTGAGTAGTTTTCCACCAGAGAAAAGGTCAGAATTTTGTATACAATAGGCGCAAATGAGTCTCTTTCTATAGAAAACTGCTCCAAAAGCGCAAAAAGTCGGCCTAAAGTCGCAATCTACATATAAAATACCCTCATTAGTTGCGACTTTTCCCTCAAAGCTCGCTTGACTGCAGTCAAAATGGCTTCAGAAGTGTCGTCTTTCTCTTCTATTTTGGCAGGAAACTGGGCCCAGAGGGTGCAAAGCAGGGAAATGGCTGCTAAACGGCCGTCTACAGGCTTTTTCCCTTCCCCTTCCGTCTCTTTTAGACTAAAATCCACCCAAAAGTCCACCACTCCAGTGGCAATTAGCTCTTCTTTCGCGGCTTTTAGCTCGATTAAGGCGGGAATGTCCTCGTTTATGGCGTTGAGGTAGGAAAGGCTGCTTTCCAGGTAGCTGCGGAACTGCACAGTGAGCGTTTCCCAGTAGTTTCCCTGGCAAAACTGCACCAAAACGCCCACAGCCGCGTACTTTACATCCCCTCCAAAGCGGTTACAAGCCAAAATGCACGCATCCACCCCTCCTCCAGACCCTGAAAACCACTACATAGCACTTACTTCCCATAGGACAGCCTGCAGGCCTCTCTCCTGCAGCTCCTTCCCCAGCCGAAGGAACACTCTACAAGTCCACTGGACGGTTTCCAAGTGTCTGGAGAGGAGGCCGGGCCGGAGAGTGGAGAGAATGAGTGCGATGGAGCCGTTGACTTGCTCTTTGACTATGAGAGTGATGAGGTGTTTGAGGGCGGAAAAGACCCCTTGGTACCAGGAGAGGACGGGCTGGTATTGGCCTTTTAGGCCTTTGACGAGGATGCGGGCGAGGTACTTGCCTCCTTGGGTCATCAGGCCGGCCGCTTGTTTGGGCTTGAGGAGGAAGTGGTGGCTGAAGGAGACGATTAAGAACTCGAGGCAGGACTTGGTGGCTGTCAGGGCCTTGCTAGGCTCAATAGACTCGATGAAAAGCGCCCCATCAGGCCCTGCGCGAGCTCTCGGAACCTTCAGATTGCCTCCATTTAGTGGATCAGTTTCACTCTGCATGGAAATATTGCAATGCCAAAGACACTGGCTCAGTCCCAATAGTCGGAAACAAGTGCGATACAGGGGAATTGCGGGGTCTCTTCATTAGGAATATATGATGAATTTGAGTGGGTCGAGTGGAGACCACGGGCAGAGGGCGATTCCGACAGAGCAGTCGACTAAGGGGAATTCCTTCACTCAGTGGGGCTTTCCTATAGACTTAGCAGCTGGTCCAGGGTCGTACAGTCCTCATGAGGAACTCGGCCTGCGGTCCTGCAAGTACCCCAATTCCCCGAAAGCAGTCATCCCTACAGCCCAGAAAAGCCACAAACTAGTGATTTCGAAGGAGTTGGAGAAGGGCAAGGCCGGGGTGGAAAGTCCAGGAGTAGGGCTGTATACACCCAATGTGTCGCTGTCCATTCCGAGCTTGCCGAAGATTGGCATTGGGAAGGGGAAGGCGAGGAACTTGGAAGAGATGGAAAACATGAAGATCAGGTCTCCGGGACCTATCTACGCCTATTCAGAACAAGCCTTCGGCAGACTCCGCCACAACTCCAGCGTACCCCTCACCCAGGTCTGCTTCCCCAAGAGCAAAAAAGGCCTAACCAGCAGTCCCAGTCCTCTGCCCTCCCCTGTCTCCTACAGTCCTTCAGCCAAAGGCAGTCGCGTCAACTCCCCCACTTTCCAGCACAAAGACGACCTTTCCAAGCTCTACCTACCCAACTACTTCCGCTACTTGAAGGGCAAGGAAGGGCCGGGGCCTGCAGCCTATGAAATCCAGCCTACTCTGCTGGGCAGACAAATCGCCTTCGGGGGCAGGGGAGAGGAGAAAAAGGCCAAAGAGCCTTTGCCAGGCCCTGGCACTTACTATGAGAAGGAAAGGGCTCCGAGACAGGGACGAATGGGCAGATTTGGGAAGTCCAGCAGGGCACTGGACCCTAGAGCCTGTAACTCTCACACAGACAGTATATCACACGTACTGGCGAAGTACTAAGTACTGCGCATACCTAATGGTAGTAACTCGCTGTCATTAGCCTTATCCCACTTGGGCATTCCCAATAAGTCTATAAAAAGTATCGATGACATTCGCTTTTCAGGTCGATATGACCCCTGAAAGCCTTACAAACAAGCTCTCTACTGTCTACCGCATAGCCTCGAACCCTGCCCAGGTCGTCAAGCTGTTCCATAGCAACAGCCTGGAAGCCTTCCAAGAGGCTGAACTGCATAGAACTGCTTCTGCGTTGTCTTTTGGAGTGGTTAAATTCATGGAGACGCACATAGAGGGAGGACACTTAGGCATTGTGATGGAGGCGTGTCAGTGGGAAAATGTAGGACAAGTCCTCGAAAGAGTGAGAGTGGAAGGCCTCAGGCGATGGCAAGAAAGGGAGTTGCTGGTGATTATTTACGGTATGATGAGGACTGTCCAGACTTTGCATGCTGCAGGCCTCGCCCACTGTGGCTTGGGCCTGGAAAACTGGCTCATAAGTCAGAAAAGTAGCCTGAAATTGACGGATTTCGGCTCTGCGAAGTACACTTCTGAGCCTTTCAATAGTCGAAATCGTCTTTTTTGCGAAGATATTACCCAACTTGGCAAAAATCTGTACCAAATGACACTATTCCGACCCTGTCGCTACGCTGCAGAATGCCCACTGGACTTAATGCACTCGGATATCGCGAGCAAAGCAACTAGAGCTGGGTATTCGCAGAGTCTAGGTGAGTTGATATGGGCATTGCTGACAAATCAGTGGACCTTGCAGGGGTGTATTGACTTGGCGGGGCAGGCTTAGGGCGATAGTAGGTTAAGCTAAGTCTGGAGACGGTACTTTATGCGGTCGATGAGGGTTTGGACACTTGTGGATGCGTCTACGCCCAGAACCTCCCTGCTGAACTACCTACTCCTCACCTGCAGTAGTCCCTTCATCTCATGCACGAACAGGAACACCTGGTTCATTACCTGCACCACGTCCTCCTGCCCCACTTCGAACAGCGACCTGAAGTGCTCCAGGCCTCCACTCGGCTTCCCCCCCTTCACCACTCTTAGCTGCTTAGGCGTTACAATGTCTGCGAAGTCAGAATTGGTGTCGATCCTGAGATGCTGACACAGCTGCACTCTCTGCGCACTCCAAGTCTCCCACTGCACGGCCTTCTGCTTCCAAGTCTTAATGGACGGCAGTATATTTTCCACGGAGTCCGCCTCTCCAGTGAGCACTTCAGCACTAATGGCCTTAATGAAGCTTTCCAGCCCTGGCAGCGCTCGAATCACTTGCTGCATTTTCCGCAGAGCGGACGGAAGCTGCTTTTCGCTCTTTAACTGCAGCGTTTCCAGCGCTTGCGCAATCACCTCCCCCGGCTTTTCCTTAGGCCCGGAATTCGACTTCAACCGCTGGTTTTCCTCATATATGGCCGAACGCTCTTTTTCCAACTTTTCGATTTCTGCACTTTGCGAGTCTAACTGACTGCGGAGTTCCTTTAGTAGGATAGCACTACCCCGGGGCTCAGGCTTCACAGGGTCTGGACTGGTCCTTTTCCGCCGTTCCTCATAGGCACTGATCAGCCCTAGGACCCGGCTGTCTCTGCCCCCTTTGGGGTCGCGTTGGAAGTACTGGCGGAAGATGGCTTTGTCTCGGTCGGAGCCTTCGGTCGGCCCGGACTCGTCTTCGCCCTGCTCTTGGAGCTGGTCTTTTAGCTGCTTCATTAACTCGTCTCGCTGCTTAATCTGCGACTGCGCAGCATCCAACTTGACCGTAAGTCCCGAAATCTGCCTTTCCAAGTCTCTCGCCAGTCTATCCGCCTCAAACCTGTCCTCCTGTCTCAGCGACTTTTCCTCATCCACCCTCGATTTCAGCCTTATCACCTCATTTTTGATCGTCCCAGAGTCCATATTGAGGGCTTCTATGGTCTTTTCCGCCTTCTCCAGGTCTTCTACACACCTAGCGAAGTCCGCCAGTACGTCTCTGAGGGCGTCGCAGACGCTTTCTGGGTCTGAAAGCTCTCCGTTGTCGGGACGCAGGGGCAGAGGACGGAAGCCCTGGGCTGTGAGTTGCTCGTTGACCTGTTTCCACCCGGTGATTGGAGTGCGGAGTTCGCCTGAGGGCCGCTTTTTCTCACTGGTCGGGGGAGGAGGGCGCGGAGCCGTCAGTCCAAATGCCTCCGATTTAGGCCCAGGCGACGAGTTTGGAGGCCGGGAATCAGGCCTGGCAGGACGCTTGGCTGGGGCCAGGTCTGTCTGCACAGGGCGGAAGTCCTCTCTGGCACTGGGAAAGCGGGAGGTCTCTTCCTCGGTTGCGCTCACTTCGAGCATGTCCTCTTCGCCGACTGCGGAGAAGTGGCTGTAGTCTTCGCGCTTTAGCACTCCCTCAGAGATTCGACGACTGCTCATCAAATCTTCAAGCTCTTTGGACAGTTTCTGCACCTCAGCCTGCAGTTTGGCGGACTCCTGCTCGATTTCGAAGGCGTCAGTGTCGATTTTCTCCTCGAGGTCTGATCGAGGGGAAGAGTCGGAAAGGGAGCGATTGCCGGCACTCATTATAGACATACAGCAATGATAGCCTGCAGAGCCCACCCTTCTACACCCACAAGACAAGGCAGAGGAAGTCACTTTCTCATGAAAATACGTGAATTTCCCTTTAATCGAGGCTGAAAGCTTACACACAGTTCACTTCCCCAGAAATGCACACAGAAAAACGCAAATATTGTCGCAACTTCCAAAAAAACAGCTACAGAGGCGGAACGAATGGTTAAAAAGGCAATATAGCAGTTCAAATAGTCGCTGAATCCCTTTCCTCACTGTAACTACTGAGAAACCCCCTACTGTCTCCTTCTTGTAACTAGCGAATAGTAGTAATATGGGTCAATGCTGTTCTCGACACGGCCAAACGATAATCCCCGACACAAACGTAGCAGCCAAGTTGTGTGTTTACACCTCGCAAGAAGGAGCCTCGCAGAGCATTTCCAGGGACTTGAACAGCACGCCGACTCGCTTCCCGATTGCGCAGCAGGTGCAGCAGCCTGTGGACGAGCCTATTGACGTCCCGAACATTACGAATCCTTCCGTGGACGAATTGGGACTGGGAATGGACGAAGTGATTGAAGCGCCCTATAAGTTGGACTTCAGCACCAGTCTCACTGAGCAGCAAAAAGAGGGGAAATTACTACAGGAAAGGCGACAAGTGAACTCCCAATGCTCCATAGTGTCCATCCAGCGACTCACTTCCCCCCTCTCCTACGGCAAAGAAAGCGAGTCTAGTTTCGACAGCGAAGTCGAGGACAAGCACCTCCTCGGCTCCTCCCAGACTTGAGTCTATTACACAAGTCCCATGTACTAAGTCAGCCTATATAAGGCAGCACTTCAGGTAGTTGTAGGTCTAGAAGCGGACTTTGGAAGGGGAGGAGCAGGGCAATTCCTTGGGGAGTGAGAGGGTTGAGGTGGAGACTTAGGACCTGGAGTTGAGGGTGTTGGGGGAGGATTTGGGCAAGGACTAGGGCGCCAATGTCGTTGATGTCGTTTTCATCAAGGATGCATTCGTGGAGGTAGGAAGGCCGCGGAAGATGCTTGAAAAGCGAATCCACAAATGCAGCTCCTATCGAATTCCCTGCGAAATTCACAATTTCCAGCCACTTTAGACCTGCAACCGCCCTGACCACCCTTTCCGTACTATACATCCCAAGCGCCAAATGTGTCAACTGCAGTATTTTCAGTTCCTTCAGGACCGAAACTCCCCGGCATAGGATCTCAAAGGCAGTGGCAGAGAGCGAGACCTGCTCGAGGCGCAGTCTGCAGGCGAAGCGGCCGGTGTATAGGAGGCGTAGGAAGTGGGGCCAGTCGCTTTCTCTGGCCTGCCAGTGCTCGATGTCGAACTCTCGAAGCCCTTCGTCTGGGAAGTTGATAGCGCGTTGGAATAAGACTTGGACTTTAGTACTGATGTCCTTATCATTGGCGACTAAATAAGTGAGGAGTTCCTGTCGTATCCCAGTAAAGTCAAGATCAGGGGTGTAGGGCAGGAGATTGGAGAAGGACTTGCATTGGATGACCGGAGGCAGTTCAGAGACTTGCTTCCGAGAAGGCCGGGCACAGCTGCAAGGGGCACCCATAGCACTGATATGGCAATGATTAGGGCTGCGCTTCGCTGTCTGTCTACCACAAGGAAGTCACAGGTGAAACTCTTCACTCCCGGCCCCCTCAACACCACCCGCTCCGTGAAAGAAGCCATGCTCTACGACTTCGGCTCCCGCGACCCTGACTTCGGCCGCATAGTGGAAGACATAAAGCTGAGACTGCTGAAGACTGCGAAGGTCAACCCTCGAGACTTCGCGTCGATTATAGTGCAAGGCAGCGGCACCTTCGCTGTGGAAGCCACCCTCGGCACCGCCTTCCCCCAGCGTTCCGACTACGACCGCTCCCTGCTGATCTGCGCCAACGGCGCCTACGGCGAGCGCATGGTGAAAATATGCCAAATCCTCGGCATCAACCACACCGTCCTGCGCTACGCCGACTACGAAATAGTACAGACTGCTGACGTAAAGCAGGCACTAAGGGAGAATCCAGGCGTTTCTCACTTCGCAATGGTCCATTCTGAGACTACTTCCGGCCTGCTGAACCCTTGTGCGGACATTGCGGATGCAGTGCATCAGGTGAACCCCAGCATATCGGTGGTGGTGGATATGATGAGCAGCTTTGGAGCGGTGCACTTGGACATGATCGACCACAATATCGACTATTTGGTCAGCTCTTCCAATAAAATGCTGCAAGGAGCGCCGGGATTTGCATTCGTCATTGCGAGACTGAGTAAATTGAGACAATGCAAGGGGAATTCCCGGTCACTTGGGCTGGATTTGTATGAGCAGTGGGACTACCAGCTCAGTAACCCTGGGCAATTCCGCTTTACCCCACCCACTCACGTGATTTCCGCCTTCTACGAAGCCTTATTAGAGCACGAACAGGAAGGGGGAGTGAAGGCCAGAGGAGAACGCTACTATAACAATCAGAGAATTCTGAGCACGGAAATGCTGAAATTGGGGTTTAAACTCTATGTGGATCCCAAGCACCAGGGCTGCGTCATCACCACTTTCCTCGAACCCAAACATCCGAAGTTCAACTTCAAAGCTATGTATGACTACCTGGCTACTAGGGGGATTGTCATCTACCCGGGGAAGTTGAGCAAGGCGCCGTCCTTCCGGTTGGGCAGCATTGGGGACCTGCACGCCGAAGACATGATCCACTGCATCGAAAACATCAAAGACGCATTCAAGTTCATGGGTGTGCCGCTGCCCCTAAAGGAAGAGTCCGAGACTAGCTAGGTAGGCCGCCATTTCTATGCAGGCAGGTTTGACTGTGCTGCTGCCGCTCGCCTGGGCAGTCGCCACGAACGTATTCAACACTTCGACTGATGCCGCCCAGTGCATTTGCGACCTCACCCAAGCCACATGCGACGCTTTCTGCTGCTGCGACCCGGACTGTGACGAGGTAAAAGCGATGTAGGTGCAAATTGACTTGTGGGATGTAGGCGACTCGAAGTTATATCGATGTAAAGGGGAAAAGCTGACTACGTGGGGGCGGAAAGGATGTGTGCATCATGAGAAGATCTACATGGATAGTGCTATTAAAGGGATGACAGTGATTCACGACACTATTGACCAGCTCTTTTGCATCGAAGAGGACAACTCCTATGAGCAGGATTACTTCTATACAGATGTGGAGGATGTCCCGGTGGCTACTGTAGCGAGTAGAGAAGAAGAGGTGGTGGACTATATTGATACATTATACCGGCCTACAAGGAACGAAACTGCAGGAAGCACCTTCCTTCCCGGCGACTTCCTGATCTCCTACATCAACGGCAAGCAGCAAATGGACTACAAGTGGCCACTGCCCAGTCCAGACCCCTACGGCCACTGCAACGACATGAACGGCGCCCAGTGGCTCGTGAATGCAGACCTCCCCCCCTGCACCCGGTCCACTTTTATATGCAAAGGACCTTTAGATCCCTCTTCTTTTGAGGCTGTTTCTATTGCAGTTTCCCCCAAAATAACGTCTTCGGTGGAAGTTATTCAAGTCATTAGAGGAGTGGTCCGACAGTTGATGTCTGATGGAACTCTCACAGTCATCCAGCCTGCCGCTAATGTGATATCCGTGGGTGGGAATTGCCTGTGTAATAATATACTCTACGAGGCGCACTATACGGTGGTGACTGACCCGACATCTACCAAAATAGTGTCCATAAAGGTAGACACTGTCGTGGGAGATACCAAGAGTTGTGAAATCCAGCAGCGGTTTTCTATCAAATTCGTGACAGCTGCAGTGACTCAGGCCTTATCTGGGAATCCAGGCTACCTCCCAGGCAAGCCGATTCTATTCAAAGCGGACTCCTCTGCTACAGAGCTGGAAACTCTTAGAATCGGCGGAGTAGCTTTGGATGGGTCCTGCGTGCCTGGCATCGCAGGGAACGACACTACTGATTATCTGCGAGATGCGCCTGTTTTAACATCAAAAATCGAGACGATTTTCACATGTTACCAGTCCTTAACCCTTGCAGAGCTTTCCAATGTCTGCAAGCCATCAGGCAAAAACCACAACTCCCTTCTCTTCAACTACATCAACTTGCCCCAATATGTAGCGAAATTCGGGAAAGTGAACATAACCAACCCTGACGACTTCGTGGAACTGACGCAGGAAGCGAGCCACCCTATGCAAAGCTTCACAGACCCGAATTGTCAGTTGGAGCATACGCTTGTGTTGGAGTTTGTGACTGCGGAGGAAGGGTCGGTGAGCAATCCGCAGACCAAAATCGTGTTTGCGCGGGCGTATTTCCTCAGCAATACGTGAGATTTAGCCAGGATGTGGACTTTTAAGCTTAGAGATAAGAGCAAGAAACAGCGATTTTTTAGCACTGTTATCGTCACTTTCCTGCCTATTCAGTCCTCGAGTGAGTTTTACTCTCCTCCTGGTCCCAACTCACTCCCTGTAATGCCAGACGTAAACTCCACCCAGGACGTCCTATACCCCTTCAAGTACACCTCCGCCCTGCTTCTCTCCCTCGGCCTAGTTCTCCTCCCCTTCTAAATATGTCCGTGGTAAATTGCCACAGTACCCACTACTCAGAGTCCTATGCGCCCGGCCTAACTCTGCTCCTGCACCTTATCGTCCTATGCGCTTTGTGCTATTCAGTGCCCAGTCTGCTCGACCCTGGGTGTTGGGTGCCCTATGCATACTGGTAGGACACAGATAGGCCTGTATGCGTGCTGTCCATTTGCTTGTTCTTGCAGGCTAGCTACCGAAACCCAGGCTTCGTGAGTGCGAGTGATGTGCAGGAGAGGAAAAGACTCTCTGACGAGGGACTGAGCGAGGAGCGGTCGCAGAAGCAGGAATCAGAAGGATTCGCTGTCAGTCCTGCAAAGCTAATGGAGACCTTAAAGTCCCCTAAAAACGCCAAATTCATCAAGGATATCCTGGACTCCACGAGTGTTCCTCCCGCCACTCCCAAGAAGGAAAAGTACCACAAAATGACAGAACCCGCAGAGTCGGGAGAGATAGAAATCCCTGCCACGCCCAAAGCCGCACTTTTCGACACTCAGCCGCAAGCCACCGGCAGCAAACGCGTAGACAGCGGTATGACCGACGAAGAAGGCAAAGACGACCTCAAAGCTCCGCAAAACTCCATCATTTTCATACCCGAAAACCTGAAACACGAAGACTATATAGTGGTTGAAAGGAGGCAGTGCAGTGTATGCAGGCTTGAACAGCCTTTGAGGACTAAGCACTGCAGGGACTGTCAGAAGTGTGTGGCTCTGCACGACCATCACTGTCCGTGGCTTGGGACTTGTGTAGGGGAAAGGAACAGGTTTTGGTTCTATTGGTACCTAGTGGGGCAAGGCACACTACTGTGGCTGTCGCTGGCGTTGGTATGCAGCACTTTAGACCGTGGGCAGCTTTGGAGACGAAGGAAGGGGAGGGAATTGGATGCTTGTGAGCATAGTGAGAGTGGGGACTGGGGCAGTGGTGGCGCTGTTCTGTCTGATGGTCACGTCTCTGCTGTGCTTTCATACCTACCTGGCGCTCACTAACCAAACGACATGTAAGGCTTATATAGGGGAAAGTATGTCCTGGGAGAAGATATCCTACTTGAAGGAGTGGCCCAGCGACTTCGGTAGTCCTTTCACTAGAGGGTGGAGAGGCAACCTCAAGGCCTACTGCTGGGAAAAGCTGCAGTCCGGGCCCAGGGAGTGGACCATGCCCACTCACCTCCCTTCCACTCCCACCCACATCTAATCTGACCCTCTTATACATACTAATGGCGATCGTCTATCGCACGTTTAGTCCCAAAGTCTCCCACTACGTGCCAGACGGCGGGGGCCGGGATGGCTACGTGGCCTGCGACAGCGGAGGCATATTGCACGTGTCCTCCCCACCGAGGGACAGCTCCACTCCCAGGTCTTCCCACTTCTACTCGCCCAAACGGGCTCAGATGGAGGCGAAGCCGCTCAAGTACCACTCTGACGGCACGGGGAGAGATGGCTATATCGTGTGAGGCCTATGTAGAGTCAATCACGGAGGACTGTATGCGGAGGATAGAAAGTATAGGGCCTTTCACCAGACACTGCGAGAGTTCCCACCCGAGGTGGTAATGTCCCGAACCAGTGGCCCCTGGCTGAGCGAAAGCGCCAGACGCCAGCTGCAAAGTCTGCACGTCACTCAGAAGGAGCAAAGTCTGCGCCTCAGCCAGCACTTCAAGCCCAATTTGCTCACTGCGCGAGAAAAGCCACGCAGACTAAGTCCGCTAAAGAGCGAGAAATAGCCTCTTTCTCATAATGTCGGTTTTAAAGTTGGCTATACCGGACTCCATCAAAGCCTAGATTTATCCAAGAACTGGTGGTTACTATGGAAACAAGGAAAAGCTATGAGTTGCTGAGTACTACGACCAAAGCAGGGAGAAGGAAACAGGAGAGACCTGTATTGGAGCTGGGACAATGGGGAATATGTGACGAAGTTGAAGGAGGACTTGAGAAGTAGCTTTACGGAACGATTGCAAGGCTGTTTGAATGCACATAGAGACGCAAATCCTCGAATTTCTGTAGCAAATACTAGAAGAAATAGGGGAAACTCATATTTAACCACAATTCACGTAAAATCTTCGATAATTACTACTAATTCACTAGTAATTTTCCTATCTAACTGAGGAAAACCGGAAAAAGAGCCTACTAATGGACTCAAACCCTTGACCACCAGCCTCAATACCAGTGCTCTACTATCTGAGCTAAGTAGGCTGCCTTTTCCTCGGTTACTACTCAGAGATATACATCCATTCCTTTGCTGAAGCCTTCTGAGTGCAGAATACCACTGTTTCGAGTAAATCCGCGTTCAGATTACGATACATAGGAAGAAGTTAGGCAGAAATAGGCTTTATTCGGGTTCATTTATCCACTTTATTGGGAGAAAAGGCTTATCGAGGTATAGTGCCATCCTTGAAATCCCTCCTACAAGTACTATATAAGTAGCTGAGAATGGGAAAAAGAGCCACCTAAGGGAGTCGAACCCTTGACCACCGGCTTAAAAGACCGGCGCTCTACCGACTTGAGCTAAGGGGGCTGCAAGCTTGTCCCTCCCTTCCTATAGAAATACTCCAGTCCCAACAGAAATCCAGGCAAATCGCTATATCGCAAGTAAGCGAACTACATAGGTGACTAGTACCATAGTGTATGGCAAGTAAAGAGGCATTGGTCTGAACTGGCGTTTATATGTAAAAGGTAAAAGTCATACAGGGAATGGGCTGCGGCTGTCCCCATAGTCACACTACCGTCCTCAACTCCCAACTCCACCTTTCAGAAAGCGCTTCCCTGGCTTCCCCGCTGTCAGCTAGGTCCCTGTATAGTCGTTCCAATACCCTGTTTGCCTCTCTACACCGCTTTACCCTCAGATCCGAGATAGTGGACTACTTCGACCGAGACCCAATCCGTCCCTCCCGCAACCTTACAATGGCGAAAGCACATGACAGAATGAGTGTCTGTGTGACTTCTGCGGACGGCATGGAGAAACCCTGCGAAACAGCGAGTTTGAGCAGGTATTTACGACTGGAGTATGTGTATGGCTACAGGTGCTGTGCCGCTTCTGGCAATGTGCACTACACTGCTGACCCAAATGTACTGGTCTACCCTAGTGGGGCAATAGTGGTGCTACTGACCAAATCCTGCAACTCTCAGAGTTACCTGGGTGCTGGGGACATCTACGAGGTCAGGGGACACAGTGACGACATCCAGGCACTCGCTATTAGCTGGGACCGGGACTTGCTGGCTACAGGGGACGTGGGAGTCAACCCGCTCATATGCATATGGCGATTGGACGGAGGGAAAACCCCTGTGGCCTGTATTTCCCAAGGAGAAGGATCGGTTGGAGTGTGGAAACTCGCCTTCGCCAGAGATGCAAGGATTTTCTTAGCAGTAGACGTAGCGAAGGAACAGAAAGTGAGGATTTTCAACTGGCAGCAGACCTCTCCCCTGCTGTACATCTACTCCTGCACCAAAGGACACATACTCAACTGCGCCTGGCACCCCACAGACGCCCACTTCTGTACTGTCGACCCCGTAGTGTTCTGGACTCAGGGACCTGCGGGCTTCGTCAGGAACTCTGGGAAGTTCGAACTTGGCTGTTCGCCCACTTCAATGAATGCTTTAGCCTGGCTTTCCAATGGGAACTGCCTCACAGCAGGCCAAAACGGTCGAATTTACGTCTGGCTCAACCACAAAACTCTCAAATCAGTCCAGATCCTTAGTGAAGAGATGCCGATTTTTGAGCTTAGGGTGGTGAAGGATGTGGTAATTGTGGGTGGACAGGAGTTCTTTGTGTATGTGTTGGATGCGGCGCTGCAGAAGGTGATGGAAGTCGCGGTTCCGGGGAATCCTGTGAGTTTGGATTGGAGCGAGGGGACAGTTTTGTGTGGGACGAAGGATGGGGTGATTCAGGAGCTACGGGACCAGATGAGAACCGTCCTCATGGAGTCCCACTGCAGCGGAGCTCTCTGGGGCCTGGCAATCCACCCCACCGACCCCTCTGTCTTCATATCCACAGGAGACGACAACACTATCAAGGTCTGGGACATGTCCCAGCGAAAGTGCATATCCACAGGAGTGATAGAGGCGGCTTTAACTGCTTCGGAGAGAGAGACTGATAGCGATTTGGCTCGAGCACAGCAGTCGAGAGCAGTGGCGATCAGTCCCAGCGGCCAGGTGGCTGTGGGACATAATGACGGACATGTGACTGTGAGGGCTGGACTGCGGGTTCTCAATAACATCATTGCGGTTATGAGAGAGCCTCAGGATTGGATACAGGTTTTGGCCTACTCTCCCAGTGGGAAGTGGCTGGCTGTAGGCAGTCACGACAACGGTGTTTACATATACAGTGTCTTGGATAGTTACGACCTCATACACAAGTTGATAGGAAGGAACGGCCCCGTGGCTTCCATCGACTGGAGCAAGGACGAAGCCTACTTGAACTGCTGTGACGTGGACTACCAGGCCTGCCTCTGGCACTTGCCCACAGAGTCCCAGGTGCCCCACCTCAACTCTCCCACAGACGACACCACACTTGCCACTTGGACGTCTGCTGTGGGCTGGCCTGTCCGCGGCCTCAGTCCGCACTCCAAAAGCCCTGATTTCCTCCTCTCCGTGAGCTGTTCACCGGACAGAAGAACTGTAGCAGTGGGAAATGCATGGGGACTGGTGGAACTGTACGCGTACCCTAATGGGCCGGACGCCAGACCAGTGATGTACAGGGCGCACTCCTTGGAAGTGGTGAGAGTGCTGTGGAGTGCCAAAGGAAATGTGTTGTTGAGTGCTGGAGGACATGATTTGGCGGTAATGCAATGGACGGTGGTAGGGCCCAAAGGCTCAAAAGGCAGTTTGAAGTACAATTATAAGTCTGTAAAATAGGCCAATGTAGGCAAAGGTCTGCGGACTGAGAGGAGTCTTTGCCTATAATCAGCTGCAACTGCGAAATCGCCATTCTCTTCCCCATACCCAGACATAGTCCTCACCTTTCCCCATACCTAAGCCACTAATCCTTCTCCCAAATGCCCACCTTCCCCTAGTGCCAGCAGCCTACGAAGCCAGCAGTGCTCTAGACGTCTCCTATTAAGGCGACTATAAGTCGGTTTTGCCCCTATGGTTTTCCAAAGAGAGAAGCCTTTGGGCCAGCAATCAGGCCTAATCGCTCTTTTCCCATCGCCCTGAAGGTGTCTATCCTCAGCCTTTCGTGTAGCTGGACTGACAACAAAATATGGAGACATATGCCTCTCTTAGCTATCCACACGTTTTTTTCTCCTACCTCATTCCTTCCCTTTGCCTCCTATCGTCCCACACGCCCTCCTTTCCCACCCTGCATCAGTCCTCTTCCTTCCCATCTCCCCCACTTCTCTCTCTGACCTAGTCATAATCTGAAATGGAAACAATGCAAACCTCCCCATTGCCATCCTTCTCCCCCTCTGATTTCCTCGGCAACACAGCCCTCAAGTCCACCCCTCCCAAGTCTCCCTCGAAGTCCCTCTCTGATCCTGCTTCCCAGGCACCAGGCATGCAGAGAGAGCCAAAGATCGGTAAAGATCCAAGGAGAAAAAGTCGGCGAAGGGTTGGGAGACCGACAGAGAAACCGACGGAGTTTATGATGAAGAAGGTGGAGGAGATGGATAAGTACTGGCTGAGGTGTTTTCGAGCGTATATGAAGGTGAGTCATGGCTTGAGGGCGAAGTTGGCGAGTAGTCAGTTGACCTTTTGGGACCGCTATATGTCGAAAGAGGGAGAACCAGGGAAAAAGACTCCCTTCCACTCCTATAGTCGCAAGTATAAGGAATCCCTCTTTACTAACGACTCCTTCAGAAGACAGTTCGCACTCTGGTTTTCTCAGTTCGGTGAGGAAAACCTGTCCAAGAAGTACCCCTACAGATCTAGCATGTGGGAGCTGTTCTACAGACATGCGGTTGAGCAATACAATCCTATCGTTCCTTACCCCAGCGAAATGGACAACGGTAGCAAGGTGACTAAGGAAGAAATGCACTTCGTCCGCGAATTTGATGAAGGCTTCTACATTGCTTCCCCCTAAGTCTGCTCCTAGTAATTCAGTTCATAGCATATGTGGAGACTATTGGACGCTCAGAGTCGAAGGAGTCGCAATTGGAAGGAGGCTTAGCAGGCTACTACAATTGTCGCATATCCACAGGAGGGATAGAGACAGTTTAGCTGCTTCTGAGGGAAATGTAGATAGTTATCAGCTTGTGCACTTGAGACTGAGAGGAAGGGAAATCGACTCTTGGCTTGTGTTAATCTGTCGAAAGTGCTAAATCAAGCCGATTTCTGCTGAAACAGCCATTCTATAACTCATACCTGGACACAGTCCTCGCCTTTCCCATACCTAAGTCACTAATACGATTCCTTCTCCCACTTCTTCTAGTGCTAGCAGCCTTCCCCTGAGCCTACGAAGCCAGCAGTGCTCAAGACGTCTCCTCGAAATACCAATAACAGTGAATTGGCCTTGAAGCGTTTTCCGAAGAGAGACACCTCTGCACTGCTAATAGGCTATCGCTCTTTCCCCACCGCTCCTAAGGTGCCTAGTCTCAGGCTACCATGTAGCGGACCCAGACAACAATTTGTGGAGACCTTTACCCCTACAATATATAATGGAACAAGAGCTTGCAGTCCCACCCTTTGACCACTCCGACTCTCTCAGCAGTCCTATCCTCAAGTCCACTACTTCCGAGTCTCACTCTGAGTCTTGCTCAGATTGTCCTTCCGAGGAGTCTGGTCTGCGGACTGGAAGAAAGAGAGGTGTTGGGAGACCTACTGAAAGGCCGACGGAGATTATGAAAAAGAAGGGGGAGGAGATGGATAAGTACTGGCTGAGGAGCTTTCGAGCGTATATGAAGGAAAATTATGCCTTTTTGAGAGGGAGGCTGACAAAGAGTCAGCAAACTTTTTGGGACCACTATGTGTCGAAAGAGGGAGAACCAGGGAAAACGACTCCCTTCCACTCCTATAGTCGCAAGTATAGGGACTCCCTCTTGACTGAGGACTCCTTCAGAAGACAGTTCGCACTCTGGTTTTCTCAGTTCGGTGAGGAAAACCTGTCCAAGAAGTACCCCTACCAATCTCCCATGTGGGAGCTGTTCTATAGACATGCGATGGATCAATACGGTCCTATCGCCCTTTTCGGCCGTGACCAGTCTCCGGTGCGGATCATGGACAACGGCAGCAGAATCGAGGAGCCGATGGACCTAGACGAAGTTGATTTCGATATAAACGAGGTCCTTGCTTTCCCCTAGGTTAACTCACCTGGGTAATCCTGTTAATAGCAATATGTGGGGTCTGTTCACACGCTCCGAGTCCAAGGAGTCCCAACTGGAAGGACGCCTAGCAGGCTACTACTCTCGTCTGGCCAGCTTCATATCCACAGCCATCGAAACAGCTTCCACCCGCAAATGCGACCCGCAGCAGATAAACGCCCAAGAGCTTTCCGAGCCTTTCAACGGCCTGCTGGCTGCAATTCTCACAGAAGACCAAAGCGAAACCAGTGGTTTGGACTTCGGCCCCGGGCTTTCCTGGGTCCTAGCGAAGGGCTGCTTCGACCAAATGGTGGCCTGGGCACAGCTCGACCAGCCTTCCGGGCTGTTCGCCAAAGTGGTCTATTTCTTCACGCTGCTGGTCATGGATGTGCGCAACCAGCCGCTGATGCAGCACCAGGCCTTCAACCGGGCCCTGCTCAACCTGCTCTTCATGACCAACGAGCGAATTAAGCGCGGACAGGTCTTTGCAGAGGCGGAATTGACGACTGTGCCCTTAATACACGCAATTAGTACGAGGATTACGAAGGAGCCAAGTCTGGCCAGCTGTTTCCTGACTAAAGACGCAGAGGAGTCGCAGTATGTGCTGCTGCCGGTGTTGGAGTTCTACATCAGAGGGGAGCGGGCGGAGGAGGCAATGGTGTTGGAGTGTGTGACGATGCTGGGACAGGTGGAGGACCAGGAAGTAGTGAACTATGTGCTCAATCAGTCCGATTTACTGCCGTTAGTCGCAAGGAGAATGGTAAAATCAGTGGCGAATTTGCCGCAGACTTGGTGCAAAACGAGTCCCCAGCGACCGAAAGAGCTGGAGGAAGTCTGTAAGTATATGAGTCGGCTGGATGACTTTTGCAGGCTTTGTCTCCACTCCAGTTTGACCAGAACGCTCACTGCCTCGCTGCTTTCTGACTGTCTGCTGCCCTATATCGCTCCCTACCTCAGTTCCCCTGACCTGGAAATCCGAAGCGCCTTCACTCGCTACCTCCTCCACCTCGTCTGGTCCGTGACCAGTCCCGACCTCCTCCTCTGTCTCGCCCACATGCTGCACAGCAGTCCTTCTCCCAGTCCCGAAACCGACCACCACCGCTTTGAGTCCATTTCCACAATGGTCAGTAGTCACAAACAGATACCAACTATACCGAACTCTGCTAAATCCTTCGGGAACTGCACGACTTGGACAGGCTTTGTGGAGAACTTGAGAAGTGGACATGCGATTTTACGCCTAGCGTCCCTGAAATTGCTATATGGCCTGCTCACTAGAGGCGGATTGGATATGATAAAGCTAATAGTTACTGATGCGTTTGTGGGGGAAACGCCTGTAGGCTTCTCGGGCTGCAGTTATGAGCGGTTTATGTCGAATTTCCCTGGAAGTTTGCTGCATTCTAGTGTGAAATCGACAGTTTCGTACTACTATGAAAGCCTGGGCAAGGTGTTTACCAGTGCTTTACCCCAGTTGGAGCACTTCTCATGTCCGAGCTTCATGACTAGAAGAGTGTCGATTCAGTCCTTCGACCCTGAAGCGCAGGTGTTCAGGCCGCAGGACCTGTACGGCTCCCAAAGCAGCGAAGAAAGTACTGTGGAAATGGAAAAAGGGCCGATAATGGACTATTTGCTGGACAAAATCGAAGCAATGTTGACAAATACTCCAGAGGAAAATTTACTTTTGACAGGGATTTTGAGTGTTTTGTGCCGAATTCCAGCCCTAAACCTGCAGTCCTCTATACTGTTTTTCCTTCTCTTTAGCATGGCGGAGGCCAATGCGCTAATGTCCCGACTCCGAAAGGTACCCCTTACCCAGATCGACACCAAAGTGATGTCCATGGCCGCAGACATCAGCAACTTCGAAAGCGCTTTAAATGGAGCCCGCAAAGCCCTAGGCCTCGAAGTGGACCCAAGCCTCCCAGCAGACCGGAACTACATGGAACTCCACCTCAAAGAAGGCAGCCAATTGGCTACCAGTCGCAAAGTCCGCGACAGCCACTTCATCGAAGTAAGCACTAGACAGGGCGTAGTGCTGTACCAGGAGTTTGTGAGGGAGCTGGCAGGGTGTGTGCTGGCGCAGCAGCAGATGTGTATAGTGCGGGACTGTGGGCAGGAGGCGGCGTGTATGTAGGTAGTAATGCTTACGTCGAAGTCGGCGGGGTTCATCACGGAGGTGGACTCGGCGTCCACGGGGCCTACGAGGACCATGGTGAGTGAGGAAAACGTCATATCAGAACTGGCTAAGGACTACAGCTCCTACATGCTGTCTTCCCTCCGCAGAACTCAAGTCTTCCGCAGAGACCTCGCCAAAGAGACTCAGTTGAACAATCTCACTAGTCAGGTCCGCCGCAAGCAAGAGACATTGAGGCAGCTCACTGACAACTTGGCGCAGCTGCACGAGGAACAGCGCAGAACTGTGCCCGGACCATTGAAGCAGGCCCGCGAAAGGCTAAAAACCGCTACAGATGCGGAATGCGACGAGGAAGCAACCACCGAATCTTACCAATTCGTGCTTGCTCGGACTCAGGCGACTGTCCTGAAGTCGGAGGACAGAATGAAGGCAATGAGGAGGGAAGTCCGGATTTACTCAGAAATGCTGGAAGAGGGTAGAAAGCAGCAGCGTGCTTTCCTTGTGGAGCAGCAGCATGATGACCTGCAGTTGCGGGAGCTACGGGACCAGCTCCAGCGCCTTCGCTCTGAGCGAGAGTCCTATAGGGGCGTCAAGATCCAGCAGCTCCAAACCCGCCACAGAGAAGTGGACACAGAGTGGTCCGAGGCCAAGCGAGACAAGGCCAAATCACTAGTCACTCAAAGAAACATCGAGTGGCTGCATGAGTGGCTGGGGAGACAGAGGGAAATAAGGAAGGTGCTGAGACTGCATATGGGCATGGAGGAGTTGGCCAAGCATCGGTTTGATGATATTATACAGCAGGTAATTGACAGTTTGGGAGGGAATGATGTGGACGAGGCCTTAGCCAACTACCAGCAAACTGTCGCCAAGAACCAGTCCCTCCTGCAAGAAGCCGAGTACAAGCTGTCCCTCCAAGCCCTCTACGAGCGCAAACTGGCCGCCCTCTTCACCGAACTGCGCTGGATCACCGACCAACTCGCCAAAGCCAGTCCCAAGGACTACCGTCTCCGCCTCGCCAAGTCCGAAATCCACTTTTCCCACACCACCACCCGGATGAAAGCCGCAGAGGCTGGATATCGCAGGGCTGTGCAGGCCAAAGAGACTAATAAGCAGACTGTGATTGAGGCGGTGAGTCAGTGCACGACGTTGCTGGATTTGCTGGGGGCGTTGGATGTGTGGGTGGAGACTGCGGCTCCGGTGGTTATCTCCTTTGGAGAGCCGGCGGAGGTTGTGAAGGCGTTTTTGGTGCTGGAGAAGAGACTGAGTTTCCTGCAGACTGTGACTTATCAGCGACGCCGCCACTTTCCCCCCAACTCCGACTCTCTCTTCCAACTCTTCCAATCCACTCCCCGCATCCGCGAGCTCCCACCCCCTGCCAAGCCTTCCAAGCAGGGCCCTGACTCGTCCTCAGACAGTCCTCTGGAGCGTCAGCGACTGCCAGAAGTGCTGCCCAGCAGTGCTCTGGCCAGGACCAGCAGACACCAGTTCCCGAAAGAAGTGACAGTGAGGAGAAATCTGCAGAACCCGAAGGAGTTCTTTTCTGCGAGGATGCGGATTTATAAGGACTTTTTGTCGGTGCGAAGTGCGTTTTTTGCTTCACCTAAGGCGATTTCCCCCATTCCAGAGTTGCTATTCAGTCTGCGACAGTCCGAACGGAAGATCCTATGCTTCACCCAGCCCAGTCCCAACAACAAATCCCTCACAGACCGCCAACGCACCCTCCTAGCCACTGCCCGGTCCTACCTGAGCACTCGCTCCGACTCCCACACTGCGGGCAGTCCCTCGAACCTGCCCCACAAATAACCCTATTAGTAATGGGGTATTTGAATATGGTCTTTCTGCTCCTTCAGACTGTTTCGGCTGGGGCTGAGAAGTGCCGAGTACTGGCGCTGGAGGGCGGGGGCAGCAGGGGCGCGTACCAGGCGGGAGTCATTCAAGCCCTGGCGTCTGCTTTGCCAGGAGGAGAGGTCGAGTGGAACGTTGTATCCGGAATATCCACAGGAGCACTAAACACCTGCGGCTGCGCTCAGTTCCCTCTCGGCCGCGAAAAGGAAATGGCGGCTTTCCTAGCTGCAACCTGGCGCAGCATCAATGGAAGCGAAAGCACATACACCAAGTGGCCCTACGGCTACACAGAAGCCCTTCTTTTCCGTCCGTCTTTATACGACAGCAGTCCTTTGCATGCCTTTATAGCCTCTCACTGGCTGTACGGCATCCATCGGAACTTCACCATTGCAGCGACCGACTTCAACATTGCCACTTTGAGGGTGTTTACCTCGGAAATGGAGGCGAAGGAAGTGCCAGAGGCTGTGATGAGCTCCGCTGCTCCGCCCTTCTTCTTCCCTCCCAGACACTACGAAGGCACTATCTATGTGGACGGAGGCTGTTTGGTCAACTTAGACATCGCCAGTCCGATCAATTTCTGCCTCAAATCCGGCTTTTCGGTTGCGGATATAGTCGTCGATATGGTCTTTTTGACTGCGTCCAGGCTGTCGAAGCCGCCAGAACGCTGGAATCCTATGAACGTGCACAGCAGAGTGAAGGAAATTCGGCAATTTGACACTCAAACCTGGTTCGCATATTACGCTCAAACCGCTTTTCCGGAGGTGGATTTTCGGTATACACTGATACCAAGTCGGGAAATGCCGGGAGGCGAAATCCCTTTGGACTTCACGAAGGAGAATATTGAGGCTGAAATGGAACTCGGGGAATTAGATGCGAAAACTGTGGTTTCGAAGGGGAAAAACGGGCTAAAGCCGCTGCTTGCGAAGACTCCAACTGCTACTAAAGCCTTTAGACGCTATCTCTAATTTGATTAGCGACTTCTCTACTAGACTAAGGAAATAAGTGGGCACGAAATGAAGCTTTGGTCCTTAGATTGCTAGGAGTTATAGGCGATTGGCATTGGGTTCATTGGTCTTTGCAGCGGAAGAGGACTTGGGTCTGCTCCATTTTTATAGCGATGCTCTGCATATGGTGGCTTTGGCTGGCTGCTGGGTGCAGCTCTGAGTCAGTGACGACTCCTTACGGTCTGAGTCTGCAGTGGTCAATTCGCGCCCCGGCTGTGACGTTTACGCTGAAAATGCCAGCAGGCATGGCAAGGGAATACGACTACTGGGGCGTGGGGTGGAAGGCCGGGAGTTCCGAGCCAGACATGAAGCAGGCCGAGGTCTGGATTGTCACCAAAGCCGGCCAATTCCTCTCCTACCTGTCCCGAGACAACGAAGCGCCTCAGGACGGAAGCCGCAGTTCCGCAGTAATGGCGTCCTTTCGAAGTGGCGGAGACTACTACGAAGCAGTGGTAGTGAGGGAACTGCAGACGGACAGTCTTAACGACATCCAGATGGTGGAAGGCGGCAGCTACACTCTCATCTACGCTTATGGATATGTATCAGACACTGCTTTCACTCCGCATGCAGCTGAAGACAGTGGGACTGTGGCGGTGGTACTGACCAGCAGTCCCCCTCATAACCCTACTTATCCGGAGTACCCGGAGTCCACCTCAGGCTCCGACCTGCCTGAGTCAGGCTTTGAAACTACAAATACTTTGCCGCCCGATACATCTGCATCCATCACAGTGGCGCTGCTAGCAGTTGTATTAGTCGCTATGGCGCTTTTATAGGAGTGTAAAGATTTATAGGTCTGGACGCAGTCGTGAGCGTCGTTCAGACTGGCACTCCGGACACTTGATTACCACATAGGTCTTTCCTTTCTGTCCTTTCCGCACCTCTCTCCGAGTGAAGGAGAGTAGCGACGAACAGCGCCTGCAGAAGTGGGCCTTCACGCCAGGGTCTAGCCGCAGCACCGTCTTTTCCGCCACATCTCTCATAGTTCGTATATAGTAGCGACTGAGGGCTGGTGACTGCGGGTAGATTGCAATGGCCGCCTGCAGCAAGAAGTTAATGCGCTGGAAGGACTCAGAGCCTTGCACCCGCCTGGCTGCCTGGCCCGCTAGAACAGAGGCTTCAGCCTTGCTCATATCAATATGGCCGAGGCATAAGGACTGCAGAAGCACTATAGCCGGGCAATGGAGGAACTGCTTGTTAATTCACTCAATTTACTATAGAAATGAAGCGAAACAGGGCAATTTTGCCCCTCCCTACACTGACAGACGAAGCAGTGTGTCTCCTCTGGTTCCAGTCCCTCCCCAGTCCCTACTCTTCCCTCAGTCTCAACATCATCAGAGAAATTCACTACTATTGGCCTGCAGTCCCGCTACTAGTAGAAATTAGGCAGGACTCTATACTGCTGGTCACAGTCCCTGATTTCCGCTATACGAGGAATACTCGGCCGGAGCTGATTTCAGCCTCGGCTCAATTTCTGCTGTTTTCCCAATGGAATGCGCTGGTTTTTCAGGGAAATTCTGCAAGTCAGCAAGTCCATACATTCAATTTGCTGACTTTCTCAGTGTCGCCTTATAGTGATTTAATCACTGCTCGGGCTTTTCCAGGGACTATTTGCATAGAGAAAAAGGTATATGTAGTGGCGGGAGTTGGGCAAAAGGGAAGCGGACTGCTGGAATTCGAAAGGACGAATACGAAAAAAGGCTCTTGGAAGGCACTTCCCAACTGCCTATTGCCTCATATATGTGTCAATTTGTCCCATTTTAACAGTGAAATCTACGTCTGGGACTGGCACTGCCACCACAGTCTCGAACTTTTCTCTATCCCCAAAGCCCAGTTTCGCCTGATTCAGAAGCCGATAGCGATAGATGAGCGCCTCCTAGTAGACTTCCCTATAGCCAACCAGCTAATAGGCATAAGTTCCCGCAGACAGGTGCATACCTGGGTGATTGAGGGAGATTCAGTCTTCCGAAGGCCAATTTCAGCTGCTGGAAGTATGAAAGTGGCTCCGAAGAAAGGACTGTCGGAGGTGAAAGTGAGTGGACAGGGAGTGTACTGGCTGTACGACTGGACTATGTATCGGTTTGACTTGGTGAGTGAAGAACTAACGAAGCAGCAAATAGCCTAAAAGCTTAAATTAGCCAGGTAATGCGAAATTCTGGTGAACAAGGAACTGCAAGTCCAGTGTCAATGTCCACTTCCCAGGCTTCCCCAGGTCCAGCCAAGTCACTTCCCTGTCCTGCACTACAGGACCGCAGCTAGCTGTGAAGATTTGACCATACCTTCCTTCCATAGTCCCCATTTCCGCATTAGCCCCACTAGTGCCTATTCGCCATTTGACAAGATAGCCATTAGTCCCAATTAGATACAAATAGTCATCAACTACCATCGAAACAGGCCGTAGGAAGGAAGTATCTCCCTTCAGGTCAATCATGCTAAAGCCTTCCCTTGCTACAATGAAGGCTTCGAAGCAGCGGTATATGCGGGCTGGAGAAAGGTAAATAACGCCCTCATAATTGCAGGGACAAAAGCTGTGATGCGGCTTATTAGAGTCTGGAAGCCGCTTCCAAGTCTGCCCCGGGATACAGCACTTTTCCGCCTTTTTCAGGTGTTGCTGGAACAGAAGTCCGCCAAATACATATAAATTGCCTGAAATTGCTATAATTCCGGGTAGAACTCTGCTCTGCAGCATATACGGAAAAGTGCTGATTCTCCCTGAAATTAACGATACACGGACCACTTTGGTACTCGGCTCCTCCCCACTCACAGCCACAGCACTCACACAGTCCAACAGGCAGAAAACAGACCGAGAAGGCAGGGACTCAGGACCCATTGGGAAAAACCGGTAGCAGGAGAAGTGGACATTGTATATGACAAGATAGGGAGACTGGAAGGCTGGTAGAAGGAGGACTGCAGGGAAGTAGGCAGCTATTTCACGAATAGTGGGGCAGAGAGGGCGGAATAGGGCTGTGTGCTGGAAGGAAAAGACCAGGGATATTGTTGGAGAGGTCATTTTTATGTGTTTTGCGATATGTTTTTTGAAGTACAGCTTTATTTCCAACACAACCAAATATATCAAATGCTGAAGAGACTCAATAGGCATTTCAACCCGGAATATAGCAAATTAGGGTTCAATTCATGCAAAGACTTTCTGCCAATATTACCAAAATCGACCAATATGCGAAATTTTCACCTACATTTTCCCTAAAAGTAGCCTAAATTGGAAGAAAGCAGTGAAATGTCTAAGTTTTAAGCTTATGTACTGTCTAAACTGGCATTTGCTGCAGTGCAAAGGTGTCGCAATTGAGCCGCAGGAGCTGTCCGGACGCAAACCACACCACTTCCTTGCCACATCTCACAGGCGCACAGTGCACTTTCTCCGCTTTCACCCCAAGCTTACGCACTCTGAACTCCTTTTCTCCTCCCTTTACATGCCACCTGGCCTGCTCTCCATCAGTCGTCAGAACCACTAGTTCTCCTCTTAGGATGAAAGAAACGGAAGTGACCCAGGAGCTGCCATGCGGGATAGAGGGACTCAGGAAGCGGAAAGAGCGGCTGGCGACAGTGAAAACTTCGATATTTTCGAAGGAATAGAGCGGCGGCAGGTATATTTCTCGCTCATATTCACACGGCCAAGCCGAATGCCTAGGTGCACTAGTCGCCGGCAAATAAGTCCACTTCCCTTCCCTCCTATCAAACTGCTCACAGGTCCTGATGTACTTGTACTCCGCCAACCCTCCAAACACATACGTCACTCCCTCGAAGTGGATCACCTCCTGACAGCGTCTGGCTTCTCCCATGTCCGGCAAAGGACTGAGCAGACATGTGAGTAGATTCAGCACCAGCACAGACTGCGACTCCGAAGCTCGGAAACAGATGGCGGTTTCTCTGTCTGCCAGGCAGAATAGGGAGGCTTCGAAGAAGGAAGTGCGGACTGCCACTTCGGACCCGGAGCGTACGTTGTAGATTACTAGTCGGCCGTGGGAGAGGCAGGGCAGGAGGTCTTGGGCGTAGTAGGTGCTGATTTCGCGGGCGATGTTCTTGCTGAGGCGGGCGTAGAAGGGGTTCACGGTGCGGAGCCACATCAGCAGAAGTAGAGACAGAGTCTCTCTCTCTCTCCTCTCCTTCATCTTTCTATTCGTAAGGTCTCGAATCGCCTACGGGGAATACGCAGAATTGGGAGAATTAGCATGGATAGAATTGCTCCTGGGCGTGGGTTTAATGATGCAATACAGTAGGGGAAATGGTGAGAGTAGTAGGCGGTTTAGACGTGAAAATACTTAATTAGTCCTATACTACAGTGCAAACGGGACTATGAATTGATATTGGTGCACTGCAATATGCCAAATTGTCTTGCTGTTAGTGTGGGTCTAGCGTCCTGCTGAGGCTATTACTAATATCCCTTCTGATATGGTATGTGAAATAGCTAATTTACCTGAATATAGCAATTATGCTAAAATTGTGAGCGATTTGGCTAAAGAACGGCTCTAGCCTTAATTTCCAATTCCATCAAATCCACTTCATAGAAAATGGCCTGTTTTTTACCCAGAAAGTAGACTTTTCCGTCTCTTTGCACAGGACTGGAAGTACTGCCTGCCTCCACTGCCCCTCCCTGCCCTCCTGCCCTCTCAAACACCTTCCTTTCTCCAAGCATCCGCCACACACCCAAATCTCCCTTTTCCCCTATTCGGTACAGGGCGCTTTCTGCAGTGCTGAAGGCAACCTGAGTGTTCCAAACGCTGCTAGCGACTTCGAGAAGGCGAAAGCACTGCTGGGATATGCTGAAAAGCTGGATTTTCCCCTGGTCCTGCGCACTTAATAGGTATATATTCGCTTGGTGTAGACAGGGTAAAGGGTTTGCTAGTGCCTTTATTAGGTCTGGGAGAACTGTCCAATTCCTCCCTTTTAGTGTCAATTTCTCTGCATCTGCCAGTGCCAAAGTATTCAATTTCCCTCCGAAAACATACATTTCCCCTGCATAATATACACTCCCTGGAGCTTTTCTGGGCGTCAGCAAATTCGGCATTTCCTCGATTTCCAGCGAAACCAGGTCCATCTTTAGCACCAAGGTGGAAGTAACACTGCCTGGGAACACTATCGCCTGCGTCAAGTTAAGCATGCAAAAGCAGGCTCTGGGGCCTATTCTGCGAGGCCGCTCTGCGACTGTGCAGATGTGGGAGTGGGTGTGGTAGATGAGAAGTTGGTGTTGGTAGGCAGCAGGCAGGAGGGCGGGCAGAGGGAAGTAGGCGGCGATTTCACGAAGGAGAGATGTGGGGAGCGGGGCGAGTAGTGGGCAAAGAGCGTGGATCCATAGGAGAAGTTCGGTGGGGCCGAGGGCGTGTTGATGTGGCAGCAGTGCATTTCTGGACTGCATTGGATTTCACTATTAAGTCGCGAATTCCATGTGAATCTGCTAATTAGGCTTGGAGATTGGCTTTACGGCGTGAAGAGCCACATAGACCAGGTCTCCCTTTTCCAGTCTGGCTGCGACGTCTAGTTCATAGGACCGAACAACACACCTTCCAAGGCGTTTCGCACACCGCCCTAGGAAGAAGCCTCCTGAGCCTTGCGAGTGCTTGCTTAGGTCGATGGCTCGAAGTACATTGTGGGATATGTCTGTCCGCTGTGCAATTGTCTGAGTAAGAGTTACGAAGCCAGCTTGCTCAAACACCCGCTCCACTTCCTCATTTCCCTTCATCAAACTCGCATAAAAGAAGTGTCCTCCCGGCTTTAGCATTCGAAACGACTCAACCACCCACATCCCCAGTTGCCCTGCATTCCCCGCCGCTTCCACACTTATGACCGCATCAGTACTTTCCGCCTTCACAGGCAGCCCCTTGCTGCCACTTCCATGAAACCGCATATTGCCCACAGCTGCAAAGACCTGGTTCAGTCTCCGCGCCTGTCTGCCGTTCTCAGTGAGTCCCAGCACAGAAGCCGGCTTCAAGCTCCTCAATAGGAAGGACAGTCCGAAGCCCTGCTTGCAACCGAGCTCCACGACGTGGAAGCCGCGGAGGTTGGAGAGCTGCTTGAGGCCGGTGGCGAGGAAGTGGTAGAGCTGGAGACTGTAGCGGAAGCGGTCGTCTTCAGGGTCGAGACGGATGTTGAAACCGGAGGGAGAGTCCAATGCGAAGCCTAAATTCAGCTCTTGGGAGTCGCTTAAAGTTTTTCTCAGACATCGAAGTTGCTTGGAGGCGAAATCCACTCCGACTAGAACCAGCCCAGCTAGAAGGTTGCCTACCACTCGTAGAGTCCTGCGCACAGTAGCAAAGAAGTAGTACCCGATGAACCCCACAGTCAGCCAAATCGGGGAAGTAAGGACGAGAAGCGGCACCCAGAGCCACGAAGTGAACACGAGGAAGGCGGCCAGCAGGACTAAGGCCAGCCTTTGAAAGGACTTCGGCACCATTGGGATAGCACTTGTATATGGAAATCCGCTATATGCCTAAGTTGGGGGTTGGCAGTGCTACAAGATGAGATGACTGCGGGGTCGCTGCGACTGGAATCAGTGCAACTGACAAGCAGGGTGATTAGAAGCTGCATTATCTAGCTGGGAATCAGTACTTCCGTGATTTCAAATCCTCAAAATATAGCGAAAACTGCTCCAACTTGAGCATTAGCAGTGCCTGCGAGACCAATCCCACTCCGAAATCGCATCAATACTGCTACTGTGGGTACAGGCAGAGCACCTTTCACCACTCTCTCAAAGAACATTGCGAGGGAAGTAGAGTCCTACCTGTCCGCTTCTGTGCTCTTACCAGGGATATATGAAGGGTGGCTTTAGGCAGTGAATATACAGACTAGAGAGTATAAATCTCTCCTTATCGCTGGGACTGATTGGAGAAATTGTAGATTTGTACGAATCAGCAGCTCGACTTCGCTCGGTTTGAAGGAGATTGGGGCCGGCTGGGAAGCCTTTTGGCTGGATCTGGTCTCGTTGGCCTGTACCGCATTACAACCTGCGCATGTTATTCCTACTTCCTTTCCACTGTCTGCTGAGTTTCCGGCTATCTCTTTTCTGTGCACGCAGAATCGCCCAATTTCAAGTGAAAATACCCACTTTCCCCCACCAATGCACACTTCTTCCGAATGCCTCTTTCAACAACATCATTTCCCTCGCCTTCCCAGTCTATCCTCCATCTACCTCCTCCCCAGACCTTCAACCTTGCATCAAAGCACTAACTCTAGTCCACTATGCAACTTGCAGTTCCATTGGGCGAAATCCGATGGAGAGACAATGCACTGTCTTTCAGATTCCTATCAACTTTGGTCTTGGGACTGGAGAAAAGGCACAGTGCAGTTGAAGTCAGCAGTGGAGCAGAGACTTGGTGCACTCAGTACTTGTGGGTTCGCACTGCTTGTGGGTAAGAGATGTACTGGCTGGACGCTGAGAAGCCGGTAGTGTTGAGTGTCAATGTGGAGAAGTTGGAGGTACAGCTGAAGAAGGGAAAAAAATAGGCAAAATAAGCTAATTTGCATTCGGATTTTATCTGCTGAATGGGTTTCTTGCTACTGTCACTGTAGAACCGAAACAAGCCTCCAACTCCTCAATCAACAGCACT
>Ga0247837_1001334_pt1 | contig 51579 bp, 79 predicted proteins | sample LaCtaG_2_FD_187115 | JGI IMG/M metagenome (GOLD analysis project Ga0247837, IMG submission 187115) | Freshwater microbial communities from meromictic Lake La Cruz, Castile-La Mancha, Spain - LaCruzMarch2015_14.5m | ecosystem: Environmental > Aquatic > Freshwater > Lake | place: Spain: Castile-La... | reverse complement strand
CCTCTTATAGCTAAAGGAATCCGCTTTCTTATAGTGGCTCAACGTACCTCTTGTATGATCTTAGAAGCTCGACTAACCGACGGCCGTGAGACAGTGTGGATCTCTATAAGTGAATCTGATGTTATTGCTACTATTAATAAAATGATTGAATGGCGATTGAGTCGAGAGGAATATGAAGAGTGTACCGTGGCTAAGAGGTTATTAGATGATTGGATTCTAATGCATCCCTCATCGTCGCAAGAAGTGTTATCATCGCCGCAACTCGAAGGCTAGCAGATTACTTCAGGCGCGAATGGAGATTTCTCTTAATGGAAAATTTATGAGTAATGAGATAAATAAAAAAATAAAAGAAGAATGAAAAATCTAAATACATTCGAGGAGTTCCTAAATGAATCCTAAAGCATAATGAAAAACTTAAACACATACGACCAATGGTTGAACGAACAAAACGAACCTACCATGAAACTTAGTCCTTTTACAGTAGGTAAAACCTTCAGGATGGATGGTAAAAAAGTTTCTATTATTGGAGTTACAAAAAGAAATGGTGATGGATCTATCGTAGATTTCATTGCTCAAGTTGAAGGAGGAAAACAAATAAAAGGACATTATGAAGAAGGATCAGACTCTTATGTCCTTGATGAATTCGAAGGATCCATGGGACCTACATCTGTTAACCTATCAACAATGCTTCTTGCAACACAACCAGGATCACCAACTGTAGCTTTTTAATGAGACCACAAATGAACATATCAAAAGTAGATAGAATAATTTCTCACTGTAAGGGAAAGAAAGTTCTAATTATTACTACATCGACTAGATGGGAAGGAGATAAAGATATTCCTAAATCTTCCGTATTGGCTAATGAAATAGCCTCCAAGTTAAGTAATGTAACTGTAGTCGATGCATCTAAACTTCACATATATCAATGTGAAGGAAATGTTTCTACGGCAAAAGGAAATTCATGTGGATTGAAAGATTCAGTATTAAAGGATAAAGAAAAAAATCCAAGTGGACAACATAGATGTTGGGCAAGCATAAATAACTCAGATGATGAGTTGTGGAGGATCAGTCGTCCTCTATTTGAAGCTGATGTTATTCTCTTCTTTGTTTCTGTAAGATGGGGTTCTGCAAACGCAGTTTATCAGAAAGTAATCGAAAGGCTAAATTGGTTAGAAAATAGACACACCACTTTAGGTGAAGAAAATATAATTGCAAATAAAGAAGCAGGAATAATTGCTATAGGACATAATTGGAATGGTGGCAATGTAGTTGAACTACAAAAACAAGTTCTAAGCTTCTATGGATTCCGAGTTCCTGAAGAACTGAGCTTTAATTGGCAATGGACTTCGGATTCAAATGATGAATCACAATCAGGTTATAAAGCAGAAAAAGGAGCATTTGAAAAATTCTTTGGTTTGATAAATAAGATAAATGAAAACTTTCGTAATTGGCTCAAATCATGAGAAATCTAAATTCAAAATGACACAATTAGAAAATCAAAAACGACTCCCGAAAAACATTCAAGTCGATATAAAATAAAATTGAAATTATGAGTCTTAAATCCCTTCAAGAAAAAATAGGCGTAACTGCAGATGGTTCCTTCGGACCTAGAACTTTAAAAGCTGCAATGGCTTATTATAAAATGACTCCAGAAAGAGCTGCACATTTCTTTGCTCAGACTGCTCATGAAACAGGAGAATTCAAGTTATTTTCAGAAAATCTTAATTATGGTTCTAAGGGTCTTCAAACTACATTTGGTAAGTATTTCCCTGGGAATCTATCGGATCTTTATGCTAAACAACCTGAAAAGATTGCTAATAGAGTTTATGGTAATCGTATGGGTAATGGTGACGAGAAATCAGGAGATGGATATAAATACCGAGGTCGTGGTGCTCTTCAATTAACTGGAAAAGCTAATTATGAAGCATTTGCTAAATTCTTAACCCTTCCAGATTTAGTTAATACACCGGATCTAGTTGCAAGTACTTATGCATTTGAATCTGCAATTTTCTTTTTTGATCGAAATAAACTTTGGTCGATTTGTGATCTAGGAGTTACTGATGCTTCGATCCTTTCATTAACCAAAAGAATTAATGGTGGAACTAATGGATTGGCTCATAGATCTGAATTAACTAAAAAATACTACGGATGGTTAAAGTCATAAAATATACTGATAAATAAAACATATAATGAAAAACTTACTAAATTACGAAGATTTCTTAAATGAAGCAATATCAGGAAATGGCAATATAACTACTACTGAAAAAATTAAAATTAAATTCAAAATAGATAACGAATTTATAGGAAATGTAGATGATGAATTTACTCTTGCATTTTCTCCTGATTCAACTGGTGCTTTTACGATAGGTAAAGACATAGAAAAATTCAGTGGGATTCCAGAAAAAGATGTTATTCGAGACGTAAAAGCAGGAAAGGAAAGTCCAGAAGATTCCCTTATTTATGGACTATGTAACATAATGAACAGTGGATCTGATATTTTCTTTTGGAATAACGGAACTCGATTATCAGGAGCATCTAAACAAGTAGGATTATGGCCAGCAATTATGGAACAAATCTCACATGAATGTACACATTTAACTCGAAAGATTCTTACTCGTGCTATTGCAAAAAATAAAGGAATTAAGATTGAAAATGGAGATTGGATAACTCATGATTATACAGGATCTGGGGAATACTTTTGGCCAGGCATAGGTGATAATGGAGATAAAAAGAATCCAATTGTTTTAATCGACGAGGAATCATTTGCAACTGCATTAGGTCTTGTTGTTCAAACAACTACTCCTTATTTTTTAGAAATGGCATCTAATTATATACCTGAATTGAAATTGATAATAAAGGGATGAAAAACTTAATCACATATGAAAACTTCTTAAATGAAGTAAAAACCTCAGGGCAATTATTTGATCCGAAAAGAAATAAACCGATGCAATTTGATCATACTAAACATCCAGAACTTGCAGGTGAGTTATTTAATTTGATTTCTACAGCTTATGCTTCTATAGGTGGACATGCTAAAATACAATCACCAGAAGATGTATTTTCGGATCCGTATTGGAATTGGTGGGAAGGTGTAGATATTCACGGATCAAATGATTTCGATCTTCTGATGTTTGGATCTAAAACTAAATTTGGAATTAAATTTGCTGGAGTAGGACATGACGGTTCATCCCAAGCAAAAAGAAAATATATTGAATCAAGAGCAGAAGACCTAGTAAAACCAGGTTACTACGTTGAGGTTTCCGGTAAACTTGCAGATATCTTAATCAATGATTATGGATGCCCTATTGTTGATAATGAGAAAGACGCGGAAAAGGTTCTTGGTAAAGATATCGAATGGACAGGAAAATGTTCAGATAATCCTAATGCTGCTGGAAATGGTTGGTATGATCGTAAGATTGGTGGACATATGCATTCTAAAATAATGTTAGGGAGGCCTAGAGTTTAATATGAAAAAAGAAGCAGGTGTCGTATTTTTACATGGATTAGAATCCAGTTCAATATCAGATAAAGCAAAATGGTTAGAAAAAAACTACTCTGCTTATTGTCCTGAAATAGATTATAGAGATCCTAATGTATTTCAAGACTTATACAATGAGATATTGAAGATAAATCCAAGAATGATTATAGGTTCCTCAATGGGTGGATATTTTGCTTATGCTATAGGAACTCTTCTCGGAATCCGAACTATGCTTCTAAATCCAGCATTACATAGTCGTTCATTTGAACCACAGGGTGTTCAAATAGGAAACATCCCAGTACATCATACTGTAATTTTAGGTCGTAAAGACGATGTCATAGATCCTAAGGTAACTAAAGAATGGTTAAAGAAAAATTGTGTAGGTGATTTTGAAATCTTCATGGAAAGTAACGATCATAGAACACCACTAGCAATTATGCAGAAATATATGGAAGAAGCTATAAATGAAGATTGGTCAACTGAATCTCCAGGAGAAGGAGCTGCAGTTTCTATTTTACCTGAAGGACTTACAGGAGAACTACAAGGAAATTTCTTAGCTTCACGACCATTTCAAGGCGGTTTTCTAGCAGTTGAAAATCTTAAAGAATGTGGAGAAGTTTTAGAACTCCAAAAAGGTCTTTCTGAAGAAGATGTTGTTTTCGCTAAGAGAGCAGCTAATTCAACCGTTGATTTATTTTATGAATATCTTATTAAGAGAGGTTACTACGTTCGTTATAGTGCAATTGACGATATATGGAAAGATTCCGAATCAACATTGATATTTGATAACTTAAAGGAAGCTTTGAAAAGACCTAGACCTTATTGGATTTCTACTGATGTTAATCTCATTCAAGGAACAGGTTCGTTTTCGTATTCTTTTCCGTCAGCTCACGCAGGAATGTCTTGGAAAATAGCTTTAGAGCTTTCTAAAAAATATCCTCATTTGAGAGATGCTTTAGAAACTATAGCAAGAAAAATATCTCTTTCACGTGTACATGCAGGAGTGCATTATCCTTCTGATATCAAAGCAGGTGAGATGATAGCCAAAGCTCTATGGAGTAATTAATTTAACAGAAATTTAACAAAAGGTTAACAATTTGTTAACATACGAGATTGTTTTATATGAAGAATAATGATTATATTTACTATATAATTAATTAAACAATATCATATGAACAATTTAAGCAATCAGATCTTTAAGATCGTTTCCGAAACTACGGAAATCCCTACCAATCTTATTCTTTCTCCTTCGAGAAAAATGGAAATTGTACAGGCTCGTCAATTATCAATGTATTTCCACAGATGGGAAACCACATTACCTTTACAAACAATCGCATCTTTACATAACCGAGATCAACACGGAACAGTAATTCATGCTTGTAATGCAATTGATTACGATATCCGTAAGAATACAAAACTTCAAGAACAGTTTAATCATATAAAACAATATATCAAATCTATTAAATAATGTACAAAATCTATTTAGACGACGTAAGAACTCCAATCGATGAAAATTGGATAATCGTAAGAAGCTACGAAGAATTCGTTGAGAAAGTAACAGAAATTGGATTTGAAAATATCGAATTGATTTCTTTAGATCATGACTTAGGAGATACAGCAATGACCGAATGGCATAAGAATGTCTATCACAATTACGAACTAAACTACGATAACATTACTGAAAAAACAGGAATGGATTGTACAAAATGGATGGTTGAGAAATGGATGGACGGATCTCCTGTAGTTGATGTAGTTATTCACTCAGCAAATGCAATTGGTTCTGCTAATATGATGGGCTATATCAATAACTACAGACATATACATCGACTACCACAAAACTGCGTAAGATGCACATTCCCTCACACTGTAATACATCATTCTTAAAATTGTTAATAACTTTTTGACCTGAGATTTTTTAGTCTCGGGTTTTTTGATTATATTTACTTTATAATTAAATAATCAATATATGAACGATACCTATTTCGAAACTCAACAAGGTGCCTTAGATTATTCACATCAAATGGCAATTTCGAGAAGATATGAACCTCAATACCCAGATTATTTATGGACAGAACATGTAGCTTACGGAACTAACGTCAAGTACACGATTCCTCTATTAACACATCGAGGAAATCCTGCTCGTAAAAATCTTCACATCTCTCTTTATCGAATGGATTCAGGAAGATATGAACTTACAACTTGGTTACAATAAATTGTTAATAACTTTTTATCAATTCATTTTTTTCTTTCGGGAATTATGATTATATTTACTTTATAATTAATTAAACAATCTATAAATGCAAAAGATCGACGTAATCACCAATGCAATTCTGATTAAATGTCAAAAACGTTTTCTGAAATCAGAATACACTAATCAACATGAACTCGGTAAACCTTTCAATGATACTGAATATATCTTCGAAGGACTATTCCGTTCTTACAAAGAATGGGTAATTCAAAAGAATGGTGAATACTACATTGTACCTATGACTACACAATCTATATCACCAAACGGATCTAATCCATCTGCTAAAAAGAAAAAAATCAACATCGAATTAATTCAAATAGATGATCTTAATTACGATGAAGCAATGTTTATCCCAATGAAAACAGGTCATCCTATCGACTATATGTTTTCATCGGAAGGCGGAATTTACCCTGCAACAAACTACTTAATAGTAGGTGATCCAGGAATTGGAAAATCTACACAAACACTAGATTTACTTGCAAAAATTAAAGAAAACGATCCAAACCGAAAAATCTTATTCATCTCAGGAGAAATGAATCAAATAGATATGTTCGGATATGTTAAACGATATCCTTCATTCGGTAAGATACCAACCCTCTTCTTATGTGATTACCTAGACGAAAATCCAAAAGATGTTATCGAACAAACATACGATCAAGGTTGGGATATCATTCTTATCGACTCCTTTATTGAAGTCCAAGAAGCTATTCAATCTACCAGCGGAATGACAAGAACACAAGCTGAAAAATGGATGATTGATCTATTCATTAAACATAACAAAGGAAATAACGACGAAGACAAATACACATCCTTCTTAGCAATTCAACAAGTTACGAAAGGAGGAAACTTCGTGGGATCCAATAAATTAAAACATAATACTACTGGAATGATCGAACTTAGATATTCTGCCGAATTCACTGGGGACCGATATGCCAAAGTAACTAAAAACCGTAGAGGATTCAAATACGAAAAAATCTACTTCTCACTCGATAAACAAGATACCGTAGAATACGATCAAAAACGTTTAGATCGAGATGAAGAAATTAAACAACGTCTTGAAAAGGAAAAAGAATTACTTCTCAACGAAGAAGAAAAATTCAATCAAATCTTCGGACTTACTCCTCAATTAGAAAATGAATTAATCGAAGAATAAAAATCAATTAAAAACAAAAAATGATAAAAAAAGGAAAAAACGACAGAGTTTTAATGCGTCAACGTATCAATGCAACTCCAGCATTATTAAAAAAATGGAAAGATAACTACTTATTCGATATCAGACATGTAGTTCACGGATCATTAATGGAAGATGAAGACTTAGGAACTATATTCGAACATCAAGAAAGACAATTCGAAATTATAGGAATGGGTGAATCTCGAGCAATCATGCTTAAGGAAACTCGTCCAGAAGGAATCTTCTATTGGGAAACTACAAGACATTTTGTTCAATTGAAACTTGAACGTTTCAATAAAGCTTTTATTAAAGCTCCAGGAACTTCGAGAACAACTCTCCAAAATATGCCTTATGAAGAATCTCAATTACTACTTGCTCCAATGAAAGCTAGACGAGGAGCTAAAGTTGAAGAGGTAGTAGATTCTCCAGTAGTTGAATTCGAACAAATCGAAGAATATGAAGATAAAATTATAGACGAAACACAAACAGATTTATTCTAATGAAATACGTAAGCATAGATATCGAAACAACTGGTCTAGATAAAGACAAATGTGAAATTCTTTCTATTGGTGCTGTGATTGAAGATACAAACAATCCACTACCAATTTTTGAATTACCTAAATTTCATTCTGCTATCATTGGACGTGAAGGTCTTTATGGCGAGCCTTTCGCTCTTAACATGAATAAAGATTTAATCGAAACAATCGTTTATTATCAAAATGCACAAGATCAAGATGAAAAAAACGATATAGTACAAATGAAAGAAATGAATTTCTACAAAGAAGAAGAAATCGTAATTGCATTCTATAATTGGTTAGCAAAAAATGGAATGGTCGAAGGGGTATCAGAATTTACTAGCAATCGTGCAATCCCAACTAAGAAAGTTTATCTCAATGTTGCCGGTAAAAACTTTTCAACTTTCGATAAGATATTCCTTGAAAAACTTCCTCGATGGAAACAATTAATCGCTTGTAGAAGTCGTATACTTGATCCTGCAATTCTCTTTGTTGATTGGGAATCCGATGAAGCACTTCCTGGACTAGGTCTTTGTAAGGAACGAGCAAAAATAGAAGGAATTATAACGCATAACGCATTGGAAGATGCAATCGATGTAGTCGAAATACTACGAACTAAATATGTAACCTCAAAAACAAAATAAAATGAAAAATGAAAACTTGAATAATCGATCACAACTTTCCGTAGAAAAAACTCTTACGTCTATTGCTAATGCGAGAGATATAATGGAAAGTTTTGATCCTTCACCTGCTATGACTGTAGGATTCGACGAAGAGTCTTACAGTCTAACTGCCGAACAAATGACAATAATTGCAGGAGCTTTGTTTTTAGCGGACTGGGAAATTAATGATCTTCAGCAGAGTATTAACGAAATCAAATAATATGAATACTAAAAACTTGTTTTTCTCGCTCGCTTTTTTCGTTCTAATCGGATCTTTGTTTTCTTATGAGGAAGCAAAGAAAGAAAAAGAAGAAATGCACGAAGCTGTAATTTCTCGAACTTCTAAAGGTGGTTACATCGCAAAGGGTGTGACTAAAGACGGCCACAAAATGGCACTTATTATGTCAAAAGCTAATGCTGAATTGGCAATTGAAAAAGGTCTTGCTACTATAGAATCATAACTGTGGCTTAGGGCCGCTATAGCTTCGGCTATATTTAGTCCCGGGGTTTCGCTGCCAATCCGGGACTTTTCTTTTGATATATAAAAATAAAACTGATATGAAACATTTACACACATTTAGTAGCTTCTTGGGTGAAGCTAGTAATGATGGAGGCTGGATAAAAACCTTGATTTATCGAAAAGAAGACAGCAAAGAATTTACAATAACCGACTATAAAAATTATGGTTCGTACCAAGAGTTATTTGCAAAATCTAAAGATGGAGAAGAGGTTGAAGTAACTTTAGGTCGTCCAAGAGCAAAAGATGATTTTTTTCAAAATTGGCAAACCGGAAAACCTGCATAAAAAATAAAAATCAAATATGAAACACATACACACATTTGAAAAATTTCTTGGAGAGTCTCGAATTACCGAGGCGGTAGAATATAGCGTTAATGATTTTCCTATCGGTGCTGAAGTCACTATGGATGATGAAGTTTGGAAAGTGGTTAAGCCCAGGACCCGCGGCGAAAAAGTTATCATGGTTCCTTTTAACGCTGAAGCCAAAAGAAAATATATCAGCATAGCAATTGAATTTGATCTAAACTGGTTAAATGCAAACATAACAAAAATAACATGAAACATTTACACACATACGAAGAGTTCTTAAATGAATCAAAAATACCAGATATGTCAAATGTGCCTTTAGGCGCGGTGACCTCATACGGAGAAGAGGTTGGCAAATGGGAATTGGGTGAACCGGAAGAGATATAAGCACAGTATCTACGCTCCGTTTACACCAAGCAGAACGAATTGCCGATGCTCTTAGTAAAGGTGGTTTTGAAGCTGAAGCAATACAACTTAAAGGTCAATACTATGATGGTTATGTTGAAGTTAAAACACCTAAAACACATAATGACATTAAGAAAATGGCTGGAATCATTGAAGATAATCTTGGTCACTGGTTAGTCAATAGTAAAGATGAAAGAATCAGAGATAAAGGAAAAATATAAACAGCATAATATGAAACATATACACACGTTTGAAAGCTTTCTTAGCGAAAATCATAAAGTTAATGAAGGTGAAGACACGGGACGACCTATGATTAATGATTATGCGATAAGAGTTTATAATTATGAACCTAATTGGAAGGTTAATTAAGTACTCTAGTTGATCAAGAGATGATACCTGAGGAACTTTCTATCATTTAATAAGTAATCCTTTATAATGAAGGAACGTTAAATTGTTAATAAGTTTTTATCAATTCATTTTTTTTCTTCGGGAATTATGATTATATTTACTTTATAATTAAATAATCAATATATGATAATAGAACACAAATCGCCGGAAACATTCTTTACCATACTAAACACAGTAAAGAAGCTAGAAGAAGCATTCAAAAATCTTAATGCAGAAATCTATGCAGAATTTGGCCCGGATCCAGAAAATCAAATCGATTTCCGAATGTCATGGTTAAGTCAATCTAGAACAAATAACCTTTCTCAATTGCTTTATTGGAAAGAAGAATTATACGAACAATTTAATAATAACTAATATATGTTTGACAACGACGACGATTTCTTAAATGAAGATGATTTCTTAAATGAAATGAACGAACAAGATCCTATTGATAAAATTCGATTAGAAGAAATATGGAAAGAAGAGCTAGTCAAAAGCATGAGATTTGCTTATGACATGATCGAAGAAATGGGAATCGAAACTTGGATGACATCCCTTCCAATAGAAAAGGATAGACAAATAACGATTCTTTCTAATATGCTCCAATGGCATGAAGATCGAGAAGAATTCGAAAAATGCGTAATTCTGAAGAAAGGTTTAGATGTGGTTAAAGCTACAGAAAATAAAAAAGATTGATACTTCATTCTAATCTTTCATAAAATATAAAAACAAATAAAAATGGAAAACTCTAATTACGACACATTAGTTATCGAATTTCAAAAGGGTGATAAATCAATGGGAGCAATCTCTATTAAGAAAATAGACATTGATACTATGATGACTGCACATGGACAAACTATGGAATCTATCGTGGGTGATATGGCAAAAACTCTCGAAAAGGCTGTTAATGAAATGGTAGAAAAAAATCCTGAAGATGGAACAACTGAAGAGTAAAATACAAGAAGGAATTAAAGAATTCCAAGGAAACACCATGTTTATGGCTAACTACTTAAAATGTAATTTACAAGTAAGATCCATTTTAGCTTCACATATAGACGAAGAAGGTAAATTAGAAGGAACCGGCCTTTTTGTTATCGTTCGAATGGATATTCCAGATATGGAATGTCATATTGGAATGGGAAACGGTCCTACATTTTCTATAGTTAAATTATAAATAACGGTCCTATCGACTATCGGTTAGGTCGTCAGGTTTTCATCCTGGAAAGCGGGGTTCGATTCCCCGTAGGACTACGCAAAAAACATTGAATCGAGTTTCCTTACTCTGCAAAGAATAGGTTTTATAAATTCTATTTAATTATACGTTAAGAAATCCATGATCGACTATATCCCTAATCTCGGTAAAACAATCATCGAAGAAGGAGGAACAATTGTTCCTATTCTTATTCCTAGTAAAGTTTCTCAAGGGTGGGGAATAACTAATCCTTCAATCATAGTTAAAGGTGATGAAATCCTCGTTAATCTTAGATGTGTTGAATATGCTCTTATACATTCAGATAAAAATCAAAAATTCTGGAGTCGTTGGGGACCCTTAACATATTTACATGCAGAAAATATCAATGCCCTAAAGACTTTTAATGTTCTTTGTAAACTCGATTCAGAAACTCTTGAAGTAGAGAACTATGCAAGAATAGATACATCTAAATTAGATACAGAGCCTCAATGGACATTTCATGGATTAGAAGATATTCGATTAGCCTTTTGGGATGGAAAACTTTACGGTATAGGTGTACGCCGAGACGTTAAATCGAATGGTGAAGGCCGTATGCAATTCCAAGAAGTTGATTATAGCTTCGATGAGGAGCTTCATTATGCAAAAGAAGTAAGAAGAAATAGAATTGAACCACCTGATAGAAACTCTTATTGTGAAAAGAATTGGATGCCTATTTTGGATCGTCCGTTTGAATTCATTAAATGGACTAACCCTACAGAAATAGTTAAAGCCGATTTAGAAAAAAACGAATCTACTCAACAGCATATAAGCGGAAAAACAATCTCAATAGAAAGAGATTTGCGAGGAGGTTCTCAAGTTATAAAATGGAAAGATGGTTGGTTAGCTATAACACACGAGCTAATAATGAAATCTCACGAAAATCCATTCAATCATAAAGATGCTGTTTATTTGAGTAGATTTATTTATTGGGATTCTAAATGGAACATAAAGAAAACATCTCCACCGTTTTCTTTCTTAGACGGAAGAATAGAATTTACTACAGGAATGGATCATCTAAACGAAAATAATGTAATCATAACATTTGGTATGTGTGATTCTTCAGCTTTCACTGTAAGAATGACTAAAGTCCTTATAGAAAAATTACTTAATCGACTATGGTAAAAAACATAAACGAACTAACTTTAGAATATGCTAAAGACGTAGAAAATCCTATACTCAATTATGAAATGGGAATTTCTTTTTATAGAAGAGGTCATTATCCTTCGGCTCTTAATTTCTTTTTAAGAACTGCTGAATTAAGCGAAGATGAAACGTTAATTTATAAGTCTCTAATTTCATGTTCAGAATGTTTACATCTTCTAGGAAACCGGCAACATTCTCTTAGAGGTTTTCTTCTACATGCTATATCGATATTACCAGAAAGACCCGAGGCATGGTTTTTATACATTAAGACACATAAGGATAATAGTGAATGGCAAGAATGTTTTTCTCATAACATAAATTGCTTAAGAACTTGTAATTTCGGCTTAGATGTTATTGAAGGATTTGGATATCTAGGAATTCAAGATTTCTTACTTTCTAAAATGATTTCTGGATATCAGATAGGTCGATTTGATGAAAGTAAAAAAGCAATTATCACTATTGTGGAAAATTACTGGGATTCTTTATCTATAGAACAAAGTAAATTAGTTTATTCACATATCAAATTACATCGAATGGCTCCTTCTTGGTTGGAAAAAATAATTTAATTGTTAATAAGTTTATGACAATTCATTTTTTTTCTTCGAGAATTATGATTATATTTATACTATAATTAATTAAACAATATGGTAAACCACAATTACACACTAAGCAATCTTTCAAAAGATGACATAGAAAAATTCAAATCGATTTTTGATTATGATGAAGTAAGAAGTTCTTCTTCACCTTCAATAGAAAGACATTACATAAGAGTTTATGGATTTCGTTATTGGGACGAAGAATCTATAAGAGAATATGATTCTAAAGTTGAACAACTTAATTCAGTATTAGAAAACCACTACATAAAAATAGACGAATATGAAGATTATGAAATGGAATACGATAGAGATCGTTCTTATCCTGCTTCATTCACGTTCTCAATAATATCTAAATAGAATGAAAATAGAAAAAGCATTTGATCTCTTAAATTCAGAAGGATCCGTTATTAAAATCGAAAGAATTCAAGGAAATTGGCATTATAAGTTCCATGGATCTCGCCATTATCATATAACTACAATAAAAGAAATTCTTTCTGTTATATGGAATGATGACGAGATCTCTGATCCTAATTCAGGGAAAACTTATCGATTAAGTGAATATCCTCTTTGTATGAAAGGAGATGATACTTCATATTACGAAATGATAATCAAAAAACTCTTAGCCGAAGAACTTGAAAAAATGAGTAAGGATCCTATTTATTTCTTACAAAATTATTTAACAAAATGAAAATAACACTTATATCAGATACACATACTAAGCATCGATTCTGTGAAGCAGATTTACCTGGCGGTGATTTGTTAATACATGCAGGTGACTTTATGAATGATGGACATCATAAGCGAGAAGCAACTGAATTTTTTGATTGGTTTAGTTCAATAAAAGGCTATGATAAGAAAGTTTTTATTGCGGGAAATCATGATCGTATTATAGAAGATGATCCTACTTGGAGTTTATTAACTATCAAAGATTATTCAAATATAATTTATCTTCAAGATGAAGGTTTTGCTTTATATGATATGGACAAAGATTCTTCGACTCGTCTTTATGGTTCTCCTTGGCAACCTGAATTCTATAATTGGGCTTTTAATCTTCCACGAAATGGAGAAGAAATGAAAGGTTATTGGGATTCAATTCCTGAAGATACAGACATCCTTATTACTCACGGACCTCCTTTTGGATATCTAGATATTCCAGGAGGACAAAGTATACGAGTAGGATGTGAAATGTTAAGATATCGAGTAGACGAAATAAAACCGAAAATTCACGTATTTGGACATATACATGGAAGTTCAGGTTATTATTTCAATGGTCATACTCACTTTATTAATGCATCAATACTAAACGAACAATATGATTATACTAACTTACCAGTTAGTTTTGACTGGGATAAAATAACAAATGAAATAAAATGGCTAAAAGATTAAGTAGACAAGAAAAAATAGACAAATCTATTATTGATTTGATTAACGAAATGTTCAGTATTGCTGGACATGAAGTAACTTTTGAAGATATCAAGGATCGAAAAGATGATTGGTATGCTCAATGGACTATGACAGTAGCTCAAAATGATGAATGGCAATCATGGGGTAAAAAATATCTTGCAAAAAATCTGAATCTTAGTGCAAAATATGCCGAGAGACAAATGGCAATGATTAGCTTAATGTGGGGATTAAAATTTAGTGATTTAACATACAACAAAATAGAAAATGAGCAAGCTTAAACAAAACAAAATTCCTATGGTTCTTACAGAAGACAATTTATTAAAAATTGCGGTAGAACAAGGTGTAATTGAAAATGAATTCAATTGGAAACTCATTAGAGAAGGTGATGGAATGGCAGCACAATCGAAAGAGGTAATGTGGTTAGAATTTGGAGATGATAATAGATTCAAAGCTAAACACGAAGAACCTGCAATTGGTAGATCTTTAATTATGTCCCCTTTCAATGATTATTTTACTTGACAAACTACCGATATAACAGAGATTGTCGAAGAACGAGACGGATATATTAAATTCAAAACGAAAAATAGCGTTTATGAATTAAACAGAATAAAAGAAAATGAAATTACAAGCAAATAACCTTTGGCTCATATCGGATACTCATTACTCACATAATAACATATGTCGAGGTGTTTCAAATTGGCTAACTAATCCCGAAGCTAATATCGAAATGACAAGAGATTTCTTATCAATCGAAGAAATGGATAACGCTCTCGTTAATAACATAAACGATATAGTTGAAGAAAATGATTGGTTAATTCACTTAGGGGATTGGTCTTTCGGTGGATTCGAAAAAATTCAAGAATTCCGAGATCGAATCAATTGTAAAAATATCGTTCTTATTCTTGGGAATCACGATCATCACATTCAAAAGGACAAAGAAAAAATTAGACGATTATTTACTCATGTAGCTCATTATGAAGAGATAAAAATAACCAGAAATAACAAATCATCTTATCAATTTGTTCTTTGTCACTATCCGATTATAAGTTGGAATGGAATGCATCACGGCGTTAAAATGTTACATGGTCACCAACACTTAAAGGGTGATAATAGATTCTCGCAAAATGATCGAATGGATATTGGTATATGTGGACATCCGGAATTCCGACCATATCACGTCGAAGAAATAATGGAAAATATAGAAGAACGACACAAAGATGTTAATAAGATTTTAGGTAGCTTTGAATAAAGCTACCTTTTTTTGTCATAATAAATTTATACAAAACTAAATGAGCTTTAATAAACGATTCTTCTCAGAAAAGAATATCCGAATAAATGCAAACGACACTTTCGATTCTTTCGATATGTATATGCTAAAACCTGACGCTTCATTCTTAACCGATGAATGGTCACATAAATTTCATAAGGAATATACACAATCAGACGAGGAATTAAGAAAACAACTTCATAAAAAAATAAAGAATGAAAATAACTAAACCGATTGTATTCTTTGATCTTGAAACTACAGGTCTAAGTACAACGTCTGATCGTATAGTCGAAATCTATATGTTGAAGAAAAATCCAGATGGAACAGAAGACGAATTCTATTCTCGATTCAATCCATATCCAGTTTCCGTTGGTAAAGAAGCCGAAGAAATGCATGGTCTTTCTTTGGAAATTCTACAAAACGAACCTTCATTTTCCGAAAGAGCTCGTGATATTATTGATTTTATTTCTGATTCAGATATTGGAGGATATAACATTATCAATTTTGATCTTCCTTTCTTAATGGAAGAATTTATAAGATGTGGAATTAATCACTCTTTCAGATCACATAGAATCTTCGATTCGTGGAAGATTTGGACTAAATCAGAACCTAGAAATTTGAAAGGTGCTGTTAAACGATTTACGGGTGAAGAACTTGAAGGTGCACATCAAGCTAAAAATGATGTCATTGCAACAGCAAAGATATTCGAATCACAACTACTTCTATTCGGAAATCAATATGAAGATATGGATCAATTAGCAGAAATGACTTCTGAATTGAAAGATAAGCTAGATCTTACTGGAAAATTCCGAATCACAGAAAACAAAGAGATTGTTCTAACCTTTGGTAAACACAAGGACAAAACAGTTCAACAAATATATAGAGACGATGCAGGATATTTTCAATGGATATTCGAAAAATCAGATATGCCAAATGACGTTAAACGAATAGCAAAAACACTTTATGAAAAATTCAAAGCAACAGCCTAATATACACAGAGACTATGACAAAGTTAAAAAGGCTTTATTACATCCAGAAAATGGATTCGATCATATCGTTCCATTACATAAATTCGTTAATAATTTTGAACGAAAATATGGAGCACGTTCCGAATATAGTCTTGCTCTCAACGACCTGTTTTGGGTCTTAAAAAAAGAAGTATCAAGAAGAAATCGATAAAATTATGAATATGATAACTAAACTAACAGCGAAAGCATTTACAGAAAACTCAATCTCTATTTATGCAGATAACGAACCTATTGCCGTAAGAATTCTACGTTCAGGATGGTCTAAACCTCAAACATATCACGTTCTAATGGAATTTGGTGATATTGGAGACACGGAATATAAAGGTCTTTTTAATTCTGAACAAATCAAAGAAAAATTTGGCATCGAAGTTAATAAAGAAGATTTGAATTTGAACGAAAAATCAAAAACGATTCATAACGACCAAGAACTAGGTAAAGAGATCCGTCGAATTACTAACAAATATCGAGTTAAAACCGAAATATGAACAGAACAACTAACGTAGTAGAATTAGCTTCTATATACTCAGAAGCAGAAGCTATTTGGTGGATGAAATATGATTGTTTTCCATCTAAAGCTAAATATCGCGGCTTTACTTCTAATGTAGAGAAATGGAATAAATGGGTTGAAGAAAACATAAACATTCTAACCATAACACAAAAAGTAAAACCGAACGAACAAAAAGTAAGTCCGAGTCATATCATTGGAACTTTGAAAAGAAATCCATCAGTTATTTTAAGTTGGGATATTGGATCACGAGTAAAAGATACTATTAATCTACACGATTTCTTGGTTATTTATTCTCATTTGATTACTCCTGAATTTGACCTTTCTCTTCTAGACGAAGAACTTTCTTTATATAAGCTAGACGAAGAGAAGAAATCTCAAGTTTATATGGTCGTTCAAAGACATGGTGGATTAGATCTTCAATCATTTGATATCGAAATTCCAACTGTAGATATTGAAATGAATTACGGTAAAGAATGGAAAGAAAAACATGAAGATCTAATTGAAGTTCTAACTAACAAAAAGAAGAAAGGTATCGCTCTCCTACACGGACTCCCAGGTACAGGAAAATCTATGTATATACGACATTTGATTTCTTATCTTTGTGATAGAAAGACTGTTGTTTATCTACCAAATCAACTTATTCCTTGCATCACAGATCCTGGATTCATTCCTCTCATGGCAGAATATAGTGGATCTATTCTCGTTATTGAAGATGCAGACGAAGCTATTAAATCTAGAAAAAATGGTGGTGGAACTGTAGATAAGCTTCTTAACTTAGCTGATGGTATTCTATCTGATTTCTTAGGTATGCAAATTATTTGTACATTCAATTCTGATATTACTACTATCGACGAAGCTCTTCTACGTAAAGGCCGTCTTATTCTGAAACATGAGTTTACTAAGCTATCAATTGAAGATTCTCAAAGAGTTTCAGATCATTTAGGATTCGAATCGAAAATAGAGGATGAAATGACACTTGCTGAAATTTACAATCAAGAAGATTCATTAAGTGATATAAAAGTAAAAGGGAAAAATCTTATTGGATTTGGTCGATAAATTGTTAATAAGTTTTTATCAAAACATTTTTTTCTTATGCGAATTATGATTATATTTACTTTATAATTAATTAAACAATTTAATCAACATGAAACAAAAACAATTCAAAGATTTAGAATTTAAGAAACTAGGAGATCCGCATAATGGTGTACAAGCCAGAATAAACTTCGACAACGGCTATGGTGCCTCTGTGGTATCACATGAATTTTCATATGGAGGAAAATCAGGATTATATGAATTAGCTGTTTTAGACAAAGACGGAAATATAACTTACGATACTCCCGTAACCAATGATGTATTAGGTTATTTAGATGAAAATAAGGTAACTGAAACAATGCTTTTTATACAATCACTATGAGAGCAATAAGAAGTTATGTAACTCCTCAATTTTATATCAAATACAAAGATGGATCTTCGGTTAATTACGGAACTCCAAGATCTCTTAAACTTCCTAATAGAAGTAAAGAATGGAAAGAATTAAGAAAACTTTTTAATACGGAAAATGAAATTGAATCTATCGGATGGAAATCCACAACTCGATAATTGTTAATAAGTATTAAGCTCGAGATTTTTTTCTATCGAGTATTATGATTATATTTACTTTATAATTAAATAATCAATATATGAACAATCCAATATCTGAACGAATCGGTTATTGTTGCATCAATCTCGAACTACAAGGTAGCGAAGGCGTTTCAACTAATCGACACATTATCAAACGTACATTCGAAGCACAACGAGAAACAAATGAAGTTGTTTCTGAATTAGCTCTAATGAATGTAAAAGACCTCGTAAAAATCATTCAATGGAATGAACGCAATGGAATTAAATTCTTTCGAATCTCTTCGAATATGTTTCCTTGGATGTCTGAATATGAATTAAAATCTCTTAAGGATTGGCCACTAATCGAAAAAAATCTACGACTAGCAGGATCTTTAGCAACTCAATATGGACAACGTCTCGAAACACATCCTGGTCCATTCAATGTTCTAGGATCTGCTAATAACTTTGTTGTTTACAAAACAATACGAGAACTTAATCAAGCTTCTGAAATCTTCGACGCCATGGGATTCGAACCATCTCATTGGAATCAAATCAACATTCACTTAAACACAACTCAAGGTGGTAAAGAAGAATGCGCTAAACGATTCATTAAAGGATTCAACAAGCTACATCCTAATACTAAAGCTAGATTAGTTATTGAAAACGATGATAAACCTTCTCAATATTCTGTAAAGGATCTTTACGAACTTCTATACAACGAAATAGGAATACCTATTACCTTCGATTCACACCATCACAAATTTTGTTCAGGCAATCTAACTCACGAAGAAGCTGCTAAACTTGCTGCTTCGACCTGGGGTAATGTTCCTGCAGGATTTCATTTCTCTTCTACAATAAATCACGAAACTCTTGATTCTATGGCTCGTGCACATGCAGATTGGATTTACGAAGAAGTAACTGATTACGGTACAGGTGCTTGGGTTATGGTCGAAGCAAAAGCTAAAGAAAAAGCAATACTTCACTATCTTAAGAATGGTGTAATGGAATCAACTTATGAAGAAACCTACGAACTTATTACGTCATAAAATAAATAAATAATCGAATTCAATGCTTGATGAAATTAAAATATCTTTCGTTGTAGTAGTCGATAATCAAAATCGATATAAAGAAGAAATGTCTCAACGGATATGGCATCATGAAAAATTCGTTAAGGATCTCCTCGAACGAGAGACTTGTTTAATTGGTAGAAAAACATTCGATGAAACGAATTGGAAAGGAAAAAATAGTTGGGTTCTAACTAGAGATCGTAATTGGAAAAGAAGTGGAGTCGGAACGATACATAGTTTAGACGATATACATCTTTGGGTAGAAGATAAGCTATACGTTATAGGCGGAATGTCTCTATATGAACAACTCGAAAAGAACGTAGATGAAATTCATCTTTACGTTTTCAATAATAAAGATGGAGATAAAGATTGGATTCCTTTTAGCATGAAGGATTGGAAGCCAATAGATTACTTCTCAAATAAAATATGGTCATACGCAAAACTAGAAAAAAAGAAAAAATGAAAAAATACTACAGAATTACTAAGGACGTCACGTTAATAGATGACGAAAATTTATCTGATCTTAAAAAAGAAGATATTGCATTTGAAATTGGATTGGATGTAGAAAAAAAGATTTTTGCAATCCTTAATAAGAATATCACATTACCTCCTAAAATAGTTAATAAACACAAAGAGATATTTGAAGAAATTACTAAGGAAGAATTTGATTTCCAAGTAAATTTAGCAACTATTCGAAATCTTCTTAACGAGAAAGAGATTGAAGAACGTAAAAGAATTATTCAAGAACTTTATAATGAATTTTGTCAGGCAGAACCCGAGATTCCAACCATCCAATCGTATAATCCTAGTCAATTACCCTCCCTAACAGAAAGAGTTAATTACTGTCACGTATGTGGACATAGTGGAAATAATCTATGTGGATCTATTCACTGTCCCAATAAATTAACGTTTTGGTGCTCAACAAACACGACTGATATTAAATAAGAAGTCTGGTAAGTTAATCTAAACATACAGTTTGTTCATCTAAGTGATAATAGGTAATCAGATTATCATAAAATAGATACATAAATAAACAAAGCATCTCGACCTGCCCATGGAATATGGGGGTTCCTTAAGGTTCCTTAAGGTTCTTCAAGTGAGTTCAAATAAAATCTTTTGAACCATGAAGTACCTAATCACTATTCTTTTATTTCTTTTTACATATACGTCTGTAATTTCACAATCATGCTCACATACCATACAACGAACCGACACATGGGGCGATGGTTGGAACGGCGGAACTGTAGCCGTTTCAGTTAATGGAGTGACCGTTTTATCTAATTTAAGTTGCTCCGGATATGGGCCTACTTCTTCTACATTTTCTGCCGCAGTAGGTGCAACAATACGAGTTTATCGTACGGCATCAGGATCTTATCCTTCTGAAATGCGGATACGAGTTCTCAATGGAGCAGGAGCTACCATAATCAACACTATTCAACCGCTTAGCGGAACCTCAACGTCTGGCGGTCATATAGTTGCAGGAAGCTGTGCAGCAGCAGCACCAGGCCCATGCACTAACACATCCCCCTATATGACGGCTACTATGCCATCATCACCTGGTCTTTTTTATGTTAGCACGTGTACATTTCAGAGTGAGTACACCACATTTACTAGTGTAGTTGCAGGTAGACAATACAGATCCAGTTATAGTTTAGGTGGTTGGATAACAGTAAGACACACAACACCAGGAGGCACTGTGGTCTCTTCAGGTACATCTCCACTAACATGGACTGCTCCTATCTCAGGAACCTATTATGTTCACTACAATACAAATTCCAATTGTGGAACTGCGTCTTCCTGTGGAACCGATTACATTGAGTGTTTAACATGTTCAGCACCAACTGCTCCAGTAAATGATTTAGTCTGTAACGCAACGGCCATTACTTGTGGTCAAACAATATCAGGAACTACAGTAAATGCTACCAATTCAGGAACAGGTGAAGCTGGATTTTGTTCTGTAAATCAAACACAACCAGGTGTTTGGTATACCGTTCCAGGAAACGGACAAATTATGACGGCAAATCTTTGTAATACTGCGTGGGATAGTAAAATCTCTGTTTTTAGTGGACCTAATTGCTCTACTCTATCATGTGTTGGTGGAAATGATGATTGGGGTCCTGCATGCTCTAGTTCGTCTGCTTCATTTTCATGGACTTCTACAGTAGGAACAAATTACTATATACTAGTTCATGGATATTCATCAAATAGCTCGTTCAGCATCGGGTTAACCTGTATGTCTCCACCACCTCCAACCCCAACCTCAATAACTGCGGCATCAAATACCATCTGTAATGGGTCATCCACTACCTTAACTGCAAATGGTGCAGTAGGTGTGGTCTATTGGTATACAGGAGGATGTGCTTCTACTTTTGTATCAACTGGAAATTCCATCTCAGTAAGTCCAGCATCAACCACTACCTACTATGCAAGAAATCTAAATGGCGGTCTTTTTAGTGGAGGCTGTGCCTCGATAACCATCACAGTAAACCCAGTACCTAGTGTAACTATTACACCAGTGACTAACACAATTTGTTCAGGAAGCACAACTCAATTGATAACTCAGATTACAGGAATTGGAGGTAATACACCTACTTATACATGGACACCATCTACTGGACTGACTAACCCAGCTGCACCAAGTCCGTATGCCTCACCTACTACTACACAATCCTATCAATTATCCATATCTTATGGAGGGTGTGGCTCTACTTCACAGACTACTGTCACAGTCAATCCATCAGTAGGTTTTGTTAGTCAAATAAGCGGCAACTCAGTTATTATTGCTGGAACTGGAGAAACTTATTCTATCACTCCAACTGCAAATGCGTCCTATCAATGGGCTTATACTGAGTCTATTACTGTTCCTTTATGGATCAACATACCAAATTCCAATTCAGCGTCAATCACATTTACCTGGCCCCAAACTACAACTGATGGATCTGCTCGTGTGATTGTCTCAAACGCAAATGGTTGTGGAACACAAACCAGGTTTTTTAACATCATAACAGGAGGAGCTCTTCCAATTGAACTGCTGAGCTTTAGTGGTAAAGCTGACCGAAACAATTCTATTCTTTCCTGGAGCACTGCTACCGAACATAACAATGAGAGATTTGAAATTTGGCGATCTCGGTCTGGTTATGATTGGACCTTAATAGGTACAGTGCCTGGAGCTATCAACTCTACTATAAAACTTGATTACACTTACATCGATAAAGACTTACCATATCTAGAGTTTTATTACTACAAACTTAATCAGATTGACCTAGACGGTGCACATGAATTTTCCGATCCTATTGCAATACATTTTGATGTACCTAAAGGGGTTTGCACAAATCCAATCTATTATGATATTGGAGGCCGACCTGTTGATATTGACAAGGTTCCGGTTGGTGTTTATCTTCGAGTTTGTGAAGAGGGTGTAAGAAGATTTATCAAGTTTTATTAGAGGTAAAACATATTGATAAATATGCATATAATAAATATGAAAAAATTACTTATAGGATTCGTAATACTATTACATATATCCGTGAATGCTCAATACTGTCCTTCTTTAGGCCCGGATCAATTTTTACCGTGTGGAGTTAATAGCACTACATTAACAGCTGACCTTTCTCAATGCGGACCTGGAGGTCCTAATCCTAACCAAACAACGAATTACTCCGTAGCAAATATACCTTATGTTCTACAAGCTAACTCAGGATCTTTAGTACAATTAGGAGATGACGCAATATCTCAGACGCTAAACATAGGGTTTACCTTTTGCTTTTTTGGAAATACATACACACAATTCTATATTGGATCGAATGGTTGGATTGGGTTTTCTGGAGGTCAACCTGCAACCTTTGCATCGGTTGCAATTCCTAATGGAGGATTAAATGTTCCAAAGAATTGCATTATGGGTCCTTGGCAAGATTGGCATCCTGGAATAGGTGGACAAATCAGATATCAAACTACTGGCGTTGCACCTTGCAGAAAATTGACAGTCAGTTGGATTGGTGTTCCTATGTATTCATGTACTAATTTACAAGGCACGTTTCATATTGTCATATATGAATCAACTAATGTAATTGAAAATCACATACAGAGCAAACCAAATTGTCCACAATGGGCTTTAGGAACAGCAGTTCAGGGGGTTCATAATCTTCCAGGGACTATTGATATTACAGTACCAGGAAGAAACTCTACACAATGGACAACACAAAACAATTCACATAGGTGGACACCGAATGGTGCACCTGTTCCAGCAGTCCTTACATGGTATCAGGTAGGAAATCCTGTAGCAATAGGGACAGGACCAACAATCACTGTTACACCTCCACCTGCTGGAGCAAATTATACATGTCATTTTGTATATCCGATTTGTAATGCTGGTTGGGCAACATGTAATGTAGGAATTGGAAATTTAGGTCCAGATACTGTATTTGTTGCACCCGGACCACCTAATCTAGCACCACCGATAATTAACTTTACGAATCCTCTATGTTCAGGTTCTTGTGATGGTACAATAAGCATTACTCCAATAGGAGGATCTGGAATACAAACAATTTCTTGGAATGGATCTCCACCTAACTTTAATTTAACAGGACTTTGTTCAGGACCTTATAACTTCTTAATAACAGATGCTGCTGGATGTACGGTAAATGGTAATGTGGTTTTAACTAATCCTCCTGTTCCTACTGTCGGTCCTATCTTCGGATCTGATACTGTTTGTTTTGGTAGTCCTTCTGAATTTTATTCAGTTCCTAATCTTGGAGCTGGTTGGAATTATCAATGGTCATCTGTAGGTAATATCATTACAAATCCTAACCCTTATGAAGTTGAAGTCGATTGGAGTTCTACAACTTCAGGATTTATTCCTGGAGCTATTGATGTAATTTCAATAAACCCTAATGGATGTCTTAGTCTTCCTGTTTCTTTCGATTTAACAGTCTTTAATGTTATTCCTACAATAACACCAATAAGCAATCTTTGTGAATATGATGATTGTGTTACTCTTAATGCTATACCTCTTAACGGTACATTCAGTGGAAATGGCGTGAATGGAAATCAATTTTGTCCTTCTATTAATAACATTGGTTCCGATACGATCATCTACACTTACATTCAATCGGGATGTTTATTCGATGATACAATCACAACAGATGTTTTCCCTAGACCTATCATCACACCAATATCTCCTGATAACGTATTCTTTGAATTATGTGAAGGTGATTCTGTTTTAAGTACATTCATAACAGCATCGAATTCCAACGGCTATAACGAATGGACTTTTATGAATCAAACATATCAAGTTCAAAATCTAGATGTTACTTGGAACTCTCCAGGAATGTTTGAGATATCAGTTGTTAATTGGGCAAATGGATGCTCTTCACTTCCTCAATCTACAGGAATAACTATTGCAAGATGTCCAGAACTTCTTTTTTATGTTCCGAATTCATTTACTCCTGATGGAGATGAACACAATAACACATTCAAATGGATTTTCACTAGTGGATTTGATCCAACTGAATTCCATGTTACAATCTTCAATCGATGGGGAGAATTGATATTTGAAAGTTACGATCCAAATGGATATTGGGACGGAAGTTATGGATCGACTTATTGTCTTGATGGAATCTATGTTTATCAAATAAGATTTGGAGATAAGACAAACGACGGTAAGTATATAATCGAAGGAAATGTTACTATGTTAAGATAAAAAATTGTTAATAACTTTTGAAAAAAAAGTTTGAAAAGATTTTTTTACTTCGGGAATTATGATTATATTTACTTTATAATAATAATTAAATAATCAATATATGTCAAAGCTAATCAAAACAGCCGAAAGCCAAAAAACCCTTTATGCCATAACCGTTGGTTCAAGAGTAACATTTCAAGGAAATCTCCCTGGTGGATTCTACGATAACTACAGTGGATATTCAAATGTTGGGGCTATGTATGGTACAGTAATTAAGATCAATAAAAAAACATCTGAAGTACAAGACCGAATCGGTAACGCATATAAAGTAAACAATACAGACTTAACTAATATCGAAAACTTATTCTAAAATGAATTGCGTAAAATGTTCTAATCCTATTCCAGAAGGAAGGATAAAAGCTCTTCCTAATGCGAAGACTTGTGTTCAATGCTCAGACACTGAACGTATCGGTTGTCATACTATAATTTCGGGTAAAAATACATATTCAGAAATTCAACTGGTAGATCGAGAAACATCTGCTAATCTTTATCGAATGCAAAGTCGACAAGGTTTTGGTGTTGCCACGGGAGTTAAATTTAAGTTTGATTCCAGATCTAATTAAGTACATATAAATTAAAATCAATAAAAATGAAGAAACAAACAGAAATCTGCACATATGATTCGTCTATGATTGCATCATCTTTGTACAACTACGAATCACAGAAACTCTTAGTTGAATTCAATACTGAAGTAGTATATGAATATGAAGGCGTAACTAACGAGGACTACAAGCTATTTTCCGAATCGGAATCTACAGGTAAAGGATTTAATGATAACATTCGTAAATACGAAGGAACAAAATTAGAAAACCATGCCGAGATTAACTGAGGAAGAAATTGATTCCATAATGTATTTAGTTCGTAAGTATTCGGACCTTTGGATTAAATCCGAAGAGTATACAAAAAGACTTGAAGATCTAACAAAGGAAAGAGAAAGTTTAGTAATAGAAATAGAAAAACTTTCTGTTGATATGAATGTTTCTAAACAAGAAGAAGAAATTCTCGATAATAAGCTGAAGAATCGATACGGAAACATTCATCTAGATATGGAAACTTTTGAATATACTATAATTGAATGATGGAATCTATTTACATAACGACTTACATCCTAATAGGAATTGGATATGTTTACTACAAATATATGACAGATCTTATGCCATTTTTTTGGTCTCCTATGCAACCTCTTGCTATGATTTGTATTTGGCCTTTAGTTGCTATTGCAGATCTAACAAGATGGATAAATAAAAATCAAAAACCTTAAGTCGATATAGGTTAAATTATCGACAAACATAATACAATTACCTATGAAAACTATTACAGTTTTTGCTCTTGTTATCGCTTTGGCTTTAACATCTTGTGGATCTAACGAATCCTCTACTGAAAATGCAATCTCTAATGTTGATTCAACAGCAACAGTTACGGATTCATCTTCGGTATCTACTGATACTACATCAGTTAAGTAAAAAGTTTGCTGGTGAAATCCCAGCTTTATGGGCCCAACCCGGTTTTGACAGGTGAAGGCAGTTCTTTGAAATGCAGGCCGTGTTAGTATTGGAAACACGTTAATAACCTATATAAACAACAAATGCTAAAGCATTTTATGTTATCGAGAACATGAACAACATCTCGACTTCAACGAAAGTTGAAGCGGTAGAGTACGCTTACGCTGCTTAACCAACAGGTCTCAATTACCTAGGAACAGAAATTTGAAAATGGTGAAATTTGGTTCATACCTTAGAGTAAACCGGAATGAGCATTAATTCCTTAATAGAAATGCAAACCATTGGTTATTACTTGTCGATGGAGAAGAACCAAGTAATTATTTTGTTTGTTTAGAAAAATAAACTAAGCCTGTGAATGATTTTCTTAGTACGTTCATTTTGGACGAGGGTTCGAATCCCTCTGGGTCCACATCCAGATACTTTTTGTATCGGCTTCCTTGGTGGAATTGGTAGACACGCTAGCCTTAGGAGCTAGTATCGCAAGGTTTGAGAGTTCGAGTCTCTCAGGGAGTACAACTTAATACGTTCATTGACATACTAAAAAAATAAAGACAAATGGAAACAATTCAAACATTTGTTCTTGGTGCTGTAAGTGCTCTAGCTCTTATAGGGTTAGGGTACAGTTTCATATCAGTGCTAAGGATAAACAAAACAGTAACTCAATTAAACGAAAAATCCAAAGACGTAGAAAATGATTTTGGAGAAACTCATCGATTAATTGATGAAATGAAGATTAATATAGAAAAACACCTACACGATCGAATGGATGATATGTGTAGAGAATCAGACAAAATGCGCGAAGAAATTCATAGAAATATCAACGAATTGAATGCTTATACAGATTCGAGATTTGATAAAACAATCGATAGGCTATGCGAACGTATGGATATGCAAGACAATGAACTTATCAAGGTCGTTGAACAACATGATTCACGATTAGCAGAATTAGAGACGGATAAAAAAGTCTCAGAAGATAAATTAGAACAAATCAACTCATAAACAACTTGTCAAAGCGTATTAAGTATTAAGGTAGGACTTCGGTTCTACCTTTTTTTATTGACAAAAAATTGTTAATAACTTTTTGATCTAGATTTTTTTCTTTCGGGAATTATGATTATATTTACTTTATAATTAAATAATCAATAATGGAAAACGAAATAATCAACACCATCCGAGAAAACATCCACATGAAAACTAACGAAATCATTTGGTTACCGGAAATTAGAAAACACAATCAATCAACTTCATATATTTTAGTTCTTATCGAAAAAACAAGAAATGAGAAAAAAACGTTCTGATAGAAATCATATCATTTACCAAATCAGAAACAAAGAAACTGAAGAATTCTACATCGGTATTACTGCCCTTAAAGGACGAGCATACAAATGGTCAATAGAAAAACGTTGGAAACAACATATCAGTCGAGCCAAAACACAAGATCTTGATTGGACCTTATGTAATTCAATACGTCAATACGGTTCTGATTCATTTATAATTTCTATTCTCGAAGTAATCCGAGGTAAAGCCGAAGCACACTTTCGAGAAGTTCAACTTATTCACGAACTTAAACCTCAACTTAATCTTGCATCTAATAAATAAACATATGACATTTACACACAAATCAAAATTCGGAGGAACTTATCTGTTATCTCTTACCTTTGCAAAATATGCAAATGGTCAAACTGCAATTAAACTATGGGATCTGACTGATGGATTCCCTTATGCAACCGCATCGGTATGCGTCGAAGATCATCTTCTTAAAGAAGACGAAGTAGCTATCAAAGATTATTCTGAAAACGAAGGTCTCTTAGAAGCCTTAATAGAAGCCGAAGTAGTCGAACATCCACATGCTTTTATTCAATCGAGTCACGTTAAGATTCCAATTTGTAAACTAAAAATTGTTAATAACTTTTAACACTTTTATTTGATTTCATTTTTTTCTTTCGGGAATTATGATTATATTTATATTATAATTAAACTAAACTAAACAATTATGCAAAACAAATTTTTCAGTCATCAATCAGTTTCTCAACGATTAGCAAAAAAACTACAAGATTGGTATAATGTCTCAGTAACTGTAAAACATCATTCAGATACCAGTGATATCATAACCAACAATCTTATCTTTACAGTTTCCCGTTGTAAACAATTCGATGCCAGCAATGGTCAATTTTCTTTAACACATAATTCAAAATTAGTCGAATGCACTGAAATGTATAAATTAGTAAACAAATCCAAAAACAAATAATATGAATTGTACACGTTTCAAATCACTACGTAACACAAAGCCAGAAATGGTTGTTCCTATCACAGAAGTTCTTCAAGAAATAGCTTCTAATAAATATCAAACAATTATCGAAGAAATTCGTCAATCCGAAAATCCTTCGAAAAATCCACTCAAAGATAAACTTCCTGTATTCACACCAACAGGCCAATTCAATTATCGTTCAATGGCCGGTCTAGAAGAATACAACGGCTTAATGTGTTTAGATATCGATCATATCGAAGATCCTGAAAGCCTAAAAGCAAAATGTAAAAAACTAAACTACGTTTATTCTGCATTCGTTACCCCCTCAGGCAAAGGACTTAAAGTCTTAATCAAAACCGATGCAACATCAGAAAATTACCGAGACATCGAATTAAAAGTTGCAACAGCTTTTCAACACGACACAGGAGCTATCCGAGATAATCATTGTAAGGATATCGCACGTATTCAATTCGTTTCTTACGATCCAAATCTTTACATCAATGAAAATTCATCGTTAATCAATCTATAACATTAACGTAGAAGAAACTGTCACTGACTATTTATCATATAAATTAAAATTCAATTAAATGAAATCATCTATCAAAAATCTTATTGATACACTCAAAGGAGATACAAAAGAATTAGAAGAAATGATCCTTGGAAGAATTAAAACAATTCATTTATCTGACGAAGGATTACGTAAAGCTCTAATCGAAGATCCTTATTCACTCGAACTTTCTCTTGAAGATACTGAATTGGATATGATGCATGCATACGACTTAGGTCGATTAGAAGCATTTGAAGAAATTACCAATGTATTAAACGAAATAATTAATGAAAAACACAAAGTCTAGGATCATCCTATGCGGAAAAGCAGCAGCAGGAAAAGATCATTTAAGAAAAATCCTTGAAGGTAGAGGATTTCGTTATGGCGTATCGTATACTACACGTTCACCTCGTAAAGGAGAAGTTGATGGAGTTGATTACTATTTTCTAGAAGAAAACGAATTCCAAACAATGATTGAACAAGGATTTTTTTATGAATATGTTACATTCAACGGTTGGTTTTATGGAACATCAAAAGAACAATGGCATGAGCTAGATGATGTATTCATCATGACACCTTCAGGAATTTCTAAGCTACATGCTGCAGATAGAAAATCCTCATTTGTAATTTATATAGACGTTGATGTAGATATTCGAAGAGAACGTCTAATTGGTAGAAACGATAGTAACGATTCAATCGAACGTAGGATTCAAGCAGACGAAAGGGATTTTGAAACATTCAAGGATTTCGATATCAGAATAACAGATCACAATTTCTAAAATAAAATACATAATGAATAATATCAAAACAACGAAACAATGGGAGCCTATTATACACCGTCCTTTCTTAAGTTCCGAATGGGATTGTCTAGAACAACAAACACAAATAAGATACTCAGGAACATCTTTTACTAGGTGGGGAAAAGAACATCATAATGGAGAACCTGTAAGCTTCTGGATAACATTCAACGAATTCAATCCGAATCATTGGACCAATGAAAATATAGGATATACTTATACAGTAAGAGGATCTGTTAATACTAAGCCGGAATTAGGTCTAAAATACTTCCATACGTTAAAAGAATCTACGGATTTCATGGTTTATCTTGCTGAATCTACAGACGAATGGATAGCAATGGTTAATTCCGAAGAGACTATACGAGCATATGATAAGAGATTATCAGATATTTCAAAAATGGTAGATCGTAGAGGATTATGAAAAAAATTCTAATCATATCACAAACTTCACAATCAGGACTTAACGGCCTTCAAATGATGGAGATTGTTAATATATTAGGAGGTAAAGATCTAGAAATAATTACAAAAAAAGAAGCTGATCAAGTAGAGTATTACGATATTCAAAGAGCCGATAAAATTATTATGATTGTTCCGGAATGGAATGGATCGTTTCCCTGGACTTTCAAAAAAATGATTGATTTTAGTGGATATCCCTCTTCACTAGAAGGAAAACCGATTCTTCTTATAGGAACCTCATCATCTACCTTCGGTAATCTATTAGGAATATCTCAACTATCATCTATTCTTGGATTGGTAGGTGCAAATGTTTATAACAAACCTGTTTGTGTTCCTTTTATTGATCGTAAGTTTGCTAAAAACGATATCGTGGTTGATGAAAGGTTAAATGAAGAAGTTCTTAAATTTGTTAATAACTTTTGAAAAAAAGTTTGAAAAGATTTTTTTACTTCGGGAATTATGATTATATTTATATTATAATTAATTAATCAAATATGGATATTAAAGACCTCGAAAATCAATACTTATTAGCAAAACAAAAGTATTACGAAGGCGATCCTATTCTTTCAGATTTTGAATTCGATATCCTCGAAGAAAATCTAAAATCTAGGAATTCTCAAGTAACTAAAATCGTAGGTTCAGCAAATCTTAAAGATGCTAAATTCAATCACGTTACACCAATGCTTTCTCTTAACAAGATTCAAGTTCATCATAACGTAGAATTCCCTCAATCAGCACTTACCTCTTGGTATAATCAAAACAAAATATCTAATTCAGAATTAGAAGCTACACCTAAGTTCGATGGATCCTCTTGTAATCTTATTTACAACGATGGAAAATTACAATGGGCACTAACCCGAGGTGATAAAGAGAAAGGTCAAAATATCATTGAAAAAATGAAATTTATCGTTCCTCAAAATATCAATATCAAAGGTAAAATAGAAATTCGAGGAGAAGTAGTTATTTCAACTCCTCTATTTAATCAAAAATACTCAGATATCTATAAAAATCCACGTAACTTCGTTGCAGGTGTCTTAGGTCGAGATGAATATGAAGAAGAAACAATGAAAGATTTTACCTTCGTTTCTTTCGAATGTCGTATTCATTCAAATAACGATTTCTATCATCATCCACATACATTCCAATTTCTTAAAGAAAATGGATTCATTACAACTCCACTCGTACAACTCTTCAATCAAAAGGATTTCAAATCTGTTTATGATATATTCTCAGAATTCAGAAAAACTTCTTTATATCAATTAGATGGAATGGTTATCAAATTCCAAGAATCTGAAAGAAATGGAATTGGCGAAACAGATCACCATCCTAAATGGGCAATAGCAATTAAGTTTCCTCCTAAAGAAGCTATTACAACAATTAAAGAAATCACTTGGAATTCAGGAATCTCAGGTGAATTTACCCCTGTAGGAAATCTAGAACCAATCGATTTAGATGGAACCACAGTTTCTAATGTATCACTTTATAACTACGGTAACGTAATTCAAAATGGTTTATTTCCAGGAGCTAAGGTAATTATCGTTAAGTCAGGTGATATCATTCCTATAGTACAAAAAATAATCGAACCTGTTTATGAGGATATTCAAAAATGTATTCCTACTCAATGTACAACACCAGAATGTAAATTAGAAATTCAAAACGATATACACCTCGTTTGTACTAATCCTAATTGCACAGATCGTCAAATCCATCGATTATCTCGTGGAATAGCATCTTTTGGTTTTCGTAACGTTGCTGGATCTACAATCAATAAGCTATATAATGCAGGTTTCAAAACAATTCTAGATATCTTCGATAATCAAAAATTCAACGAAACGAATCTAATTAAATCAGGTGAATTCAAAGAAGGAAGACAATTAGAAATCTTAATGGAAGCACGAAATAATCCGACTAATAAAATTACACTTCCACTCGTTGTTAATTCACTAGCATTCGATAACGTCGGTTGGTCAACAGCAATTCAAATATCTAAGTTATTCGAAAGACAAGAACCGGATTTCACAGGTCTTAATTCATCAGCTTATGAACCATTCTTAAATTCTAATTCCACTGAATATCAATCAGTTAATCAATTTATACAAATTCTTAATTCAAATGGATTTGATATCCAATCCGAAGAACAAGTAATTATAACCTCAGATACTGTTAAATACGAAATGACAGGATCACCTAAACCTTACGGTTTCAAAACAAAGGAAGATTTCGTAAATCTAATCAAAAAACATGGATATGTTCACACAGGTCTCGATAAGTCTACTACCATTCTTATTACTGATGATCTTAATTCATCTTCTAGTAAAATGTCGAAAGCACAAAAACTAGGAATCGAAATAAAAACCTACGAAGAAATTCTTAATTCAATTAGGTAATAAAATACAATGATATATACTCCATGGCAAATACGATCAAACCAAACCCTACAGCCTTAGAACGAGTCTTGAAAATAAAGACCGTAGATGAGATGATGGATATTCTTAAGGAATTTGGAAATCCAGATAGTGATTATGTAGTAGGAACTAAAATCGTCGTAGAAAACAAGATGGAAAAGGATTACGAATACGAGCTAGTCGAGCCGATGGGTGAAAATTTTGCATCAGATTTTAAGCCTCGATATACACCTTCTCAAATGCTTACCGAAGGCGTTTTTGGCGGTAAATACTGTAATGATCAAATACTCGAATTTCCTGCTAGTTGGTATGAAGATAGTCGTCTTTGTCCTGAAGGAAACAACACAGAAGTTAATCGCTTCAAAGCTGAGAGTAGAATGCCTTTATGGGTATGGGAAAAAAATGGAATTTTAAGCAAGTACGATCCTAGAGGTTGGTTTGAATGGTATATGAGATATTATTTAGGTCGACGAATAGAAGATGATTTTCAAGGACAGTCATATGATAGATATCAAATCAATAAATGGAAAACTTTTGCTCGTCACTTCGGTCAAGTAAAAGCTAATTGTGATGCTAATGATATGGAATGTAGAGCTCGTCAAAGACAAGCTCTTCTACAATGGTCATGGCCAGCTTACGGATTACAAAAAGAATGGGTGGATTTTGAACCACCTGCTAAAAAAGAAGAAGAATAATATGTTATCAAAACCTATCTTACTTAACAACTTCAAACGTTCTCTCGGAATGAATGAAGAATATCTTCTTAATGAAGCTGATGAAAGTGGACCTGAAAAAAGAATCGATGATCTAGCTAACGATCCAAAAGTTCAAGCTAAATTAGGTGCTTCTGCAGCTAAGCTGAAAGATGCTTTAATGATCCTTTTCAAAAGAGGTTATGGTGCAGCACAAACAAATTGGGGAGCAGTAAATCCTAATATCAAGAAACTAGGAAAACCTGCAGCTTATAATGCTTGGGGTTATGCAAGATTAAATGCATTTATAGAAAAAACGAAAGGGTACGAAACGACTGATTCGGATATAGCAGATTGGTTAAAAGGAAAGGGTGAAAAGCCAGAACCTTCAAAGTAAACGTAATTGACTTAGTCTATCAGTTAACTCTATTTCCTTTTAGCTAAACAACCATTAATGGTTATATGACTATTCTAACTAGACAGTTTCAAAAACATAAATTAAAATGAGTACATTCAAAAAATACGACGAATTCCTAAATGAATCTTTAATTATTCTAGACCTTAAGGGTACGATGACTAATGAGTTTATGAATAATATCGAATTGAAAAGGGATTACGAAAATGCTCGTCGTCTATTCTACGAAAATACGACTTCTTTATTCGATCATAAAGGTGATAACGTTTTCTCTCTAAGAACATATCAGAAATTAAAAAACGAAGATATGGATTCTGTTATAGAGAAGATAAACGAAGTAATGACTCGTATGAAATTTGCAAGAACAGGAAGTTCTAAAATTACTAATATCAAAGAAAATATGTGGAAATTGAGTTGTAAACTTAGTTGATACTTCATCCTTATTTTTTCATTAAATTAAAAAAAACATGGAAAAGCATAATGTCTACAAAAGCTTCCAAGAAGCTTTCTTAGGTAATGTAGAAAAAATTGTTAATGAACCAGAATTCAAAACCTCTTCTCGAATTGGATCGGTTCATGAAATCTCAGGATTAACTTACGAAGTCGAAGATCTTTCAACCTTTCAATTTGAAAATGAATCCATTGGTCGTTTAGATTATAACTATGCTGATAAATTTTATCAGTGGATGATATCCGGTGCTGTTGATAACGAAGCTCTTCTTAAAGATTATCCTAACGTAGCTAAATTCATGGAAAAACCTAAATCAAAAGGTCTTCCAGAAAACTTCAATACTTTCTACGGTCCTCGAATCTTAGAACAACTTCCTCTAGTCAAATCCGAATTAGTAAGAAATCCTAATACTCGTCGAGCTGTTATCTCAATTATTTACAAAGAAGATTTGCTTCTTCTTGATAAAGATGAATCATTAGAATTTCCTTGTACTGATTCAGCAACATTCTTTATAAGAGATGGAAAGCTAAACGTTCACTTACATATGCGTTCTCAAAACATGGGTCAAGTAATTAAACTAGACATGTATCTATGGGGTAGATTCACTACTGAATTAGCAAAAGAACTTAATTTACAATTCGGTAAATTTAGTTGTTCAATTGTTTCTGCTCATGTATTTGAAAAGGATTTCGATTATCTACAAACTCTGTTTCCCATTACTACTTTAGGAAACGTATATACTTCAATCAATTAGTTCATATAAATTAAAAAACAAATGAAGAAAAAGACTAGAGTCTTCTATGCGGTCCAAGTTTCTAACTTTACCGTAGTTGATGGCACATCAAAATGGTTATTACGAAATGATGCTTGTATGAATATCTGTATCGGTATTGTTTCGTCTATATTAGATGCTTACCCAGATGATTATGAATTCTTAATTAAGCTTCCAGCAGCATCCGATACAGCCGATGTAGCAAATCTCGATCATTTATTCGATACAAAATATCTCGAAAATATAGAATTTTTTAGAGATGATATACCTTTCTCTCCCGTAACTAGTCGATTCCATTTTGATATGATTACATATCTAAGATATCTAGAACGTGGGGTTTTTAAGAATATCGACATAATGATAAATGACGAAAATACATTAACAAAGAATTGGCGTGTATTCTTTCAAGCAATTGGAATGGATATTCCTATCGTTTCTACAAATTACTTTATGGATTCTCCTATCTCACCGAAATCAGATCCAAAGGTTCGATATTACGAAAGACAAATGGAAGCCCTTATGTGTTCTGATATGTTTGCATATCCAGTTCAATCTGCTTTAGATGAAGCACTCGAAGCTTATGATTTTATGTTCAAAGATCGTAAATGGTTAGGAATTCCTACTGTTTGGAATATTGGTGCTTTCTATAAAGAAGTTGCTAAAGGTCATGTCGAAAAACCAAAAGATAAAATAACAATTTATTTTGGTAATCGAATTACTGATTCAGCTAATCGATATACAAATTGGCATATATTCGCTGAAGGAATTGGTAAACTTTCGGATCTTATCGATATGACTAATATCGAAGCTATCATTCTTAATCCAACTCGTAAAGTAACTGACGAACAACAAAATCTAATCGATAAACTTTCTAAAGGTTATGTTAAAGTTCTTTCAAATGATGAATCATTTACTCGTGAACAATATATCGAATTCATTAACAATGCACATATTAGTTGTAATCTATTTACAAACGAAGTTCACGGTGGACTTACACATATCGAAGCTATGATGGCAGGAAATATCATGGTTGCACCTGCTTTAAATGATTATCTTCATAAATACGAAGATAGTGGCAATCGAGAAAATTATCCTTTCTTAATTCAAATCGAAGATAGACAAATCAATATGAGATCCTTCGTTCAATGTTTATCTAATGCTGTCCATTGTGCAAAAAACGAAGCATTTCCTACATCTATGGAATACTATTCAGAAATGAACAAAGCACTAGCATATAAATATGCATCATATGAAAATTCAGCAAATATCATCGTTAAAGATCTTAATCTCTTAATCAATAGAAAAATATGAATATATTAGTAACAGGTTCTGCAGGATTCTTCGGTAATTACGTAACAAATTACCTCGTTTCCAAAGGTCATGCAGTAGTAGGAATCGATAATCTTTCTCGTAAAGGTTCGGAAATAAATGCTCAAACTCAATGTGATTCACCTTATATAACTTTTGTTCGAGGTGATGTATCAAAACCAGAAGATTTAGAATTTCTAAAGAATGAACACATAGATTGGATAGTTGATTGTGCTGCTGAACCGTCGGTTCTTGCAGGATTAGATGGTGGATCTAGAAATCTGATCAATAACAATCTTATCTCAACAATCAATCTTCTAGAAATTTGTAAAGATAAAGGTTGTGGATTCCTTCTTATGAGTACGAGTCGAGTTTATTCAATAAAAGATCTTTCAGAATTAATAAATATAGACGAGGAAACAAGATATTCTCCCGCTTTAATGTCTTCTTTTGTAAATGAAGATTTTTCAACTAAACCTCCAATTTCTCTTTATGGATCTACAAAACTTACATCGGAAATTCTCGCAATTGAATATGCGAGAATGTTTAACTTTCCTGTTTGGATAAACCGATGTGGTGTAATCGCTGGTGCTGGTCAATTCGGTAAAATAGATCAAGGCGTTTTCAGCTATTGGATTTATTCATGGATGAGAAAAACTCCTCTTAAATATATCGGATTTGGTGGTACAGGAAAACAAGTAAGAGATGTTATTCACCCTTTCGATATATGTGAAGTAATGAATAAACAAATTCATGATAGAACAATCGAAGATGATCCAATCTATAATTTAGGTGGAGGCTTAGCTAATTCAATGTCTCTATTAGAACTAAGCAATTGGTGCAAAGAAAATATAGATGAAGATGATTCTCATTTAGAATCATCAAATGAAATCAGATCATTCGATATCCCAATCTACTTAACTAACTTTGCAAAGGCAAATAAGCGTTGGGGTTTTAGACCAAGTAAAGACATGCATGATATTCTGAGTGAAATAAGAGACCATGTAGTCAACTATCCAGAATTTCTTAATAGATTATATTGTTAAAAAATAGTTACACGTTCTTGATTATCAATCACTTTAATTCATATAATTAGTATATGGCAAACTTAATTATTTTAGAAGGTCTTTCTCGTACAGGGAAATCCTCCATCACGAAAAAACTATCAGAGAAATACGAATTCAATAATATCTCTCTTAAAGAAAAAATGCCTCAATGTGTAGAATCTTTACCTGATTTTTATCATGGAATCCATGTTATTAGCAACGAATTTTTCAAATCATTTAAGGATTCTACGTTTATTCTAGATCGATCCTTTATCAGCGAATTAGTTTATTCAAGATTCTTCAATAGAAAAACTCATGTTAGAGATGATACTATAGTAGGTGATTTACTTCTAGATAATAATTTTGTCATTTTCAATCTTCAAACTATTCATAAAAATTATATGGATCGAACACCTAAAGATCGTAGAATTTATTCTTTCGAGGAATTCAATAAACAAAAAGATTCTTTCTATTGGTATTTTGAACATTACAAAAACATAAACGATCAAGATTCATGGAAACATAGATTCATTGAAATCGATACGAATGTAAATTCAATAGATCAAACAATAGAAATAATCGAACATCATTTACGAAATCTAAAAATAATTAAAACAGAAATATATGAAAAAGAAAGCAGCGATAGTAACAGGTAGTTCTGGACTTATTGGCTCACAAACAGTTAAATCTCTTATAGAAAAGGGTTATTATGTAGTTGGGATTGATAATGATATGAGATCTTATTTCTTCGGACCTGAAGCATCCACTAAAGAATCAGAAGAAAAAATGTTATCTGATTACGGTAGAGAAAATTTCAATCCAATAAATATAGATATTAGAGATTATACTAGATTAGAATCTATATTCAAGTATCTAACAGACAATACAACGACTCTACTTGGAAATCCAGTTGAATTTGATTTCGATTTAATTGTTCATACTGCTGCACAACCTTCACATGATTGGGCCGCTAAAGAACCACTTACAGATTTCTCAGTAAATGCTATTGGAACCGTGAATCTTTTAGAACTAACAAGACTTTATGCTCCAACAGCAAGCTTTATTTTTACATCAACAAATAAAGTTTATGGTGACACACCTAATCGTTTAGGATTAGTTGAATTGGAAACTCGTTACGAATACTTGGATGGAAAAACTGAAGAATTTGGAAGTGTAGATGAAAATATGTCTATTGATCATACTAAACATTCTTTATTTGGTGCATCTAAAGTCGCTGCGGATGTAATGGTTCAAGAATATGGTCGATATTTTGGAATGAATACTGTTGTTTTTCGAGGTGGATGTTTAACAGGACCTAATCATGCAGGTTCTGAATTACATGGATTTCTTTCATATCTAATGAAATGTATCGTTAACGAAAACCCTTATACAATCTTTGGATATAAAGGAAAGCAAGTTCGTGATAACATTCATTCATGGGATTTAGTAAATATGTTTTGGTATTATCACATGAATCCTAAGCCAGGAGCAGTATATAATGCTGGAGGTGGAAGAGAAAATAGTATTTCTATTTTAGAAGCAATCGATAAAGCAAACGATATTCTTATACGTAAAGGAGTTAAATCTAAATCTTGGACTAACTACAAAATCGATCCACAAAATAGAATTGGTGATCATCAATGGTACATATCGGATTTAACTAAATTCCGAAACGATTATCCACAATGGCCAGGAATTACTATCTCTTTAGATGAAACTATTCTTCAAATTCTCGATGAAGAAATTTCTCAGTTACCAGAGAAACTATCTCTCGAATATAACATAAAAAATTAATAAACAGAAATATGAAAAAAGCCTTAATTATAGGAATTACAGGACAAGACGGATCCTACTTAGCAGATTTACTTTTAAGTAAAGGATATGAAGTTCATGGATTAGTTCCTTCTAGATCAACAAGAAATTATACTAATATCGAGCACATATTAGATCGATTAAAATTAGTAAATGGAGACCTAACAGATTCACCGTCTCTTAATAAAGCAGTAGAAGAATTTCAATATGATGAAATTTATAATCTCGGAGCTATCTCATTTGTTGGTGTTTCGTGGGAAATGCCAGAAGCAGTTACTAACATAAATTCACTTGGACATCTTCGTGTTCTTGAAGCTGCTCGTAAATATAAGCCAGATTGTAAAGTTTATTTTGCTGCATCTTCTGAAATGTACGGTAAAGTTAGACAAGTTCCTCAATCCGAAGAAACACCATTCCATCCTCGTTCTCCTTACGGAGTTTCTAAGTGTTATGGATTTGAAATAACAAGAAATTATAGAGAATCTTATAATATGCATTGTTGTTCAGGTATATTATTTAATCACGAATCTCCTCGAAGAGGTGAAATGTTTGTTACTCAAAAAATTGCAAAAGCAGCTGCACGAATCAAGTTAGGATTACAAAGTGATTTAGGTCTGGGTAATTTAGATGCTAAACGAGATATAGGCCACTCAAAAGAATATGTTAGAGCAATGTGGTTAATGCTACAAAGTGATAATGCAGATGATTATGTTATTGCTACTGGAGAAACACATTCAGTTGAAGAAATGGTTCAGGTATGTTTTGATTATGTCGGATTAGATTGGAAAGATTATGTTTATGTCGATCCTGCTTTTATTAGACCTGCAGAAGTAGATCTACTAATTGGCGACCCTACTAAAGCTAGCAAAGAACTTAATTGGAAACATGAAATAGGATTCAAGGCATTGCTAGAAGAAATGGTTCAATATCAATTAGATAAAGAACTTAATAAAAATCTAAACATTAAAGACGCTAAGTCTCTAATTCAATATGAAATTCAATCACAATTAGCAAAAATATGACAATCGATATAGTACAATTCAATCCTTTAATAGGAGGAGAAACTACTCTCACTAAAATACTTTTCAAAATTTTAGTTGAAATGGGACATGAATGTAGATCTATTACACCATCCCCAAGCGGAAGAAAACTAAGTGGATGGCAAGATCTAGAAAATCAAGTATGTGTTAAATACAAGGAATTCGGTGAATGTGTTAAAGAATCTGATATTGTACTTTTCATCAATTCAATTCACCTTAAAAGTAAGAAGAAAAAAGAAGACCAAAACAAAGCATTCGAAACTGTTCGTGTAGTTTTTGAACAAGTAAAAGATAAGAATCTAATTTTCTCTGAATATGGATTACATACAATGAGGCTATACGCATATGAAGATATTTTCAAAATACTATCTGAACAAAATAATAGAATAATCTTATTTACTTCTACAAAAGCCTCTATTCCTATTTATGCAAATATGGGTTATGAAGCTTTCTTAATTAGACAACCTTTCGATACGGATTTCTATCCACCAATCGATTCCCCTGACTCTAGTGAAAAATTACAAATCTGTTTTAATTCAAGATATACTGCAAATAAAAGACCTCAAGATATTCTACCTTTCTTTAACAAATACGTCAAGGAGGATAAATCAGAATTTCAATTAAATCTCAGAGGCAATGTTAGAGATAATTGTACTATTTGGTATAATCTTCAAGAATACTTTACTGATGATCGTATCGTAATGCATCCTTATTTCGAACATATGTATCAAATTTACGATAAGCAAGACTTTTGTATTTATGCAGGATATACAACTCTTTGTGAGAAAGGAAAAATGGAGTATTCTATTTTAGAATCTATTTACTATGACATTCCTTTAATTTGCGAAAGTGACGTATTTGAACATTTTCAATATGATGAATATGGAATTACTCGTGAGCAATTAAGAGAATGTTTTATATTCCTTAATCAAAAAAATCTAGATGATATTATTAGTGGAAATCTAGACGGTAAACCTTATGCTAAAAAGGCTAAAGAACTTCTTCTAAACGATTTTCTACCAGACGCTATCAAAAGTCGAATCGAAATAGGTTTAAAAGCTTTTGATAGACCTTCAAGAACAAATCAATCTCTATTTTAGAAAATTCGATTATAGATCGAGGATAAATACTAAAAACATTAATCAAAATGTACTTTAAGAAATATGAAGATTTCGTTAATGAAGATAATATGATCGTTTATTCTTTCGAAGCAGACGGTTCTATTAACGAAAAATCTATGCCTTTTACAGTAGATACTGAAGTAATTAAACCTAAAGTAGGAATCATATGTCCAACTTACAATATAGACGATAATAACAGAGGTCGAGGAAATTATATCAATTTCAAATCAATGATTACAGCGATGGTTACTGGATTACAAAATCAATCACATGAAAATTGGAAGCTTTTTATTATTGGTGATTGTTTTCAACCTGAAGAAGAACTTGTTGCAATCTTAAAAGATAAACTTAAACCAAGTCAATATACTTTCTTTAATCTTAAAGAACCTGGTGAAAGAGGTAAAGTTCCAGATGATGTTCTTCGTAATTCTGCAGGAACTTCTGCACTTAATAAGGGAATTTCCCTTGCAAAATCCGAAGGATTTGAATATCTTGCACATATAGATCATGACGATGTTTGGAAACCTGCTCACATCGAAATGGGAATGAGAGCATTTCAACAAGATCCAGATATTTCTTTTGTTTATACTAGAGGATCTAAAGAAAGATCCAGAGGTGACGGAAAGGGCGTTTATTATTGGGGTAGAGAATATACAAAACCTGTTATTTTTACCGAAGATTTACCTGGAGAAATAATAGGTGCTGCACATAGTAGCTTAATGTATCATGCTCCTACTTGTGGATGGATAAAAAGTAGAACAGTTCCTGAGATGAAAAGTTCCGCACCAAAAAGAGATAAAACAATGGGAGGTGATGAAGATTTTATTCGTCGATGCCTGGATAACATCATGAGTAAAAATAAAAAGGTCGTTTATATGCCTACATTAACAGTTCGTCTAAGAAACGCTAAAGGTAAACTTCCGTCTTAGTTATTAACACATTATATGATGAGGTCATTAGTTCAAAACTGATGACCTTTTTTGTCATAATAAAATAAAAAATATGAACATATTTGTACTAGATAGAGATCCTCATATTGCAGCAGAAATGCATTGTGATAAACATGCCCTTAAGATGATTATTGAACATGCACAAATGATGGCTTCTGCTTATTATTCGACTATAGGAATTAGTCGTAAAAAGGAAATTGCTGAAAATCAAGATGTAGTAGATAATCTATTTAGAGGATGGCCAAGAAAACATGAAGATGGATCTGATCATCCTTACGGAATCACTCACGTCAATCATCCTTGTACAATATGGACTCGAGAATCTATTGAAAACTTCAATTGGCTTTGGGAATGTAATAATCACCTATGTGATGTATTTGAACAAAGATGGGGAAAGGAACATTCAATCAAAGCAATTATGAGATGGATGAAACAAAATCCACCTAATCTTCCATCATCAGAACAAACACCTTTTGCTCAAGCTTTTCCTGATTGCTATCAAGAATTCGGACCTATCGAAGGATATCGAAAATACTACGCAATGAAAACTACTTACATGAATCTTAAATGGGATTATTCACCTCAACCTTATTGGTGGAATGAAGATTTCGTAAATGAATCAGTTCAAATGTATAATGAAGCACAGGAACAAATAGCAGCATAAAATATAAAAAACTATGATTATACAACAAGAATTTCAGCATGATCCTTGGAAAATGCTTATAGGATGTATTATGCTAAATCAAACTAGCAATAAGAATGTACGTCAAGTTATATATGATTTCTTCGATAGATGGCCAACTCCACAATCTGTGGTTTCTGCTAATCCAGATGATATCCGAGATCTAATTAGACCTCTAGGATTCTATAATATCCGTACAGGAAGAATTCAACGATTTTCTCTTGAATATATAGAAAAAAGATTCACTAATGCATCCGAGCTTTACGGCATCGGAAAATATGCAGATGATTCTTATGAGATATTTATTAAAGGTAACCTAAATGTGAATCCTACCGATAAAATCCTCATAAGATATTTGAATGGTGAATTCATCGATCAATAAAAAAGAGAATTATGAAAATTCAAAATTACGAAGACTTCTTAAATGAAGGAGCAAAATACACAGGAAATCGATCTCATTCTACTTTTGCAGTACAAAGCTTATCAGTTAGAGATCAAGTACATATTTGGCATTGGCAAACTGAAGTAGGTGATAAGCATAAAGCTTTAGGAGATTTTTATGATGATTTCTTGGAACAAATTGATGGATTAATGGAAGTTATAATGGGTAAATATGGTAGAATTTCCATTAAAGGGATTGGTACTCCAAAGCCACTTATAGATTTATCAGATTCTGATATGGAAGAGTATTTTTCATCAAAAATCGATATGTATAATTCTTTTAGAAATGATACTTTCCAAAAAGACCCAGAAATTCAAAATAAAATAGATGAAGTTGTTGAAGGTTTAGATAAACTTAAATATCTTCTTACGATGTCTTAATATGAAAAAAATACTATCATTTCAACAATTTCTTTTAGAGAAGAAAGATCTACATCCATCTGAACAAGATAAGACGGTTAAAGACGAAGAAAAGAAATACCCTTACGGGAGTGCAATGCTTCACTTCAATTTCCCTGATATGAAAATCTTTCATGAAAGAATTCAATCTGATGATCTAACTGGAGATGGATTAGAAACAGATCCACATGTAACTATTCTTTATGGATTACATTCTGATGATATTAATGATGAGGATATTATTCGTTCTTGTACTACAGGAGTTTCTTCAATTCTTTTACATAATGTTTCATGTTTTGAGAATGAAGATTACGATGTTCTTAAATTTGATGTAAGAAGTTCATTTTTACACGATATGAATAAAGAACTTGTTAAATTTCCACATACTAATGATTTCCCTGATTATAATCCACATTGTACTATAGCCTACCTGAAACCTGGTAAAGGTAAAAAATACATAGAAGAATTTGGTGAAAGATCATATGAAGTATTTCCTACGAAAGTAATTTACCGTAAACCTGACGGAACAAAAATAAGATCAGGGTTTAAACTAAGATGATTGAGATAAATAAAAAACAAGCATAAAGCTTGGATAAATATAAAGTAAACAAAAAACTACAAAAAATGCAAAAATTTTCAGAGTTCGTAAAAGAACACAAGACTATTTTAGAATCTAAAGCACAAGAAGCTAAAGAAACTAAATTCAATTCTCTATTCGAATCTAAATTGAAAGAAATGGGAGCTAAAACAATCCTTGATCTTAATGAAGAAGGTCTTGAAAAATTCAATTCTTATGTTAAATCTTTGAAAGAAGATATTTCTAAAGGTGATGTTAAGAAAATGGTTAAAGATGAAACTAAAGATCTTGAAAAGAAAGTAGCTAAAGCAGAAGATGCTGCTAAAGATGCTGAATCTAAAGCCGCAAAAGCAGAAGGAACTGCTAAGGACGCTGAAAAGGACGCTAAAAAAGCAGGTCAAGACGAAGTAACTGATGAAAAATCTTTCCGTGAATATGCTGAAGGAGTTCTTAAAAAAGCTCATGGTGATAAATACGACGAGAAAATAGGTAACAAAGTTATTGATGGACTTATTTCTAAAGTTAAAGATGATAATTGGGGAGAAGCAATCGGTCGTTTAACTTCTGGTTTAGGAGGATAATAAAATGAGATATTAAAACATATTGAAAGGATTTAGTCGCTATGCGTTTAGATCCTTTTGTCTTTTAGATACATATAATTAAAAATAAGAATATCATGCCTAAATTCCTCAAGTATACAGATTTTGTAGATCCTGATAGAAAGGGTAAATTTGAATCTATTACTATTTTCGATGTAGATGATACTTTAGTAGTTACTCGATCTAAGATCAAAGTTACTGACGATATTTCTGGTGAAGAATTCGATTTAACACCAGCAGAATTTAATGAATTCGAAAAGCAATCTCATCATAATATGGACTTTTCGGATTTCAAAAACCTAGACATTCTTAAAGCAGGTCGAATCATTGATAAGATCTTTAAGATCCTTCAAGAAACTATGGATTCAGGAAGAAGAGTTGGAATTATTACAGCAAGAGATGATCGAAATTTGATCTATCAATTCTTACTTCATCATGGAGTAGTAGTTAATCTACAATACATATTTGCAATTAATGATCCTTCACTTGGATTCGAAGGAACTGTAGCTGAAAAGAAAAAAGAAGCATTTATGGAATTCGTTAAAATGGGATTCCGAGACTTTATTTTCTATGATGATGATAAAGAGAATATAAGAATCGCAAACGAATTGGATAAAGAAATAGAAGGAATCAGAATCAAATCTAAACAGGTTAAGCCTACATGGAAAACGAAATAGAAAAAATCAACAGATTGAGAGAAAGATCTTTACATAAAATCGATACTTTTGCGAGAATAGTTACTGAAATTTCTGAGTTATCTAATGCTTCTACTAAGAAAGTAGCTTGTATGACTCTACATAAAAATTTCACTAAAATTGCTTCTTTTGGTTATAATGGTTCGTATGCAGGAGCACCTATTAATCTCGTTACAGGAACTGAAGAGGATTCTTTAGAACCTGGAAATTCAGGTTTTATTCATGCCGAAGTTAATATGATTGCAAAATTCCGTGAGAATGATCCAGAAAATTATATCGTTCTTCTTACTCTTTCACCATGTAAAATGTGTACTAAAATCCTAGTTAATTCAGGATTCAAATACATATATTGGATTGAAGATTACAGAGAAAGAGATCATCTAAGTATATTCGACGAGTGTGGTATTCAATATGGTAATATCGATCGTCTAAAAGAAATATACGAAGAAAAAATAAAATAAGAAGAATGTCTTACACACTTACTATCATCAAACCGGATTCTACTCTAAAGGGACATACGGGATCTATTATCAAAAGAATTTCTAATGCAGGATTTCGAACCATAGCAGTTAAAACAATTCGTCTTACTAATGATAAAGCAAAAGAGTTTTATAAAGAACATACAGAGAAACCTTTCTTCAATGACCTAATTAAGTTTATGACCTCAGCCTCGGTAACTGTAATTGCTTTAGAATCTAATAAGAATACAGTTGAAGATTTTAGAAAGCTTATAGGTGATACGGATCCTAAATTAGCTAATATAGGAACTATAAGAAATCTTTACGGAACTGAGGTAAGTTCGAATGCAATACATGGTGCAGATTCAGATGAATCAGCTATAAGAGAATTAACTTTCTTCTTTCCTGAATTAGGGAATCGATTCATTAACGAATCATTTGATTGGTCACATTTAGATGAAAGTGTTATGGATATAGTAAAAAAAGCTGTAACTAAAGGTGGAGAATTTGCAAAAGATGTTTGGAGTGCTACAAAAAGGGAAGGTAGAGAAACTAAAGAAGCAGTAAGAATTCTATCGGAAATAGCTAAAGGAAATAAAGTTTCAGATAAAGAAAAATCATTCTTAAAAGCACAATCCTTTGATCTTATAAAAGTTCTACCAATTATAGCGATTCAAGGAATTCCTCTTCCAATTCCAATTACGCCATTCTTAATTCTATTAGGGAAAAAAATAGGCTTTGATATACTTCCAAATTCACATACTAAAGTAGATTATACGTTCTAGAACTGGACAGCAATTTTCGATTGATATATAGAATAAATTGCTATAATACTGTGGATGGTCTCTTATTAAAAATTGCATATGATTTTTTGAATAATCTTGATAAGGGAGGATTGAAAGTCTCTAATATCCGAGTAAAGCTTATTTCAAAAAATACAAAGCTTCGTGGTACAACATATCTCTCAATTTCGGATTTGTCTACATTCTACGAAAAATATAAATCGATTCTATCGGATAGAAGATATTTATGTTCAGCTGGAGATTTCCCGATTGTTGAAAATTTTTCGTTAAATAACGTTAATCTCGGATTCAAAAATTCATATAACTGGTATAACATTACACAATCCAGAAAACTCGATACTCGAATTCAATATGATATTAGTAGAAATGAGATTTATGATAGAGAAATTCAAAGATATTTAGATTTGATGTTAAAATCAATAGACGAATATACAACAAACATAAATAATGGAATCAAAGTAAGACTTAATTCTTATGTAGATCCTTGCTATGTAGATGCCGGATATGTTTCACCAAATTAAGATCCAATCAATTAAAAAAATAAAAAATAAATGCCAGCAACCGCTAATTATCCAAATAGGCTAGATTTTAGAATACCTAAAGATCGTCCACTAAGTTGGGCAGAAATGGACAATAGATCCAGATTTGCTAATGAATGGGTAGATGGATTTGATTATAGTCAAGGAATGGTTGTTCTTTTTGATGACTCTTTAGCTCCTGTAAGTGCTACTGCAGGACTTCTTTCTTATTGGCGAGCAAATTCTGATCATTCTTCTACATTAACTAATCCTCCTGGATATACTGCAGCTCCTTGGGATAGAATAGGAGGGTTGAATATAGGAGGACCTACTGGTCCTGCAGGTGGACCCACTGGATCTCAAGGACCTACTGGGCCTACTGGAATTCAAGGTCCTACTGGAATTCAAGGTCCTACTGGAATTCAAGGATCTTCAGGACCTACTGGAATTCAAGGTCCTACTGGAATTCAAGGCGTTCAAGGAGAACAAGGAATTCAAGGTTTTGTTGGTAATGCTTCAACTGTACCTGGGCCTCAGGGAATTCAAGGAGCATCAGGACCGACTGGAGCAGGATCTACAGGATCTACTGGAATTCAAGGTGCTACTGGAATTCAAGGTTCTACTGGAATTCAAGGATCTATTGGATCTGGTGCTACTGGAATTCAAGGTTCTACTGGAATTCAAGGATATACTGGATCTCAGGGAATTCAAGGTGAGATTGGATATGGAGTTCAAGGATCTACTGGAATTCAAGGAATTCAAGGACCTAGTGGATTTCAGGGAATTCAAGGTGAAATTGGAATTCAAGGTCCTACAGGAATTCAAGGGTATACAGGACTTCAAGGATCTTCTGGGCCTCAAGGACAACAAGGTCCTATTGGAATTGTTCCCTTAGATTGTTTGGATATTTATGATAATACAGGAACTCAAGTGGTTCCTGCAGGTGGAGATTTGAATGTTCTTTTTGATACAGCTCGAACTGGTGTTACCTCTGCTTCATTTACTGTTGATAATTCTAATACTCCGAATGGATCAAGAATTACATTCTATAAAGAAGGAAAATACCTAATCATATATAAAATGGGATTAGGACAAACTGCAACTACTTCTTTTGTCACATCGAACTTAAGATATTGGGATGGAACTAATAATAATGAAATAGATGGTTTCAAAGGTGTTGTTGATTTAGATTTTCCTAACGGAGATATAAGAGGAACTTTAACAGTTCAAGGAATTTTAGATGTTACTTCGGCGTTCATATCAACACCTAGAGAAATTTTTATAAGATTAACAGAGACTTTAGGTAATACTAATGTTAATGTATTAGCTGATGTTACATCATTATCGATAGTAAGTCTCGAGGGAACGGGACCTACTGGACCGATTGGAGCTTCAGGTGTAGGTGTTGTTGGTGCTACTGTTTCAGGAGGAGATCTTATTTTTACATTTTCTAATGGATCTACGGCTAATGTCGGACCTGCACAATTTGGTCCAACTGGATCTACAGGAGATTTAGGTCCTACTGGAGCTACATCAACTGTACCAGGGCCTACTGGACCTACAGGAGATTTAGGGCCTACAGGACCTACAGGATCATCCGGACCTACTGGACCTACAGGAGATTTAGGGCCTACAGGACCTGGAGGACCTATTGGATCTCAAGGTCCTACTGGAGCTACAGGGAATTCGACATATTCTAAATACGTTCTTAAAATTAAATACGACATCGGAGGAAATATAGATTCGATAACCCCATTTCTTTTATGTAAAGATCCAATCGGTAATACGATAACTTCTGGTTCTGGTGGATGGACATTCTCAAGAGATTCAGGAACTCAAATCACTATAACTCATTCTTATGGCGTTGCTGCAGTTGATGTTCAAACTCATGCTGAAACCGCAATAGGTAGTGGAATATACATATCTAGAACTATTACAGGAGCTGGTGCTGGTAATTATGTTTCTAATAGAACCATTAATTTTAGAATTTATGGATTAGGTAGAACTAACATAGGAGGAAATGGCGACCATGCTTATATTACTTGGCAATTCCCGTCTATCGATATCTTCGTATAAAGGTAAAGTTAGAAACATACAGAATCTTAATAAAAATTAGAAAAAATATAAATGGCTCAATTACCAGTTTTACCCATATCGATTATAGTAAATGTACGTATTGGGTCTGTTAATGTAACCGAGACTTACAGCAATGCATCTAGTGTATGGAACGGATATCCTATGGTATTTTCATGTACTTTAGATTGTATTCCTATTCCTAATTCACAAGAGACTTCATTCAATTATAATGCGAATGATTTAGAGGTAGGTATGTGGATTTTGCAACCTAACGGTAATGCATTTGAAATTAGACAAATAACGAATATAGATGATTATACAGCTACTGTAGAAATAAAGGACGTAAACCTTTACAATTTACTTAGTGATTATACGGTAAGTGGTAATAATTATCCTATCGAAGATACTGATAATATATCTATAAGTATATCCGAAGATGGATATCCAATGACTCCTTTCTTAGCTGTCAATATGTCTTCTAATCTTCAGGATATAAGCTATTGGATTGATGATGCTTTTGCTAGATTTCAATCTAGAAATCTTTTAAAGAGTCATTATACAAATGACGATACGGTAAATCCTACATATTCAACATATTCAGTAGGTCAGCTTGTTTATCTTAGTTCAGGAGGAGTTTTTACACTTGTTAATACGGCTAGTACTACACAAGCAGAAAAAGCTTTCGGTACAATTACTTCAGTAGATGAACCAGAAGATGGTAATCTTACAGTAAGACCTTTTGGTAGAATCATTAAAACTCAATTCAATTTACCTGGAAATGTTGGTGATGTTTTGTATTATGATTCAACTCAATCGCCTTCTTTTGTTACTAATGTTAAACCTGCTGTAAATCCAATTCCTGTTTATATTAAAATAGATACACAAATTGCTTCATATCTTTATCCTGCTTCCGGCAGTGGTGGAGGTAGTGGAACTGACGGAACTTCTGGAACTTCTGGAATAAGCGGTAGTTCTGGAACTTCTGGAATTAATGGAACTTCAGGAACGGATGGAACTTCAGGAACAAGTGGAACGGATGGAACTTCTGGTACGGATGGAACTTCTGGTACTTCAGGAACGGATGGAACTTCTGGTACTTCTGGTAATGATGGAACTTCTGGAAGCAGTGGAACTTCAGGAACTTCTGGAAGCAGTGGAACTGATGGTACCTCAGGAACAAGTGGAACAAGTGGAACTTCGGGAACAAGCGGAATTGATGGCACTTCAGGTACAAGCGGTACTTCTGGAAGCAGTGGAACTGATGGAACTTCAGGAACCAGTGGAACTGATGGAACTTCAGGAACCAGTGGAACTGATGGAACTTCAGGAACAAGTGGAACTGATGGAACTTCAGGAACAAGTGGAACTTCAGGTACTTCTGGAAGCAGTGGAACTGATGGAACTTCAGGAACAAGTGGAACTTCAGGTACTTCTGGAAGCAGTGGAACTTCTGGAAGCAGTGGAACTGATGGAACTTCAGGAACCAGTGGAACTGATG
>Ga0247837_1001333_pt1 | contig 51595 bp, 24 predicted proteins | sample LaCtaG_2_FD_187115 | JGI IMG/M metagenome (GOLD analysis project Ga0247837, IMG submission 187115) | Freshwater microbial communities from meromictic Lake La Cruz, Castile-La Mancha, Spain - LaCruzMarch2015_14.5m | ecosystem: Environmental > Aquatic > Freshwater > Lake | place: Spain: Castile-La... | reverse complement strand
TCCTCTTCACACTTCCCATTGCCCAGACTTGCCTCGAAACAGCCCAGAGCGCAGTACCCGCAGTCCCCCATGTCCCAACCACACTCCGCCGAGGCGTAGTCTTCCTCGCACTCTCCGTTCCCCAGCATCTTCCGCAAGTCGCAAGCGACTTGAATAGGCTTCTGAGGGTCTAGACAGAAGAACTGGGCCTGACACTGCCGGTAGCAGTCACTGCTTTCCAGACTGAGCTCCGGCCCTTCTGAGTCGAACAGGCAGTAAGGACGATTGCACGAGATGTCGCACAAGCCATCTCCTCTCTACTTCGGAATTACCCAAAGAGCTGGACAGAAGTGTTCGTGGCACTCTAGCGCAGCACTGTTCGGCATAGCTGGGAAGAGTGTGACTAGCACAAGCATGGCCATTATAAGTTAAGTGAATACAAGGCCTGCGGGTTCGGAGGACTTGAAGCCTTCGTCTTCTGAAACCGAGGGATGCACGCGCGTGTCGATGGTGATGGTTGGGGGCTGGACAGGAACGGGCTGTCCGTAGATGTATCGCTTTAGTTTGTTGGAAATCAGGCTCAGGAAAGACATAACTAGAGTGCGCAGACACAGTCCTGTGTACAGTGCATTGAGGCTTATAGTTGCCACAGTGAGCGCCATTTGACTCCCAGTGCCAAGTATATTTGTGTGGTAGCACAGGCCGCTGTACAGTGTCGCTATGACCGTCAAGGCTCCTGCAGCCTCCAGCCGAGTGAAGAAGGAATAACAGTAGGGAGAGGCGCTGCGGACTAATACGAAATAGCAAGCAAGCACTGCGAGAGCCACCAAAGCTTGGAAGGCCACTGAAATGCGACCCAGTAGGACGGAAACTGCGATCAGAACGAACTTGAGAGCGCACGTACAGAACTCCCAGTACCTCCAAGTGGTCTGGTAGCCGTGAGTGAGGAAGCTGTCCCACACTCGTTCGGCCCGGTTTGTTTGTTTTATCATGGCTAGTAGCACCAGCAGAGGCACAGCGAAGCCCCACAGCACAATGCAGGGCAGCGCTAGTCCTAAAGCGTACTTCAAGTGCTCAGAGTCCCAGCACTTTATAGGCTTCCCCACCAGCCACTCCTCGCCCTCGATGTTCTCACACTGGTACACATTTAGAATACCTCTGAGCACACTTGGGTAGGCGAGGAAGAACAAAATTACACTCGAAGCTACCATTTGGGGAGACAAAAAGCGCACTTTGTGCTTGCACAGACTCAGGCCTGTCCAGACTGCACAGGAAAAAAGCACCAACCCGGGCTGAAAGCAGGCGAGTATGAGGAGTTTGAGGTAGTAAGTGTCCTTTTGTGAGTTTTCACTGAGAATGCAATTGCCTGAAAAGGGGAATTCGGGGAAGGCGCCGATTGATTCCTGAAAACCGAACAACTCGAGCATTACCCTGGGCCAGGATAGGTCGAAGGCGCCTAACAGCATCACCACCTGTCCGTAGCTCACCACTATCTTCACTGATACGTAATCCTCGCGCTCCCCGCGCAACTTCACTACCACCACTGCCACCAACAACAGAGTAAGAGCCAAAGTGCCGCCCACCAGTGCAGGGAGCGCAGCAGACAGCGTGGGACAGTGTGAGCAGTAGAGTTGTCCCCACTGGTAGTAGCCAGGTCTGCAGCTTTGACACTTTACGCCTTCGTACCCTTCCGCACATTCCCCAGTCATGTTCAGACTCACAGGAGCCTTCGGAGAGCCGAGACAGGCTTCGGGATTCGGACATTTGAAGAAGCGATCAGACATGGAGGAAACTCGCCAGTACCCCGGCCTGGGCACCATAGTGGAGTTGCCATAGCAGAGGGCTGAGGAAGGACAGTCTTTGCAGCTGGAGGAGGGGTCGAGACTGTAGGTCCCTGAGTGGCACAGTAGACATTGCAGCTGAGTGTGAGCTTCTCCAACCGTGCAGTTCCGCATGGAAACCGGCAGGAGGAAAGTGTGTGAGGAGAAGCTGGCAACATTAGCCGCAGGCACGGAAGTAGGAGTTATGACCAGAGAAGTGTTGCGGCCTGGAGGAGCGGTTATTGAGAAATTGGAGAAGAAGAACCTGCCCTGAGCGCATTGCGCCCGCAACGCCCCCGCCAAAGTTGTGTTTTCCTCAGCAGAGGAAAGCTCTGCGAAGCTCGAAGAGTCAATAACCACGACCTCTCCATAGTGATCGACACTCACCAACTCCAGTACTCCCTTCAGTGACTGACCACTAGGAGTGCTTTCCAGGCCTGGTAGAGCATTTGCAGGTAGTTCCAGTCTCACTGCATAGGAGGCGATATTGGCCCCGTACTGAGCCACATTGGCCAGGAAGATATTGAAGGCGAGGGTGGGCTGGCGGCCTTCCCAGCAGATGGCTCCGCCTTTCCATGTTGCAGCGTTGTGGAGAAAGGTGCAGTTGCACATAGTTACAGAGACATGCGAGGACTGGATGAGGAGAGTTACGGCGCCCCCTCTTCCGCTCGGTCCGTATGCGGAATTGGCCTGGAATACACTGTTGCGGATGGTGATGTTGGCTTCTTCCACGTATATTCCGCCTGAATCGGCTGCGGTGTTGTTCTGCACTACAACTCCATCAATCACCCAATCACTTCCGCTTCCCCCACTCACATATATAGCCCCGCCCATCCCCGCCTCCAAGTCTTCGAAGGAACAGTTGATGACACTGAGGTGTACACCTAGCTGCCAGGACAGTCCTCCCCCTGCTGTACTGTTAGCCTTGCTGAACTGCACAGATAGCAGAGACACGGACGATTGAACGCCTGCAATAGCACTTTCCTGGTAGGAGTGGAAGCTAGATCTGCTCAGGATTACTGTTGATTGAGTGCTATCAATGATGCCTCTGCCTGGCTTCGTAGTTTGCACATACTCGAAAGTGCAGTTATTTCCAATCAAATGTGCCCCTTTCTGCAGGATGACTGCGGCTCCAATGCTCGACTCCAAGTCTTCCAGCCGAGAACTGTCCAGGACCACATCACTGCCCACCGCATACACCCCACCCCCAGCCACCAGCGCCTTTCCCCTGCTCATTGTGCTTCCTTTCACACTTGCAGCGCTATTCACCAGGTACAGAAAGGTCCCCGAGTAACTCACTTGCTGCCGAAACTCACAGTTCTGCAGGGCGATATTACTCGTGTGCAGCATAATCCCGCCTGTAAGGTAGCTGGACTCATTGCTTTCAAATAACGAAGCAGTGATGTTCAAAGCAGCAGTGAGCAGTACAATCACTCCGAAGCCAGCACCAGAGTTCCCGACGAATTGAGAGGAAGTTATAGCTGAGGAAGACTGGCACAGGAACATCAGCAGAGCGAAGCCGCTGTCTTTCGCGTAGTTGCGCTCGAAGCGAGTGGATGTGAGGAGCAGTATGGAGGCGTACTGGGCTGCGAGAGCACCTCCTTGCCACTGAGCAGAGTTATTGAAGAAAGTACAGTGGGAACAGATTAGCGCAGCAGCGTGGTCCAGCAGTCCCGCTCCCCCACTGCGCAATGCCTGGTTACTTCGAAAACTGGCTTCAGTGAAAGTAGCCGACCCTCCCACTATATGAAAGGCACTGCCTTCGGTCGCCCTATTGGCAGTGAAGTTGCAATCTACGCATGTGAAGTTGCCTTGCTTGAAATCCAGACAAGTCCCGGAGTTGTGTTCACAGTGAAGACTATGCGCCGCAGTCGTGACTACTACGGAGGAGGTCAAGTCCACTATGGTCTGCCCTTGGTTGTCTGCCAGCACTACAGAGGAGAGCTGCACTGAGCAAGCAGTCAAGCAGTTCCAGTACAAAGCAGTGCCTCGAGTTCCAACATTCTGGGTAAAAGAGCAATTGAGAAGGACTACTAGGCCTTCAGCCTGGTTTATATGCAGTACTCCGCCCATAACCGCTGTATTGCCTCTGACCTCTGTACCCCTCAAAAGCAGTCCTCCAGTCAGAGCCACTCCCTGCTCTAGGTGCAGCACAGCTCCCACAGGACTTTCATTCCTCTCAAAGACTGAGTCCGCAATCACGACTTCCACAGGACTAGAACTGCCTAGTGGGGTGAGACTCACTGCCCCGCCACTCTTGCCCGCAGAGTTCGAGAGGAAGCGGGAATTGTAGACTTGCAGAGTCGAGGCGAAGCCTGGAACTTGAAACAGCGATCCGCCGCCTGCGAAGACTGCGGAATTGGCTTCGTAGAGGCAGGTCTCAATACGGACTGAAGTCGCATTGAGAAAAACGCCAGCCCCGAAAGCAGCGCGGTTGCGACTAAATGACGAGGAAAGCAGGGCCAGTTGAGTGCTGGAAAAGGACACTACTCCGCTGCCGCGGGGGTGGAAGTTCGTATTGTCGTGAAAGTGTGAATTGGAAAGTGTGGCGTTGGTTCCGGACAGCAGGGCCAGAGTACTGCCAAAGGTCCAGTTGCCTGTATTACCAGTAAAGCGGGAATTCGCTATAGTGACCTTTCGCCCTTGCAGCACCACTCCGGCTTGACAGTCCACGCCCTCAACATTCAGCTGGTCCACCACTAAGTACGCGAAGTAGGAAACATTGAGGACAGAAAGACAGTTGGGTGCGGGGTCATCAGGTATGTCCGCGGGCAAATAGACACTGGGCTTGCTCAGGAAGGCAGCCAGGGTAGTGCTATACCTAGTCGGCCTTTCCTGCTTATTTTTCCGCTCAATGTTCAATCCAGCTAATGTGACTAACGGCACGTTTCGGACATGTATAAAACTGTGTGCAAGTACGGTGCAGTTCACAAATGTGACATTGGTGAAAATGACTTGTGCGGGTGGGAAGGAAAGCAGGACCTTGCGGCCTGCACTATCTACAGTGAGGACAGCCACTTCTCTACTGCCTTTTCTCCCCAGAAAGTCACTTTCCACTGACACAACACCGTAGGTCAGCGCAAGTTCACTTTCGAAAGAACAGTTGGAGAGACTTACAGTCTGCAGGTCACTCAGATACTCGACTAGTAGGGCGGAACCTCTGTTCCCGGTGTTGTTGCGGAACACACAGTTCTCTAGGTATAGTCCGCTGTCGATTATTTGCAGGGCGGTATCGTAATCTGAACTCGTTGCAGTCCATTTTGTTGATTTGTAGCGGATTAGCGCACCGTTGTGACCTATATTGTTGCGAAAGGTCGAATTCTTAATCACACATTTCCCACAAAGTCCAATGAATATCAGCGACCCTGAGTTTGTACGCTCATTTTCATGCAGAACGTCCACGAAGTTGAGTTCAAAAGTGACATTTTCCAGCAACAAAGTGCGCATATCTCCTTGAAAGAAGCCGAAACTATACAGACTGTAGACGTAGTCCAGTCCGTTGTTCAGCAGCGACACTGTGCCGCCACGGTACTCTAGGCGGGAAAAGGCTGTATTTGTGCGGATTACTGCACTCATATCGTAATTGCTTTGCCTTAAAATTATTCGTGTGAAATCCACATTGTCCAATTCCGCAAATCCCCCATCAAGGAAAATCATTGACGTCATTGCTCTCCGAAAGTCTCTAAAAGTGATATTTGCGAGTACCAATTTAGCCTCTTTTGGCACATAGAACAGGTCATCGAGAGTAGAACACTGATAAAAGGACATGCAAAGGTTGAAATTGGAATTGGAAGAAAAATCGATGTCTGTGAGTTGCAGAGTCATGCTAGGCAGTACGTAGAAGTAAGGAGCGGAAGTGGTGAATATCTGCAGTGAGGGGCGAGTAGAGACTGGGCGTATAGTAAGATGTCGTAGTGAGGGAGTGATGTTGGGCAGGAGACGAGGACTAGTGCGTTTGGCTTTACTTTGGATAAGGAAGCCGGCGGATTCAATGCGGTGCACTCCAGGCAGAAGGTAAATCACGGAGTAGCGGGCCCATAAGCGTGGCACTATCTGCGCGAACACTACATACGGACATTTCAAAGACCCGTCGGCTACAGCGCACAGTGGCTGGTTTGACATGTACAATACCTGCGGATGCTGCATAGAACTCTTATCCGGGGTCCTTGTGCAGATCTGAGGCTGACTAGGGAGAGTTGAGTAGCCGGCTTGGCAGCAATTACTGCAGCAAGTAGTTAGTACAGAGAAGGAGACTTCTGCACAGTGGGGAATCGCTATCGTGCAGAGGGTGGTGATGTCCAGAACGGCATCAGTGATACAAGTGGTTTCTGCACAAGTAAAGGAGAAATCAGCGAGCAGGTGAGAGACGTCATATTGGCACTCCGGCACCAAACACTCCCGCTTGCAAGTACCCAAGTCAGAGAAGGAACACCCAGGCGCACAGCCACAGTCCAGCCAGTCCCACTCACACTCCGCCACATTGCAACTCGCGTCACAGTGGTTGTTTCCCAACATGGAGTTGAAACAGGCAGGAGCACAGTCACCCTATGTGAAGCTTACGCACATAGATGCATCAAAGTTGCAGGCCTTCACTGCACATTCTGAATCACATGATGAATTGCTCAGTTTGGCTGCTGTGCACCCCGGGGAACAGTCGCAGTCCCAGCCGTCCCACCCGCATTCCTCCTTGTGACAAGCCTCTTGGCACACTCCGTCATTCACCATGTCAGGGTAACACCCTGGCTGACACGCTAGAGACTCACAGTCTCCCTGATCATACTCACAGTCAGCAGTCGCACAAGCACTATCACAGCTGCCATTTCCCAGCATAGGGGTGAAGCAGCCTGCTGCACAGAAGCCCTGTCTAGCAAGTACGCAGTCCCCCCAGTCGAACCCACACTCCTTCGAGTTGCATGAAAGGTCACAGGAGCCATTACCGAGGTCCGACTCAAAACAGCCAATAGCGCAGAATCCGCAGTCTCCCTGGTCCCAGCCACATTCCGGCACTGCGTAGATCTCCTCGCACACTCCGTTCCCCAGCGCCCTCGCCAAATCACACACTGCATCCAGACTATCCTGGCCACTCGCACACTCTAAAGTCTTCAAACAAGTCTCGAAGCAGTCTCCGAGCTTTAACTCGGACTGCAGGACTGCCGCTGAGTCAAACCCGCACAGTGGAGTGTTGCAGGCTAGGTCACACACTGAGTCGCCGAGCTAGATAGGAAGTACCCAGGACTGCGGACATGCGCACAGCAAAGCCATCGCAGAAGGCAAAGACATAGTGAGGACACACCACATATTACAATAAAGCCAGGCAGACATTTGGACTATTCATTCACAGCGGACTAAGCTCTTCCTAAGTATATCAAATTACCCTTCCTATAGTCTGTTCAGCCAATTTTCACTGTAGATATACTCATATGGTATCGAACACAGACCTGGACCGGCAGATCGAGCAGCTGAAGAACTGCGAATATCTCAAGGAAAGCGAGGTCAAGGCGCTGTGTGCGAAGGCGAAGGAAATACTGGCGGAGGAAAGCAATGTACAGTTGGTGCAAGCGCCGGTGACCATCTGTGGGGACATCCACGGACAGTTCCACGACTTGATTGAGTTGTTCAACGTGGGAGGGGAGTGCCCTTTGACGAACTACCTCTTCATGGGCGACTTCGTGGACAGAGGACTCAACAGCGTGGAAACCTTCCTCCTGCTCCTCGCTCTCAAAGTCCGCTACCCCGAGCGAGTCACACTCATCCGCGGCAACCACGAAAGCAGGCAAATCACGCAGGTCTACGGCTTCTACGACGAGTGTCTGCGCAAGTACGCATCTGTGAACGTGTGGCGGTACTGCACTGAAGTCTTCGACTACCTGGCGCTAGCAGCGATCATCGAGGGCCGGATTTTCTGCGTGCACGGAGGTCTGTCTCCAGCTATCAGCAAAGTTGATGATATCCGGGCTTTGGACCGCAAGCAAGAAGTCCCGCATGACGGCGCAATGTGCGACCTGCTCTGGTCAGACCCAGAGGAAATAGTGGGCTGGACGGTGTCGCCTCGAGGCGCTGGCTTCCTGTTCGGAGCGGATTCAGTGGAGAAGTTCAATAGAATCAACAACGTGGAGTTAATAGCGAGGGCGCATCAGTTGGTGATGGAGGGGTACAAGTCTATCTTTGGGGACACACTGGTGACGGTGTGGTCTGCGCCCAATTATTGCTATCGCTGTGGCAATGTGGCGGCGATTTTGGAGCTGGATGAGCATCTCACGAAGTCGTATAAGACGTTTGAGGCTGCACCGCAAGACCTACGCTCTCCTCCCACCAAAAACCCCGCCCCCGAGTACTTCCTCTAGCTCTAAGCTTTTCATCTCGCCTAAACTCATTAGGCAGACTAGCATGTATGCCCCTCAGCAAATTGCTTCTTGCAGACGAGGCAGACGGCAGTCGGACACTGAGGACACTTGACTGAGGGAACACCTGCCTCGTAGCTAGCTCTGAAGAAGGGGTGATTGGGACACTGGTAGGCAGATTCCCCTTCACTGGCCACTGCTTGCGGGGGAACTAGGTTCATATAAGCCGTCCACAGGTTCTTTTTACCATAAGTCAAAGCTTCCACCTGTTCCGATTCTATTAACTCTTTATCCACAGGACAGCAGATTGAATAAAAGTCACTCCGATCAGTTCCGTTCTTGATAGTAGCTTCGAGACAAGGACGGCAGTAGGTATGTCCACAAGACAGCGACCACTGCAGCATCTCAGAGTACTGCTGCTTGCATATATCACAGTGCAGCATCCTAGGAGGCGCAAGCACTTGCGGGACATAAGGTCTGGGAGGGTGGGTTTTCGCCCTCACCTCGTCTTCCAGGTTCTGCAAAGTACCGAAGTAGGAAGTTAGGAACACAGCGGGGAAAGGTCGGTTGCAGGCTGGACAATTCACCTGCCGATTGGCATAAGTCCGTAGAATGAACTCTCTCGCGCACTGGATATTGCAGAACTGACATCCGCAGGGTGCTGCGTGCCGCAGAGGTTTCATCTCTCTGCACAGAGAACACGTCGCCGTCGCCATCCAATTACTAGCTAGAGAAGCAGTAGAATGGCTTGCAGAGCGAGGAAGAAGAGGAGTTGGAAGCCGGTCATTGCCTTGATCCGGGCCCAGCCCAGGCCTTCGAGCCGGAAACTGAGACCTAGGTTAAAGCCGCGCAGGAAGTGCTTGGGGAGACTATGCCACAGATGCACAGGACTCAGCACCCACCATCTCAAGTCCATTAGACACTTTATATGGGACCCGCCCTGTCCAGCCAAGCAGACCCGCCCGAAGTGCTGGCCAGCAGAGTGGAGCGCTCCCACGCAGCCAAGCAGAAGCAAAGACATCAGAGGCAAGTGCTGAAAGCCATGGTCAAGCGAGTGCTGGAGTCTCCGACCCTGTCACCGTGTGCATTGGACCTGCGAGTGCTGCCTCCGCCTGTGATTCTGTTGCTCCTCAAGTTCTGCATGGCAGACCTGCGCGCCCTGCTCGGCGTCTCCGCCACTTGGAACGTCAAGTTAATAGAGACCATGGACCAAGCCTTCACACGCATAGAAAGCAGCTTCGCACTAGTACACTCCAACCTATTTTTCTTCAAAACCGGCTACATCAGTACCAGCGCTATCCGTGTTTCCGACCGCACAGGTCTGCGAGTGGACAGAGTCCTCGTGGCTGAGCCGCTGCCAGTGCTGGTCGGCCACACTGTCAAACTTAGGTGCAACTACCGCTTTCTGCAGCGTCCAGGCAACTTGTACAAGTTCGAATTCAAATTCGACTGCATAAAAGCGGGCAAACGCACTGTGTGGGTGCATAGAGACGAGTGCAAATACAGTGGTTCCGACCTACGGGCGTACTCCAGCCAAATTCCCACTGCAGGCACTGGCGACTCACTTGAATTCGCCATCAACTGGTACAACCTGCAAGGACTGGTGGACTTGAGTTCTATCGAGTGGCAGCCCGCACAGATCTCCGACACAGCACAAATCCTCAGCACTCTGCAACTCGCCCCGAAGTACCCTGAAATCTCCTCCCGGCCGCAGGCAGACACTAGCGAAGACGAACAGACTATAAAGAAACGGATGTATCTCTACAACGTGGCGAGAAACTGTGAAGTGGAACTCTCCACTACGGAGTGGTACGACCCGAGGTACTTCCTGCGGCCGAAAGATACATACATTTACGACAAGTTTATGCCTTTTCTCAGACTCACGAATGTGGAATTCGCGGGAGTTGACAATACTGTGAGTCGAAATTCGTACAGTGCGAATGCGGTTGGAGTGGTGATCGACGCGGAAAGGCTGATTGGGATGCGAGTGGAAATCAAGGGAAGTCGCGAGGAAATTGTAAACGAGGTGAAGAGAGTAGGCCTGGTGTTCGACCGACACACCGCAGTGCAGCTGCGGCTGGGAGACACGTTTGTGCTGTACATCAGCAGGGGTGGGGATAGGTAATATGGAAGGCAACCGAGAGGCTTCGGCGCCCTTAGTACCCGCGGAAGCGCCCAACGCTCAGCCAATGCCGCCAGGGATGATGCAGCCTCAGAACCAGGCATACATACAGCCTCAAGCGCAGCCATATGTAGGAGTGCCAGTGATGCAACAGGGCTACCCCGCCCCTCAACAAGGCTACCAAGGTCCCCAGGCAGTCTATCCTGGTCCTCAGGCTGGGTACCAGGGACAGCCAGTGATGCAGCCAGGCTATCCTGCACCTCCTGTGGCTGTCTGGACCAGCACTTCCCAAGTGACGACCTGTCGTTTCTGTAACACTACGGGTCCTACTCAGGTGCGGTACGAGCCTGGAGCGGTGACTTGGCTGTCCTGCCTCGGTATCTGTCTCCTGGGCGGCGGACTGGGCTGCTGCCTCATTCCCTTCTGCGTGGAGCCGCTGCAAGACTGCATCCACACCTGTCCTAGATGTGGTCAGATGCTAGGTCGCAAGGCACTAGTTTAGCAGCAGGGCTTTTTCTTATGTGCTACCTTCGGTGCTTCCTTCAAACGCACCGAGTCTCTAACGCGGCTGATACTGTCCTCAGGGAAAAGTCGTCCTGCGACTGCCTGGAACAGCTGGTCCACTCCGTAGTTGGTCTTGGCACTGGTTCGCTTGTAGATGGCGTTAATGGAGTCCGTCCAGGCCTTGATCCGACTTTCCTCCAGTCCTCCACCAACCTTCACTAGGTCTTCCTTATTCCCAGCCACCGCTATCACTGTCTGGGAGTTACCAACGTTCTTAGGTGCATTTTCCTGCACTTCCTTATACCAGTGTCGAAGACTGTCGAAAGACGCTTCTTCCGATAAGGCAAAAACCAGCAACACCACCATAGCGTCTCTATAGTACATCTTTGCCAGCGAGCGATATCGCTCCTGTCCCGCAGTGTCCCAGATGTTGAACTTCACACTGTGGGCAGGCACCACCACTACCTTGGACAGGTAGGAAGCGCCCATTGTGGAGTCGGTTTCCTCGTTGAAAGTGTCGTGCACGAAGCGTCGCAGGAGGGAGGACTTGCCTACGCCTGAGTCACCGAGTAGAACTAACTTCACCTGTTCTTGGGCGGAAGACATATTAGCGCTGTCTAATCGACCTTTGCACATCTGTGGGTGTATGGGCAAACGTGTGAGTTCATTTACTTGATGGGTATGTTGGCTTTGGGGAGTATGGAGGGAAGGAAACTGCTGGGTCTTGGGCTAATGAGTGGGAAATATGACTGAGAAAGCAGGTAAAAGAGTGACGTTTGGGGACCAGAAAGTAAAGGCAGATCCAGCCTTCCTGCCCCCCGCTCGTCTCTTCCCTCCCGACGGCAAGCCAGACCGTCCCACCGAAGTCCAAGTCGCAGAAGCCTACTCCCTCCTAACGTCCCGCATCTCCCAGCTCGGCGACAAGGTGGAGCACATCCTCGCAGTGCACGAAAAGGACTTCATGAGTGCGTTCCGGGCGCACATGTTTCAAGTGCAGAAGCAACTGGTGGAGTTGAAGAAGAGAGTGGACGAGGGGGAAATGAGGCTGCGCAGGGATGAGCACATTGTGAGGCTGGAGACGGCTTTGGGCAGACTGCAGGAAGCGGCGCTCGACCTGGAGAAGAGTGAGAAAGAGGCGAGGAAGGAGAAAGAGGACTGGAAGGGCAAGGCGGAGGAAGCACTAGCAGAGCGGGAGTTCTTGGAAAAGCAGGTAGTGGTGCTGATGAGACAGGCCACTGTGGTCAAAGACTCTGGGGAAAGCAGCGCTTTGCCGCCGCTCAGACCTTCCCCGCCCCACTCCTCACGTGACTCTCCTTTCCCCACTGCTCCCTTTACCCCCAAATCGGACTTCGGCCGTTGGCTCGACACTTTAAGCAAAAAGCACCAAATCGCCCATACAGACTTTCTCTCGACCATCGAGACTCACTTCCTGCTCATCAAGTCTCAGTTCGACTCCTCACTCGCACACCTGCGCAACACTATCAATGACCTCAAACGCTCTATTCGCAGTCTGCAGACTAATACCAGCACATTTGCTACTGAACGTTCTGAACTTGAATCTATCTTCCTAGACTGTGTGGATGAAGTGAAACGGGAAATTGCTATTCGTCGAAACCTTTCAGACGCTCGCACAGTGAGCAAATTTGAAAACCGCGACAAAGGGAAAGTGATGGAGTTGCTATTCAGTAATGACAAGTTGCTTGGGTACCTGTACGAAAAAATGTTCCGAAGCACAGGACTGAGTGGGCGGGAAAGCATGATGGACAGGGGAGAAGGAGAAAGCAAGAGTGAGCAGGAGTTGCTCAGGGAGTTAACAGCGGCGCCTGGAGGAGAGCTGCCGCAGGCCAACCGTAGGTCCAAAAGCTCTTCCTCGGGCAAAGGCAAGCGGAAAGACCTAGTGGTGCTGGATGGGAAATTGATGCTGGCTCGCTAGCACATAAACTATTTCTCTACTAGTCCTAGTCCAGTTTCTTCCCTGCAGATATACGCATCTGATCGCACAGGAAACTTCCATATCTGCTTAAATCCAATATTTCCCCAGCCCTGTCTTCACTGTTGACAAAGTATAAAACCCAAAGGCACACAGGCTAGAAACCTACAGCACACTAAATTAGGCATTACTAGGAGGCTGAGAGGGTAGAGAGAGTTGAGCTGGAGGGCATCTCAGGCTTGGCATTGAGATCAAGTGTCTGTTTCCATGCCTCGGCCTGCTGCAGTGCTCACAGCCTTGGAGTTCTCTACTTCCCTCAACCCTCTAGACGGAGCACTTCCTACTCTATATCTGCAGTGATTTCAGACAGGGCGGAGTGGCTGGTGTGTGTCAGTGGACAGCTCGGGACCTCTCTGATTTCGGTCAAAGCGGAATAGACGGCGGAGACCGTTTTGAGTGAACCAGCCTTCTCCGTGCATCATGTCAGCATCAAATTCGCCTTCATACTCGAACTTGCTCCACCTCAGAACTCCCCGTCCCTGCCTGACTCCGTCCTTGAACTGCCCTGCGTACTCCTCCTGCCCATTGGTCCAATGTCCAGTTCCCTCCTGCACGTCCTTCACCCAGTCTCCTTCGTACTCCCCACTGTTCCCACATGTGAACTTCCCTCTGCCGTGCTTCTTGCCTCTCACCATGTCTCCTTCATATCTGTCTCTATTAGGCCACTCCAACACCACATTGGTCCCAGTCTTTTCCCCTTCTTCGAACCAGCCTTTGTACACAACACCTCTCCGGGTCTCTTCAGCCTTACCATGTTTCACACCTACCCTCCACTCTCCTTTGTAAATCTCTTGTCCGTCTCTGCTCACATGTACCCCGTAGCCATGTCTCCGCATCATGTCAAACCCGCCTTCGTATGAGGACCCGTCAGACCAGATCATCCTGCCTTGGTAGTGCAGCAATCCGCTTGTCCAGTAGCCCTCCTGTACTCCTCCGTCCTGATAGCACACGCCCTGGCCGTATCGCTTGCCTTGGTGCCACCCGCCCACATAGACACTTTGGTCGGATAGGGAGGTGGCAGGCTTTTGAGTCACACACAGCAAAGGAAGGTCGTAGTTGAAGTCGGGAAGCGTCTGCATCAGGGCGTGTGCAGCAGCAGACAGGGGAGGAATGATTGGGTCGGGAGAGGTGACTGGGGAGTAGGGGTCAGAGTCAGGCGAGACAGGCAGAAGGAGGAGTTGGCGCTGCAGCTGAGAACGCAGTCGAAAGGCGCGAATGCAACTTTGCAGGCTAACAACTGTTTCTGAGTGCCTCGCCAAGACTCTTAAGACGTAGCCAGGGTCCTGAGGCAACTGTATCTCTGGCTCCACTTGCGGTACATGACACCAATTCCCCATTCAATATTTCTCTATATCCCTCTGCATCTGTCCTGGTGCTACCCACTCTCCCAGAGGATGTAAGGCTGGTTCTATTAAAGAAACGCGCAGAGTTATGAGTGTGGTTCTCGAGGGAAAATTTCGAGTGGAGCGACGGATCGGCAAGGGCGCATTTGGGGAAATATTCCTAGGCACGGCGCTTGCAGATAACAAGGTCGTGGCAATCAAGCTGGAAAGGCCGGAAACCAGGCGACCACAACTGATAGGAGAAACGAAGCTGCTGATGCGTCTCCGAGGAGCTCCCGGAATAGCGCAGGTATACGCCTGGGGAAAGCGAGACTCCCAGTGCTACTTAGTGATGGAACTGCTGGGGCCATCCCTCGAAAGCCTAGTAGGGATCTACAAGACCGGCCTACCCGTGAAGTCTGTGTTGATGGTGGGAGACCAAATGCTCCTAAGAGTGAAATACCTGCATGCAAGAGGGTACTTGCACCGTGATATCAAGCCTGACAACTTCCTCATGGGCATAGGCGCTGCTTCCAGTCTGCTGTACCTCATTGACTTCGGCCTGGCCAAGCAGTACTGGGACACACGCACTCACATCCACATCCCTTTCAAGCAAGGGAAACGCTTAACTGGTACTGTGCGGTACACATCTCTGAACACGCATTTAGGCTGTGAACAAGGCAGAAGGGATGACATTGAGGGAATCGCGTATGTGCTGATTTACCTGATGAAGGGCGTGCTGCCGTGGCAAGGCCTGCAGGCCAAAAGCCGCAATGAAAAGTATCGACTGATAATGCAGCGCAAAACAGACGTCTCAATAGAGGAGCTATGCACTGGACTGCCCACTCAACTTGGTCACTTCCTGCGGTACGCACGCAGCCTCCGCTTCGAGGAAGCGCCCGACTACAAGTACTTGCGCAGACTGATGAAAGAGGCGCTGGTCACACAGGGACATGTCTACGACTGTGAGTTCGACTGGACGGGCCGGCCTGAGTACCGTGCGCTGCTGGCGGCCAGACATGAATCGCAGGCCTCTTCTCGCGGCTCTTGCCAAGTCTTCTAAGTCTCTACCATCTGCGTAACTGCATAGCACACCAGACCCACTACTGCTGGTATGAAGTAGAACTTCCTCGGGCCTGACATCAGTGCGCACACCAGAGTGTAGCCCACACGACAGGGCAGGGTCAGCAGGTAGAGTGTGCGCAGCACTCGCTCTACGAGTTTAGGGTCTCTGTGCAGTCTGCGGGCAATGGTATGGCTCAGGTCGGGCTTGGGCGGTGGATGTTGGTGCTGTGCAATGGAGGCGATCCGGTCTACTGTGCTGGAAGTTAGCACAGCTGCTAACTGCGCAATATCCTCCGCACTATACGCAATCCCTTGCGCCCGAAATATCGTTTCCAGCAGTCGCGGATCCGTCGAACTCACCAAGGCAGCGATATTTTCCAACTGCTGTCGATCCATTCGCCTCAAGTCCGCCAGTCCCCGCTGCATCTGGGTAGGCGAGAGCTCCGGCAGTCTCAAGCCTTCCGGCTTCAAAGGCTCGTTTTCGCTTTCTTCAGTGTCTTTCCGACTGTTCATATTACTAGGCCTGTTCTAGTTAGGAAGGAGTGGAAAGTGGGTGGGATTGGGGCGGTGTAGAGACTGTGTTGGAGGCGGAATTGCCAGGAGTGGAGACAAAGCCCGGATTCCGAGGCTTCCCGTCCATGCCGCAGGTCGCCGACTATGGGACACATTAGCTCGAAAGCACTCTGAATGCGGATTTGGTGTTTCCTCCCAGTGTGGAGTTGGTACCGCAGTAGTGTGTACCCAGCAGACCTGCACAGTACCTCAAAAGACGTGTGAGCGTGTAGAGTTCCCTTGTCACTGGCAATTCCCATTTGCAGTTCCCCGGAGTTCTTCCCTGGACTTCCAAGTACGACCCCTAAGTAGATTTTGTCTTCTATGGGAATTTGGCAAGCTTCCCGGGTCTTGGCGAGGGCTAGGAGGCCGGTGGTGTCTCTGTCTAGCCGGTGCATTAGGCGAGCGGTGGGACAGTAGTGCCGGGCGAGTAAGTCGAGAGCGGATTTGATGCCTTTGCCGCCCTGTGTTGGCACTCCCGCAGGCTTGGATATGACGATATGTTGGGAGGTCTCCGCAAGTATCCACTTCGGAAACTCTTGCGACAGGTGCGAACTCGCAGGCAAAGGCTCCACTAGGCTGACATCCCCAGGCAGCAGGACTGTATCCCCAGTCTGCAGTTTGTACCCTGCTTGCAGCTTCTTCACTCCTTCAACTGCTATTCTCTGTGTGCGGATTGTCCTCTGCACCAAGTCCCAGGGCCATTTCGACCGCTTTAGAAGCCACTGGTCCAGTCGCATCCCTGCCTCCAGCAGTGTCTGTGTAGCGTTTACCACTGCCTCTCTGCGCAGCATATATATGCCGCTGATAGTGCTGTGCGGCGTGCCTGCGTCTGGTAAGTCCACACGTGCTGCTGAAATAGCCAGCTACTTCCAAAGCCAAGGCCACGAAGTGCAAGTCGTCACTCCCCCTCCCTCCACTCCCCAAGAAGTCTACACAGTCAGCAGACTCGAAAAAGACCTGCGCACCACTCTGAAGTCCACCGTGGAACGCCTGCTTTCCCCTACCTCCATAGTCCTGCTGGACTGGCTCAACTACATCAAGGGGTATCGCTATGAGTTGTACTGCTTAGTGAGGAATGTGCAGACTACTATGACGGTGGTGTACTGTGAGTTGGAGACGGATGTTGCTGTTGGTAGGGGGAAATGGCCGGAGGCACTGTGTAGGGACTTGGCGAGTCGCATGGAAGTGCCGAATCCCAAAAATCGCTGGGATTCGCCGCTGTTCTCCCTACGACCCGACGAGCCCACGCCCTTAGAAGACATAGCCAGAGCTGTTCTAGAGGGCAAACTGCCCAGACCGCCTGTAGCCACCAAGACCACCGACCCAATCCAGGGCGACTACCTCTACATCCTAGACCAAATCAGCCAGCAAGTCACAGCAGACATCCTCGAAGCCCAGAGCACCTACCCAGAAGGCGCACAAGTCACCTTAAGGCTATCAGAAGTCCCGTATCAAATAAACCGTATCATCACTGAATTGGAACTTAAGCGCGCCCGCACTCAATTCGTCAAAATGAACCGGCAGCGGCCCTGTCCCGCTGCTTCTGTGGCTCCTGCGTTTGCGGACTACGTCCAAAACAGCCATAATGATGCGTTTTAGCTAGTTAAAAGCGTGAGAAGCGCTGCTCCCAGCAGGGAAAGACGTCCTGCGAGGTTGAGGTAGGCGAAGACGATGGAGGAGTCGATGTTTTCCGCTGCGGTGTTGACTGCGACTTGGCGGATGCTGTGGGAGGGCATTAGGTCGGGACAGGGAGAGTCGTTTTCTGCAGCTAAGTAGACGTTGTAAGCCACAGAGTCCAGCAGGCCTGTGAAATTGAGAACGACGGCCTGGCCTTTGGCCACCTCCGCGCTTTGAAAGCGGCCAGCGTCCATACTCAGAGAGTGGCTATCCAGTCCCTGCTGAATCTGTAAGGAAGTCGGCCTCCTCACTCCCCTCCTCAGCACCACTCCATACACCCAGCCTCCCACATTCGAACTTACAGTCACTGCAGTCCAGCCGTTTCCACTGTCTACTGCATGAGTGCTGATTTCCGGGACGGTGTACATCACTTCCGATATACTGCTCGTCAGGTCTTGCACGCTGTAGTGAGGGATGTTGCTTTGGAGCTGTTCTGTCTTGCTGGGAAGTGTGGAGAGGTAGGAAACGGGGGAGGAGTAGGTCTCGTTGTGGTTGATAAAAAGCTGAAACTCGTAGTAAACGTCTCTTTGGTAGGGGTTAACATCCAGCCTTCTGCCGTTCGCACCGATATAGGGATCTTTGTCAGTCAGTTTAAAGTGGGTTTCTGGTATCGCCAGAGTAGCAGCCAGGCCCGCCTTTACCTCCTCAGAGTTCTCCACGGCCGACGTAAACACCCGCACCTTCGCAGGCCGATAAGCCCGCGAAGTCCTGAAATGCACAGTTTCCAGCTGAGTGCCTGAAAACCCATTTTGAGAGGTTAAAGCCAAATAAACTGTATAGTCCGTCGCATCCGTTAGACCTGTGAACTCCACCATTGCTTGGTAGGAGTAGTAGTCGGTGGATGTTACGTTGTAGACCTGGGGGAGTGCGCTTTTGGGGAACTGACCGTGCACTAGGCCTGATAGAATGGGTGGGTTGGAGCCGGTGTAGGTCAACAGACTGTGAATAAGCGCGATTTGGGAGCAAAGCACCCTAACAGCCGCCCAATTCCTCTCGACTCCATGCACTCTGGTATCCACAATCAGCGGAGGAAGCGCTGTAGTGGGCATGGACACGAAGGGAATGTTGCTAACTGGCAGGTAGTACGCCGCCGCTGTAGTGCCTGCCAGCTTGAGTTGTATGAACCCACTAACAACTCCTTCAACCAGCGTGATAGTGAAGCTGTGCTGCGTTTCTCCCTCTGTATACACCAACTCCGAAGGCGTGATTAGGACGTATTTCTCCTGAACTGGGGAAATCGTGCTGAGCTGCACTGTGAGTCCGTCCACTGTAGGTAGTCCCAAAGTCACAAGGACTGGTGGACTAGTGCCGGAGACCATCGTAGGAGCAATTTCTGCACAATACACAGGCACGGCCCCTGCAGGTTCCAACACTATCACTTCCAAGTCGCCCGGAGGCTGGTACTTCCGCGTCAAGACCTCTTCGTAGGATACCCAGTTCACAGCGTAGTCTCCAGCAGTTGTGGACAAAGGCGCTTTTACCCTGAAAGTCAGAGTATCGCCCCATACATATTGGAACAGTAAAGTGTCTGGGACTAATTTGAAGCCGCCGTTAGGGATGTAAGGGGTGAATTTGAGCTGAAGGGCGGTAGGCCTTTGCAGTCGTAGGGTTACTGCTTCTGAGTAAAGGCCTCGGTATACGGTGGCAGTGCTGGATGGACTTACGTATATTTTCAATCCTTGGTCTCGGAAGGTGAGTTGGCTGTAAGGGGTCAAGTCTGGGTAGGACCGAAGTCTCACTTTGTTCGCATCAGCATCGAAAGTCCTCAGTATGAAATGCCCAGTTCTGCCCGCTGTCTGCAGAGTAGGCAAATCCTTCACCGTAAACAGCACCAACCCTGTATCTTTCGGCATAAAGGCGTAGTTAAGGGCCCTAGACCGCTTGAGTGCAGTTTCAACCAGCCATTCACACTTCGCATCCGACCCACTCGCAGGCCCCGTCAAAAAGCCGCATTTGTACGGAGGAGTGAGGAAGACTTTATAGAAACTCCCCGGCCAATCGATCCACACACTTCCCACATCAGTGATATCCACGGAATCCACACTCACACTGAAGTTATAGTCCGCCAATACGTGAGTGAGGTTGAGACCCACTAGTACACTTGTCATGTTAAGGACGACTGGCAGGTCTGTGATCAGTGCAGTTCCCACTTGCTCGTTCGACCCTAACACCTGACCTGTGCTGGAGTCGTAGATGTACACTGCGAAGTCGCTAGTTGCGCCGACTACCGGGTTCACAACTCCGTATATGAGCAAGTTGATAGCACCACTGATGGAGACAGCTGTGCGCGGGCCGTAGAACTGCACCTTGCGAGTAGGCGTCAACTGGCAGCCTGTGAACAAAGCAGCACTCAAACAGTACAGGTCGAAGCCGTCCTCGGTTAGCTGGGTTTTGTACTCCTGTGGAAATTTGACGATTACGGAAATAGCGCTATCGGCAGGGATGGGCACAGGCGACTTTAACTGCCATTCGTATTGGGCGTATTCAGCTTCAGTGCTTGGTGAGAAGGTGAAAGACGTTATGGAAATCACACTAGGAGCCGGGTGAATATACACCGAGGAGTACACACTAAGCGGGTCGTTGACATCCAAAGTAACTCCGGAATAGGAAGTGGACACTGAGAATACAGAAGTCGTCATTCCGCCCTGTGCATCTCCCTGCTTTATCGTGGGGTTGCCTACATTCGTGATTTGTATGGTGACTGCCTGTGCCGAAGCAACGGCATTGTTGGTGACCATTTTGACAGTCGCTCCTGCAATGTTGCAGGACTGGTAGTTGTCCAGCGGCCAGAAGACCAAGCACTTCGCAGACACTGATATAGTGGGGAACTCCGAAGGAAAAGCGATAGTTACAGTGGAGCCTCTGGGCAGGGCTGCAATGGGCGTGACTGTGAAGTTGTAGTCACTGGTGACTCCGGAATTCGGGTACTCTCTGTCGATTCGAAGTAAGCACTTGTTAACCGGCTGCTTAGGGTTGATGTAGACAGTCGGGAAAGTGGAATAAGCGACCTGTCGTCCAGTGCTGTCCTTCGTAGATAGGGTAAATCCGCTCCCTGCAGCGGGGGTAAAGCCGGAACTGCTGGGATTTGTGACTCCTGTGACTGTGAGACTTACTCTAGTCCGTGCCACTATAGTGGAATAGCCGGTTAGGACGACTGAGCGACTAGCGACAGTGCACACAGCTGTGATGTTCATATAGCACTGCGGCTTCGGAGTCAAATCGTTGATATCCGGGTATACACTAGGGAAAGCCAGAGTAGTAGCAGACCCTGCCAGCAGGTCAATAAGCGACTCCACCAGGAAAAGATAGGTATTATGCACTGCAGCCGCATACAGTGTATCAGTAAACACCGCCTGACTTGTGAACAGCGCAGGTGTGAGTCCAAAGGTTATTACATCATTAGTCTGGTACTGGTCCTTTACCTTCGTACTCCGTATACAGTAGAACTTAATAGGACAGCCTGTGGGACAGGAGGTCTCTACATAGGCCGGATTCACGAAGTTATAGAGGAAAAGGTCTATTTGCTCGCCGGAATTCACCTGCTGCCCGGCTGTCAGCCAGATGGCAACCATTTGGGCTTCTGGGTAGGTAGTGACTGTGGGGTTGAGCACATATGAGTCAGTGGCGGGGTTGACGTAGCTGTTTTTGAGCAGAGCTGATGTTATTCCTGCTGCAGGAATGGAGTACATTGAAGGGAAAGTCAGCACTATTAGGTCGCCTGAAACCAAATTTCCCGCTGTGGACTTGAAGTAGAGTTTCAGAGTGGTCCGGGCGCTCACATACAAATTGCTCATAGTGGCGCTCACCCCTGATACCAGCGCTATAGGCGCAGGGGCAGTCACAGCGCCCAAGTTCACTGTCAAAAGTGAGTATTTCCACACGACATTGCCCAAGTAGTCCACTGTGTACATCCCTACGCGAATAGTCGGTATCCACCCTACAGTGTTTGGCGTTCGTATGAGAGGGAAGTGGATTTCGATATCGGTTCCTACGGCCAAAGCGTTGAAGTTAGTCACACTGATGATAGCAGGGTCGCGAATGAGAGTGGGAGCAGCGCTGTAGTTGCCTAATGCGAGTTTGCAGTTGACTTTTTGTCCAGTTGGTGACACCAGTCCTGTAATTGGCGTGCAGTTGATAGTCATATCAGTATTGTAAAGTCCTGCTAAGTTGGTAGTGAAGCTTTGAAAGGTCTCGAATTGAAGTGTGAGCACAGTCTGCGTGCCCGGGTAGTTACCAGCGAGGTAGTAGTAAGCAGGTGGGAAGGTGTCCGTGGTAGTGAACTTGAAGACGAGAATTGCATTAGTGTTCGCATCGAGAGTGCTGAGAGACAGGGAAGTCAAAGGCATGGTCGTGGCTCCGGTGCACAGGGTGGGATATCCCGCCTCCAGCAGGGTGGAGCCGTTCATCGCATACACCTCAAATTCATAGCACCCCGGGGCAGTAGGCGCCTGAATACCATTAACTCCGCCTGCCCCCCCAGTGGTATAAATAACCAAATAAGTGCATATGCTTGGCTTCGTCCCATAGAATATTCTCAGCATATCCGGCACGAACTGCATTTCCACCTCATTCCTGTCCCAAGTGCAAGGCGTCATTATAGGGTAATTCCAAGTCTGCCCCCACCGAGTAGGGAAGTTGTCGAATGGGTTATCAGTGTGAATGACTGTGCATAATAAATCTGCCCCCGGAGCCCTGTCAAATCCATCAGGGAAAATGATTTTGTACCAACCAGTCGTTGAAGGCACAGTCACACGACTCATAAAGTGGAAATAGACAATACCGAATTGGCCGGGGGGAATGACTCGGCTATACATAGTGACAGTAGGCCACTCTAGGAAGTAGTTGTAAGGGTAGGTGATGGTGGAAATTGTGACTGTGCCGAGGTTGGTGCGCTTCTCGATGATGGAAGTCGTGTCACTGGTTGAGGAGTAGAAGTAGGCTTGGAAGTTGCTGGTTGCGCCGGAAACCAGCGGATTCATGGCTCCCACAGATATCACTATCGGGTTGCTGGGCGTGGGGTTACTGAAATTAGTCAAACTCAGTCTCTTCGTGCACACTTCAGTCCCACAGTCCGTCGCACAACTAATTGGCTGCACATTACCACTCGCCTGTGAAACTCCTGAAATCAGTTTGCAGGCTGTGTCAGTCCACTGGAACTCCGCAGGGAAGATAATATCCACCCGTCGTAGCTTGGTAGAGAACTTTGTAGGCGTTAGGGTAATCGTCCAGACGTCATATGTGCGAAGGTTGAGGGTAGAGAGTATGTGCGTAGCTGCGAAAAGGAGACTTTCAGAGGCTGTGCGAGTCGCTAGATTGGAGTAGGAGTGTTCTTCCTTCCACCTACGGCTGGTCATCACATAGGCGGAAAAGGCGTAGCCTGCAGGGATCATTATGTCTGGAGTCCTGTAGCGAGATGTAACTCCGCCACTGCCGTTATCGATGGTTCTGAAATTCTGGGCGCCTGTAAAACTGACTCCTATATTGAAGAAAAGCATCCAAGAGGCCAGTTTATATACCTGACATGACGGAGTTCCAGCCATAATGCAAGTATACCCTGTCGTCCCTGTCACAGGCAGGTAAAAGCTGCTATCAAATTCATACACTACAACGTCTGTGGCCGCCGAAGTTACACTAACTCCCAAAGTCGTGGGTATGTTTAAATTCGCGGAAATAGTCACATAAGTATCCGTAACTGTGCAAGTCGGTGCAGCTTCAACAATTGACGTAAAAGAAGGTTTGAAGAGTCCAGGGTTATAATTGCCGAAATTCCTTAATATAGTTTGGTTGTTGTAAATTATGCGGTCGGCGTAGATTTGCCAGTCATACGACCAGACATTGATATCCACAGTCATAGGCTCATTAATAACCGTCGATACGTCTAAAAGCGGATTTTGAACTTTCACAATGCGGATTTTATTTGTACTCCCAGAGTTAATAGTACCCGGCCAATTCGGCACTCCGCTGGCATTCGGTACACCTGAAATTTCAATTCTAGCGGGAGTTTGAGGACTTGCCTGTAAGGACTTGTAGAGAGTGCACTGCACTTGACCTGCAGTTGCACCTGCAAATCCACTCTGCACCATGCAGTCTATGCTTTGAGACATCACCAAAGGAGGCATGTTTTGGCCTAAATCCAGGGCGAATACAGGGTCGAGTTCGTTGTTAGTAGGGAAGAAAACTGCAATTCCGCTGGTAATTGGCAAAGTATTAGTTGGACTAAAAGAGAGATCGAATATGTTCCACTTGACTGTATCAGTATGAAAAGGTGTAAAAGTCAGGGTGCTAAATGCACTTGGGCAGATGTCCACGTCGATTTTCGCAGCCTCTCGCAGTCCTCCTCCAGAGTTAAACTCCACATAGAAATTCAGTCTTCCATAGTTAACAGACGGCCAAGAAAGTCCGTTTCGCATGATTCCCGCTGTAGCGTCCCTAGTATACACATCCACTCTATAGGGCCGGTGCACTACAAAGGTCTGTTGGTCTGTGATGCCTATTGTGAGGACGTTATATCCGCCCACTGCAGCTTGATATGTGCACGTCTGAGCCGGAGTCACATTGAACCCATTATCAAATGTGCACTCCAGCGTGCTGCCCGGAGTCTGCGTAACGGTCAAAGGCATCCTCACGACAATAGTGTCCTTGAACACATAGGGAATATTGCGGTCTGGATTGAGTCGCATGGTCAGTGGCCCTTCGTAAAAGGTCGGTCGACACAGCGGAACTTGAGTTTGCCACTGAGTCGGGAATTTGAAGGTCAGAAACTGGGTAATTGCAGATGTGACTGTATAACTGCCCATGTTGTTTTTTTGCTCGATTCCTGTGGTCAAGTCGCCGGACCGGCCGTAGGTGTTGGCCTGGAATTGTCCTGTAGCGCCTGCAGCATTAGGGTTAGTCGCCATGATCGAAACTATAACCGCCGGGTAAGTGCGAGAATACTGCGCAAAGCCAGTAATGCTCATAACAGTAGTCGCCCCCACCAATTGGCACCGTATGCCGTTTCCCCGGAGTCCATGCAGGATGTTGCAGTTCTTGTTGGGAGCGAAGTTGGCAGGCAGTTGGATCCTTATTTCCCCACCTGCTAGAATGGGGTAATTGGTTTGGAAGCTGACGATGTACTCATCGTATCGGTCGATTAGTGGATTTGGGATATTGGCGTCTGTGGGACGGAAAACGAGAGTGTAGGGTAAAGTCTGCACAGCGAAATTTTGAGGCGCATATGTGATAATATCGACCATTTTTTGCCCGGAATACACATATCCCGTCCAGGTTTGGTCCGTATTATACCTGGGCGTGGGGAAAGTCTTGATAGTGAGAGTAGTAGTTGTCGGGGAAATCGGTATATCCGCCCCAGGATTCAAGACGATAAGTCGACTATTCCGGCCTGAAAAGCAGGTATGAGTGCCCGCTGTGCAGTAAGAAGCAGCCCAGGGCGGCTCCGTCTCTTTCAGTCTCCAAACGACCCTATCATACATTCCCGCCGCAGTGGCTGCCGCAGAAGGAGTGACGGGGAAAGCAATATCAGAATCATTTATACTCCCGTTTTGCATAGCTGGGTTTGTGTATGTGAGAGTGATAGGTGAAGCTATAGGAGTGGTGACCGGGACACAGACGTTGGTTTCCCAGCCGTATAGGAACTGCTGGTATTGCATACTTTGGCCGAGACTGCTGGATATGTCGTAGGCGTTGAGACGGGCGTGCACTATAACATCCTTCAGGGTGGGGTTTAGCACCCAGGGCAGTTGCATATTTACAGTTGTAGCAGTCGATACAGCTGGGTAGTTGTATGCACGAGCCAGCGGCCAGGCGAAGTTGGCAGGAACTCCGAGACCCATGTAGCAGGTTCCAGAGCCGAAGCTTGTAAGTCCAAAGCAGTCGATCAGTGCATTGTTTGCCATTCCTTGGCCTAAATCAGTCGCGAAGCTTTTGTAATCCAGAGAAAATTCGACGGAGGATGCACCTGTGGCCTGTCCGATGCCAGCTGACAATGCAACACTGGGCTTGAATGAGATATCCACTATATTCATCGTATTCATGCAGATATTGTACCACTTATAGTAGCTAACTGCAAAGCGGGTGATACCTGGAGTGCGTAAGGTCCCGTATCCGAACTGATCCCCAGCCACACCATTAGCATAGGTTACCGCTGTTACGCCCAAATCGCGTCCATATGAAGGGAAAAGCATGCCTTCTCCACTCAAAGCGAAGCGAGTGGACACTGAAAGCGCCCAGTTGCCAATAGATATATCAGTATATTCAGGAGCGTAGATTGTGAGTGTCGTTCCTACGTATGCACATTTGTAGGAGGCGTAGACTACAGCCCCGTTGGACCAGGTGCAGATGGGTTCTCGCAGTGGCGCTGCTGCTAGGTTGCCTGTAGCTAGCGGCAGTGCGACTGAATTAGCAGCCGCAGGCGGCACTGTAACCGTCGAAAACCTCAGCGTAACAGTGCCTATTTTCTTAGTAATCAGCACTGCAACCGTCAAGCCGAAGGTTATGCGTCCCTGCTCAGTCGCTCGAACCGGTAAATAAGGGTCATTGCTCAGGTAAGTGAACGTGGAAATCGAGGCAACGGACTCGACATTGTTAATAGTGAAGGTTTTTAAGCCGGAGGCGAGCTGGGCAGTGGGCGGGTTGTCAGCGAAAGCAGCGAAATTGAAGGTTACGAGGCCTGTGGCTGTGGGGTTGTAGGCCCAGGCCTTCACGTCGATGCTGCTGTTGGAGGTGTATGTGCTGAAATTGGATATAGTGATCACCAAGCCTGTAGCTGCGCATTTCACAAAGGCGCCTGTGAGCGGCGTCGGTGTAACGGAGGTAACTGTGCAAGTGGCGTCTGGGGTGAAGCCCGCAGGGAAAGAAATTTGCAGTACTCCTGTGGAAGGGACATTTACAGGCGCTTTAAATCGGAATATATAGTCAATGTAGCCGTTGTTGGTCGAGGCATTGGTAGCATCGCTTGCTGAAAGAATGGAAATTGTCATACTCACTCCCACGTAGTTAGCAGGACTCAGGTCGAATTTGAAGAAATACGCATAGTCTCCGCCAGTGATAAAGTCCGCATACATAATAGGGTTGCTCCCCGGTATAGTGGACGGATTTACAATGTTCGCAAAGTTCCAGGTCGGGATTCCTGTATACCCCCCGACTCCCGGAGTGGTGAAAAGCCACTGTGTGCCGTCCTCCACCGTGTTCCAGACTTGCTTCTTTGTCTGCAGGTCTGCAGCGCCGTACTTGACGGTGATGGAAGCTGCAGGGCCTTGGTACACTGGCAAGCGCCAGATTATCTGGTCTGTCACAGCGAAGGTGGAAGCACCAATGTCGGTTGTGACGCTGAATGTGACCCCAGACACTGCAATTACATTGTTGCTGATCGTAGCCATATAGGAGTTTCTGGACATGGTAGTAAGTGGAGTGGACACTGTCCCTGTGATATAGTAAATCACCTCATCCGCGGAGACTACCTCCTCTCCCCCAGCCGAGACCTTATACACCTTTATTCGGACTGCTGGGTTCTTCTGAATGGCAGCAGGATTTGTGAAGTACGGCAAGTCCACATAGTAATTTGCATTGGAAGTGGCCTGTCCCACGACCTGCACAGACGCCCACCTCAGGACGTTCCTGGCTGAATTGCCTTTGCTGAGTCTGCATTTGAAGGGAGTGGTGGCTGCGGCTTCTATTGGCATGTTACTGGCGCACCACAGGTCTCCGCCCTCTTGCAGGCCTGTGCCGAAGTCATTGGCGTACATAGACGTGGGGAAAAGCAGCTCTGCACGCTGTAAAGTGCTGTATGCGGTGGTGTTCGCTTTATACTTGATGGTCGTAACTCCACGAAAACCCGCGGTTCGGCAGTAAATCTGGGCCTTCGCATTAGGAAGCATTGCAGGGATGGCCTGTAATTCCCAAGTGCTTTCCTCAGTAGCGGCAGTCACTGCATAGGTCATGACCCACTTCGAAGTGGCTGGCATCGCAGGGTAGGTGAGGCCTGGCAGGAGGTTCAGCCGAGTGCTGATTTTGACTCCCCAGGTTTGAGCAGCAGTGATATCCACGTTCTTCGCAGCTTTGATAGTGAAGGTCGGCGCTGCGTAAGTGCACAGCTTGCTTTTTATTTCCTTGAAGTTGTTTTGGGAGTCGAGGAACTTGCACACCAAGTTGGCAGCCGCTCCTCCGTAGTCCCAGGCAGGACTAGGCACTGTGAGAGTCATAACACCAGTGTCTTTCACAACTGTGGCCTGCGGCTGCACCAAAAAGACCAGCGGTCCTACTCCAGTGCCTGCTCGTAAAGGCAGTAAACGGGAAGTAAGCGGGGGGTAGGCTTGGAAGGCACTGGGCCAAAGCACTGCAGGACTTCCCAGTACTGTAAAGGTGCACGTAGTGATGTCTTGGCTTAGCAGCTGTGTTGGCGGGTTGTCCTTGTACAGCTTAATTCCGCAGGTAGAAGTGGGACTGTAGGCAATTAAGGGGTTTTTCGCTCGGCCGGTCATAGTCACAAGGTTGCCATTTGTATACCCGCCGAACCCAGTGGCTGTAAAGGCCAAGGCAGTTCCAGTGCAAGTCGACACATAGGGAGTACCGAAGCCTGGGGAAAAGGCCCAGCAAGCTGTCATCACTGCTTGGTATTCAGTGGGGAAGTCGACAACGATGCTTCCGCCGCTTGGAATGTTGGTGGCGGCTTTGAACTTTACTGCGTACTCTACAATTCCTTTCGCGTAGATGTTGAAGCAGTAAGGACAGCTGCAGCTTACTGAGGTTAGGGGATTGGCAGTGAATAAAGGATCAGGCGGAGATTGGTCAAAGATGAACTTGTTAGGGAACTGGTTGCTGTTCCAGTTGTAAGCCTCCATAGCCCATGAGCCTATCATGGCAGGGGAGTAGTCCGGGTTCGTAAAGCCTGTAAACTGGAAAGTGGTGGAAGCCCCGCTATTTACCGCTCCACTGGGAAACAGCACCATCCAGTTCGCCCCTCCATACACCCTCACATTCCCAGCAGGTGCAGTCAGACTGCCATTCGCACTCACCACTTTGTTCAGATTAAAAGCCATTGCACCGGCAGTGGATATACTAGTCAGCACATCGAATTGCAGTGAGAAAGAAGCCCCAGTGGAACTCACTGTAGTGGGAGACCAATCCGAAGGATAGTTGAGATTAGTAGTTGTAGTGGCTTTAGAGGTAGCTGTGTAGGCCAGTTGGAACTGCATGTAGTCCTTTAGAAGTGCAATATTGGTCTTTACTTCTCGAGTGTATACTGTAATGTGAGCAGTTTTCAGGGCTGCAGGGTTGATGAAGGCAGGGAAGCCGAGGACGTAGGCAGTGCCTGCGGCCAAGGCAATGCTTGGCTGCATGATAAGAGCCGCAGGCCGGTTTTCCGTCCCTGCGCCGTACTGCAAGTAGCAGGGAGTGTTGGCGATTACTGTAGTGGTGGCTTTGAACAAACTGCATAGTGTGGCTTTTCCGTCTGCCAGACCGGAGTTTAGGTCGTTGGCGAAGATAGGCCAGCTTCTAGGACTCCAATATGTCGGAAATTCGACCACTACCTGTCCCCAGTTCGCCGTAGCGGTTGCAGTCGTAGGCGTAAAACTGACTTCAATCAAGTTCAAAGCCGAAGGCCCTCCATTATAACTCGTCACTTTGAACTTCGCAAAAGGTGCAGTGACGTGGAACTTTGTCGTTTGAGTTTCCTTGAGAGCGCCTGTAGGGTACGTCTTCGTCTGCACATCATAGGGGCCCATGACAGGGTACTTCAGTCCATCCACCTTATCATTACGCGCAGTTATGACGACTAGATATTCCGTCCCTGCGGCGATGTCGGTGAATTCAGGAGCTGAGATGGTGATTATTTCTGGTGCTGCGCCAGTGTGAGTGCAAGTGCGAGCCACGTAGTTTCCCCACTTGCACCACAAAGTTTCAGCAGCATTGAGAGTAAATGCATAAGTGGCAGTTTGAAAGGTCATAGAGCCGCCTGTAGGCAGTGTAGAGGACTTCTTTATAGTAGTTCTGGGACTAAAGTAGTAGGAAAGGTTCCCGTACTGGTTCGTTGTAGGCTGTCGAAAGCCGGAATTGAGAGTAATTTGGTTGAAAATTAGCTTTGGATAGGCTATTGAAGTTGCAACGACGTAGGTCTGACTAGGACAGCTGTTCTGGTCCCAATCCACAATAGTTGTATACGAAACTGCATTATGGGCTTTAATCGCAGTCGTCCAGCCCGTCCAAGTGGTGTAATAGGACTGCGCCAGGAGCTTAAAAGACCCCGCAGCTGCAATCGGCACAGACACGTGAATGTTATATAAGCTGAGGGAAGAGCCTGAAGCTACAGTGTCGAAGTTGGTGATAAGGATTAACTGCTCGCCGGTCACTGCTGTGACTAAGGGACTGGAGGAGATTACCATTGGGACGGTTGCACTGGCGTCGTTAAAGCCCATTTGAAAGCAGGAAGAGACATCCACTGTGAGTATGGAAGGGAAGAAAATGGCAACAAAGCTAGTAGAGGCCGGAAGAGTATTTGTGAAAGTGATCATCACATCAAGACTGAGCGTAGTGCCAGTAATCCAACTGCCACTAGGCACTACTGAGGTGAAGCTCAGCAGTCCCGGGGCATAAACGCCACTCGGAGGGTTCGTGCCAACTGCCACAGTGCAGGAGTTCGCTTCGTACAGCACCCACTGGTTCGAAGGAATGGTCTTACTGCGAGAAATGAAAAACACATTCGCAACTATGATAGTTTCGTACATGGAATTCGTCACTTGTGTCATGATAACGTTGAAAGACACTGTCGACCCTGAGTAAGTCACAGTCGATCCGCTGTACTTCAGCAGCATAATCAAGAACCCTTCCAGCAGCACAGCTTGACTGAGTCCTGAGGAAGCCACGGGCGTTCCTTCGAAAAATCCTTTGTCGAACTTGACGATGAACCAGTCAGTTGGGTAGACACTGGCGTCGGTGTTGAGAGTCAGTTTGTAGTCTAAACTGGCTTGGATGTTGTAGTTTAGAGTAGGCTCGCCTTCGAAGTTGCAGGTGTTGATGCCTGGACTTGGGTCGGCGTACGTCAAGGCTGATTGGAAGCCTCCGCCCAAGTAAGTCCTCGCCCCAGTGCCGCCTATCGACCACCCCACGACCTGCACAGCAATAGTAGTCCCAGTACTGACATAAAAGCCACTGGTGTAGATCATCGGATTCCCTGCCAAAGCGCCTGTGACGAAGAAGCAAGTGGCTGCTACGGTACTCACTCCTGCAGTGTAGGTACATTGCCAAGCAGAGGGAGTTATCCCACTCACATCCAGGGGAAAGTTACTGCCGACTGTGAAGCTGTTCCCTAGACCGCTTGCGAAGCCTCCGGAAGGACCGATGTAGAATAGGAACTGAATAGCGCTGATGGCGACTTTAGCCTGCACTTCTATCATCGACATGCGACCTTGAGTCCAGCCGATTAGCTCCATTGGCATCACAGCTGCGCCGTCATTTACAATGATTGTCAACGCTGTTAGTTGTTCGAGCTTGGTTCCGCCGCTGTTTTTGACAAAAATTTGGACGTATTTGTACCCTGCAGTGGCCGAATTTACGATGTAGTTGAAGCCAGAGTTGCCAGAGGTCAGGACGAACAGAGTCCCAGCTGGTATAGCAGTTGTAAAGGATATAGTCAGTATTGAGCCAGACCAGGAACTTGTGCTCACTGTGCCTCCGCTGCTCACTACCAAAGTAGGGTCCGGAGGGCCTGGCATTGACACAGTCACGCCTGCGAGTGTTAAATCCACATTGAGCGTGTCAGTGGCCGCCAGTCCTGTGCCAGTCTGATACTCCACGTATATTGTAGTCTGGGCACTGGGCGACTGAGGGGAAAAGGCCACCATTCCTTTGTTTACCGCACGCACTGAATAGGTAGGAGACCCTGTAGTGAGTGTTGAGTCAGTTACTGTGCATAACTTAGTCCCGTAGTTGTCATAGCCACTGCCTATTACTGTTTCAACAGCCGCATTGCCTGCGGGATTGTGGACATAAGTGGTTAGAGACACAGTGGAAGTGGTTGGAATTGCAGCTGCGAAGCCTGAAACCTTATAAACTCCGGCCGAGTACGACACAAACGTATTCCCCGCTATTACAACTCCCGCAGTTTCCCCTGTTATACTCACATCGCAATAGGCCTGGTCAGTAGCCTGATAAGTCCCAATGAAGTTGAGTTCAATCCTGCCTCCCACCGGTATCGACGAAGTGCATTTGAAGCCTACAGTATGCAGTTGCCAAGCTCCAGGGTCATTAACAGTCTGCACACTTCTTGTCATTATAGCTACTCCAGGGACGAAGCCTGCTATAGCCGCACCTGTGTATGTGACTCTGTCTCCCAGTGCTCCATTGGTTACTGCGTAGGCTATGAGATTCACAGGAGTGGAACTGGGAGAGGGTAGGCCTTTTATAGTGAATGCGTACGGAGCACCAGAGGAGCAGGCAACTGAAGCTATAGGCTTCATTATTATCCAATTGGAAGAGGACAGGACGGTTAGGGTAAATGTGACCGGGGTAATGGTAATTGTCGAGGGCACTGGGATACTTGGAGGCACAATCAGCACATAAGCATCACTCGTAGCGAAGTTTTGCGCCACAGTACTAATGCAAGTGCAGCCCATATCAACAGTTGCCCCGGCTGTAAAGGACGGCGCAGCGCCACTCTGTGGGGCCACGAGAGTGCTGTCTCTCACTACAAACAGCTCATCCACCGCTCCATAGTCGTTTATTTTCCCCTGAAAAGTCAGCACTCCCACTCGTATCGAGGCAATGATCGTGTCGCTTGGGGAGTAGGTGCGAGGATTGTAGATGTTTGACAGGACGAAAGAAACTGTATTCCCTGCTGCAAGGTTTTGAAATGAGGAAATGTATATGCGAGTGGGGACGCCTAGAAGAGTGTTTCCTTTGTGTAATACACATGCGATAGCAGTTTTCCAAGGAGACAATCCAATGAATTGATCACAGGGCACTTTGGCCAATTCAGCAAGTCCCATACCTAAATCGTCCTTAAACATATCATTTCCAAAGTAGTCTTTAGTGGGAAACTCCACCAATATGTTATCCGGATTTCCATTCCCTCCCTTTAGATTCGTACTCAGCGTAAATGTCACAGTGAATGCATTCGGCATGTTGGCAGTTCGGTGCAAATACCCAATTTTGAGCGAAGCGAAGTGGTTATCAACGATATAACTAGTAAAAGAGCCTTGGAAGTTCTGAGTTCCGCCCACAAAGCCAGAGACGGTCAGAAGGTTTACATTGTTATTGTTAGAAAGTTGCAGGCCGTTGTTGCCTATGTCCGCACCGTTAGTGTAGATCACGATTTCGTAGGTGGTGCCGGAAAACAAGGGGTAAATATCTGGAATGTAGACGTTAATTTGCTTGCTGGCTCCTTGCAGTGTGCAAGTGGCTCGAATATCATCAATGGAGCAGGCCAAACTGGCTCCAGTTCCCAGAGAAAAAGCCTGTCCCGCCGCCACTTGAATATACGTGTTTGCAGCGGCTGTCATGGCGACTGTAGGCGCAAGCTTGAACCGCACTTCTACATATTCACTCTTGGCGCCTGGAACTTTGGGAGTAGTTTGCGCAGGGAAATGCATCGTTTGGTGCGCTAATGGGGCTAAAGCGATAGCAGTGATTGTCCCAGTAGTGATTATTTGCGTTTTAGCGAGGTCGCTATAGACCGATATAGCAATAGTTCCCGAGGTAGCGACTGTATTCGGGTACGTTAAAGGCAGTAGTAGTTCCACACTGGACGTACTAGTAATAGCATTAAATCCCGATACATTCACCATTGCGGGACTGCCTGTCACTGTGCACGCAAAAGAAGCTCCAGGGGTCATATTGGAATTCCCGCCGTTTAGGCAAAACGCTTGCCAAGGGACCAGATCAGCAGTCAGTTGCAGTTCGATTATCCCTGTGGAGGGAATTGCAGCGGGAGTGGTGAAGGAGTACACGTTCCAGCTGGAAAGTTGCTGAGTTTCAGCAGGACCGGCAGAGACAGTGATGGAAGCCGCTTTGAAGGCTGCCAGCGGCAAGTAGTTTTCCGCATCTCTCTGAGTGACAAGAAACAAGTCTATGTCCACTCCCCAGCCATATATTGTCAAAATGCGGTTCGTAGGGTTGAAGCCCATGGGAGGGATTCCGGAAACTACCAGGTTAGCTGTGGGGTTGGTAATTTCCAACGCATTCCAGAACTTATGGACTCGACAGGTGGCGCCAACGCAGACCACAGGAGGCGCTCCTGTGATTTGGAAGTCAGGAGGGAAGACTAGCATAAAGCGAGTCGTGGCTGCTACAATTGGATATGTATTCGAGGGCATTGGAATTGTATAAGTAACGATTGTGCCAATAAGCACAGGCGCCACGGGTGTAGTAGTGGGCTGCAAAGCGGGGTTAGCCGCTAAAGGATAGGCCTTCGTGACTGTATATACATCCTTGCACAGTCGGTAGTCCTTATACACCCCTGCGCTGTCGATACTGAGCACTCCTATATTGACATGTCGGTCATCCGCCCCGAAAGTCGCAGGGTTCTTGATCTTCCAGATCCAGAAATCGAAGGTAGTGCCTGCGGGTATAGCCTTGAAGTTGAGGATACTGATTCGAGCAGGGTCATTTCTCCCAGTTCCGTAGCGAATCAGGCAGTTAATATTCGACCCCACATTAGCTTGCAAGTTAGTTCCATCAGGCTCACACAGCATAGGAGCGTTATCAGCCAGGCCAGTGCCTAAATCCGTCGCCCACAGGCTCAGCCCCCACTTGTCCACCACTTCGAAGTAAAGGCGGATTTCAGACCCTGCGACTAGCGCAAGAGTGTTTTTGGCTGTAACGCGCAGCATGTTGGTGTAGCCTTCAGTAGTAGTTCCCCAGTCGAAGCTGAGAATGGTCCAGTCGGAGGTGGGGTAGATTTCCAGGACGTCTTGTCCGACGTCGTTAACAGCTGCGCCTGTATAATAGACATCTAGTTGAATTGCGTACTTCCCAGCAGTGGCTGGGTATTTTATACCCACCAAGTTAATAGTGTCTGCATTAGTTGTGGTCACTGTAATATCCGTCTGAGCTGTGATATCGCTATTAACAGGTGCAAACATGACTATCGTCGTCGGGTTAAAAAAATAGCAATTGGCAGACATCACCTGCGCCCAAAGACAAGTCAGTACACTTCCACTGGGCGCGCTTCCAAAGGCAGGGTCCAGGATAATCCTCATAAATCCTTGGTTCCTCACGATCACACTGGGAGCGGTTGGCGTGAAACTGAGCGAAATCGGTGCATACGTATTGATGTAAACAGGCTGCGGCTCTGCCTCGGAACGAGGAAATTCGAAGTAAACAGGGGCCTTTTTGTTCAGAACAGTCACTGTCGCTGCGGCCGTTTCTATTGTCACTGTAGCGGCTGAGTCGAACCAAGTGTTCAGAGTGATGGTTGTGGCTCCTGCTGAATTCGGGGTAAGCACAAACACACTGATGGCCACATTTTGGGTTGCTGCGACGGGTTGAAAGCCAGTGATTGTGACTACTTGGAGTGTGATGGAGCAGGAAAACGGACCTTGTAGGTTGCTTTCAGCGTTAAGATAGAAGTTGTAGCAAGCATTTTCACTCAAAGTGTAAGCCGCTGGGAAAGTATATGTAATTGCCCCAGTGCCTGGCACTACTGAATTAACAGTAAAGCTGATGGCTAGCTCCACTCTATCCGATATATACACATTTCCGTTTCTATTAACCGTCTTGGCGTAATTCACTGTTAGTCCAACTCCGGAAAAGAGAGTTGCGACCGGGGAATAGGTCGCTGCGTTGGTGCAGCGCTGAATTCTCCAGGCGTATCCCTGAAAGACTAGCTGAGTAGCGGCAGTTAGGACGTATGGCGGGTTGATGATGCCGGAAATGGTCACAGAGGCGCCCCCGCCATACATAATCACAGTGTTAGAGTGAGGGTAGTAGTAGCAAGTGGCTCCTCCACTGCAGGTAGGAGTTATCGAGGCTAGAGACACTAACGGAGGGAAAACAATTGCGTAGTAGTCGTTAGCTGCCAGGGCTCCTCCTGCTAAGGTAAAGGTGTAGTCTCCAGTGCTGGGTGCGAGGTTCGTCCCTACTACAGTGGGAGCTGCAGGAGTGCTGAAGGTCGGTGTGTCCTGGGAAATGTAGTACAGGAACTTTATTGTGCGGTACATCAGAAACGTTCCAGGGTTGGAGGTGGCTGCGTTCATCGCATACATGTTAGTATCCACCATTTTGGAATCGGCGCCCACTGTGGGGTTGTATATCTTTGGAAAGTCTATCACCAAATTGGCAGTGGAAGCCGCAATAGCATTGAAGCCGGTCACAATGATCTGCACCGGCTTCCCCAACACACTGTTGCCCAGCTTAATGAAGCAAGCGAGAGTGCCACTGCCCGCTGTACTGCCCACCATCGTTCCCCACTGACACGGCACTACACCATTATCAGCAATCCCCAGGCCTAAATCATTCGCGAATAGACCATTCGCAGTGGGCAACTCAATATAAATCCGTCCTCCCAACGAACTCGCAGGGATAGGAACCGCTGCTGTTGTGAACACGTACTGCAGACGCGTGAATTGGCCTTGAGTGTAGTGCCCTACAAGGATTTGCAAGTTGGGGATTGTGACTGGCTGAATACTCGAGTAAAACCGCTGTTTGTTCAGCACAGTCGGCCCTGCGGCCTGAACTACACTGAAATCGAAGACGTATGGTCCTTGATTGGAGCCGAACAAGATGCCGTCGGCGCCATCGTTGGTGAATATAGTGGTAATGTAGAGAGTGTAAGAGGTGCCTGCCACTATGTTGTAGTAAGTGGGGGCGTACATCGTTATGACCCTTGGAGGGCCTGCGGCAAAGGTACAAGAGCTGGCCAGTCGCTCTTCAGCCGCCCTCCACACACACCTCAGCTGCGCATTAGCCCAAAACTGCAGGGCTTGCAGTGTGGACAACTGGACGTAATCAGTAGCCATTGCGAGGGTAGTGGTAGGGGTGAAGGTCAGTTGGATGGGTCCGAAGCGCTGGCCTGGTATATCTCGAAGTGGCATTACGTCTTTGTACATGTAGTTGCCTGTGCCGATCCAGAGTGTGCCGGCAGGCATGGGAATAGGCGCAGGCAGCGGAATTATCGTCACAGTCCCTCCTGTCAACAGTTCATCCTTCATCTGATCCACTGGGTTCACATTATCCAGAAAACTCCTGAAAATGAACTGGCCAGTGGTCAAACTGCCCACTGCCACTGTCGGGTTAAGCGCGTCTATGAGGATTTCCAGCACTTGGCCGCCTGTATAGGCCACTGTGAAGCCAGAGATCTGCACTTCAATATTGCTGAAGACCTGACAAGAGATGCTGGAAAGCGGGTACAGCTGAGAAGACATGCCCATTTTGCAAGTTGCAGGGTACACAGTGGAAAAGTTATTGGGGAAATAGACCTTAAAACAGCCTCCGACAGGGATGTTCGTTGGACAAGTCCATCGAAATCGATAGGTTTCCGCGGTGTTCGAGGCTCCGACGCTTTCAGTCAGCAGTTCCAGCACTGTGCACGCGCCTGAAGTGGCGATGTTGGTTCCCCACACCTGCGGGTCCATCTTGTTATAGGCCTTGTTGTCCCGGATGTACCAAGCGCGGAACTTGACCCCTGCGAAAGGCGTCCAATTGGGGAGTTGCACGTTAGTAATGACCAGTTGGTTGGGAGTGCCGGGGTAGGTGACGACTCCCAAGCCGCCACAGGTCTGGAAGTACAGCCAACGGGTGTTAACGTAGCCATAGCAAGTGCCCACAGTACACACCAGCACTCCCGCATTGTACATCCTGCATGTAGGAGTCGCGGGCAGGACGAAGCCTGGGGGAAACTGGATAAGGAAGTCGTCAGAGCCTGCCACTCCCTGCGTGTTTTCGACATTCAGGGAAATGCTTGCAGGGGAGGAGTTGTGCACATTCGGGATAGCCAGATTAGACGCGTTTTCGTTAAAAGGGACTAGGTTCTTTGTGGTTGGCGGCTGGTTGAAGGTTGTGTCTACATATACGTCCAAAGCTTCATCCAGCACTACCCAATTCGGTGTCTGGGGGTTTAGCAGACTCTCGTAAACTGACCGAATGCGGATAGGGAAATCGTAGAGGTTTCCTGCTGGATTCCAAATTCCAGGTATTTTCAAGTTGAACAGAGAGCCGACGGTTACAACGTTAAAATTCGTAACTTTGATTTTCACAAAGTCCACATATCCGCAGTACAAAAAGCACTTCAGGGCTGAAGGTTTGGGCACTGTAGAGAGCGTGTCGTCGCAGTCTAGTTGCTTCCCGTCTGGGAAGCCAGTGCCCAGGTCAAAGAGCCAGCCTTTGCCAGAGGCAGTGGCGTCGTAGGGGAACTCCAGCCATACAGAGCCTGGAACAACAGCGTTACTAGAGGCGGGAATCGCTGTGCTGACTTTGAAGTTGAAAGTCAGCATATTGGGCTCACCTTTCAGTTTATGCAGAGACACAACAGACACATCCTTAAAGCGGGTATAGGGAATATGGAGCCAGGCTTCAGACTGTTCATTAGCAATGTTGTAGTTCATCCTTACGTCTATAATGAATTTGTAGTCTCCAGGAGTAGCAGGGAACTTAAAGCCGTTTTGGTTCACAGGCAGTGCATCTCTCGTAGTCAGGACTAACTCATACGTCTGCCCAGGATTCAGTGTCAGCGGCGAGTAAATTTCATAGTAATCCGGACCGGTGGACAGCCGCTCACAGTGTCTGGCCAGGACTGTATTCAGTCTGCAGTGTAAGTAGGCGTTTGGAGTGGCGTTGATAGCGAAGTTGGCATTGGAAGGGAATTTCACTCTCAGCATGGTCATTTGGAGGTTGGAAGTTCCTGGGTAAATGCTATTTGTCTGGAAAGTCAGACGGATGGGCCCCCATTCATTGATTCTGGCGTCGTCTTTGGTGGTGATTGGATTGTCGATTTCTGCACCGAAAGGCTGGTAAACGGCTTGCAGAGGGATGGCTTGGGGCACATTGTCGATTCTCTTGTTTGTGCCAGTGTCTTCATCCTGCGAAAACACTTCCACAGTAGTCGCTCCCGACACAGCCCCAGTAGTCGCATAGAACTGCACCGTGAACTGCTCCCCTAAGGCCAAAGTTCCAGCCGCAGCTACATTGGACAGTATGATTCTATGGTAAGTGCTCTGGTAGTCCAGTTCCCCAGTGCAGGTAGGTGTAAGGTTGGAAGGGGTGGAAGGCAGGATTTTGTAACAAGTCGAGTCGACGGATGTCCAGTAAGCACTAGGGAACATGACTTGAATAGACCCTCCTTTAGTGATGCGGTTGGCAGTGGTGAAGTCGAGTCGCCATAAATTCCGGGTGTTGAGGTTGTAGTGGGTGGTGATGGGCTTCACTCCGGTGAGGACTACAGGAGCAGTCGAGACGACCCATGGAGCTGTGGCAACTATAATGACTCCGACCTCCTTAGCATACACTATCAACACCTGGATCACAGGCTGCTGGAACCACAGAGACTGCTCATGTAGATTGTAGCAGAAAGTCTGTGCGCCGCTAAGTGCTGCGGAGGCGGTATACACAATGGAGTGACTTTGGTGCTGAGTGAAGGCCAAGGAGTCGGTGACTTGGTTGGGAATAGCGCCGCAACTGCCCTTCGGAGTGCCTGCAGGGTTCGGATCCCACTTAAATCCATCAGGAAAAACGAAGTAAATCCCGTCGCCGATATTCAGAGTAGCGGGCAAAGCTATTGGGAAGGAGTAATCCGAGGAAACGGTATCAGTGTTAGTAGCGGTCACTGTCACTGCAACAGGCGTAGTCGTGAGTGGTAGTTCCTGCAGCACTGTAGTGAACGAAAAGGTGGACTGCTCTAATACTGACCCAATCGTGTCCTTCGTTCGCATAATAAGAGTGGCTTGGTACCCTGCATAGGGCGCGTTTTTCACGTTTCCTAGCACAATAGTCCGATAAGTACCTGCTGTAATGACATTGAAGCCAGTCATTCGGACATACGCAGGCAGCAGAGTGGTCCCAGCCGTGAGCGAACAGGACCATGCGCCTGTTATCGTGGACCCAGGGTTGACACATGGGAAAGCATGCGAGGAAAAGCTAGTGAGCGCCCAGCCCAAGTCGCCAGGAAAGCTCCAGTCCTTGGTCTGGAACTCCCACTCGATCATTCCCCCCACTGGGACATTGATCCCGTTTTTCATTTTGAACGTTAGCACGTTCCAGGCATTGCGGGTGTGGTGGAGATAGGAGAAATCCGTCGCTGCCACCATGGGGAAAGGCTGCGCGGCTGTGTTCAGCCGGTACTCTGCTTCTTCAATTTGCACTCCTTTGAAGGAGTACTTGATGCGGAAGATCTGCTCCCCTGCGTAGGCAGTAGGCAGTAGGAAGCCTGCTGGACCTCCGGGGTTGACAGAAGTCAGAGTGACGGCTAAGGGACAGCAGCTGGGGTCTGAAGAGCCTGGAGTTTGGAAAGTGACCCTGGCTGGAGTGCTTGTAGCCACGACTCCTGCGGTAAAACTGCATAAAGACCCTGGAATCGTGTCCTTTTCAAATGTGCAACTCGGCGTCCCGCTCAGTGTAATAGCTGGCGGCAGTTCCAACACGAACAAGTAGATATTGGGCGCAACCGACCGGAGAGGCAGCGCCACTCTGGGAAAGAAAAAGAAGTCAATAGGTCCCGCCTGGCCCACCGTAACATCAGTTTTCACCTGGAACATATCCACTCCTTCCCCCTGCGGATGCTGCACATTGGAGATCGTCACTTTCCCTGCCTCCAAGTTCTGGTCTATAACCTGCGTCCCTGCAGAGTCTTGGTAGGTGAAGATTTGGAAGTGAGGGGTGAGGCCGGAGGTCGCAGGGTTGGTTGCCATTACACTGAGGCGAATGGTCTGCTGGGCTTGGGCTGCTGCGAAGCCAGTGAGCAGCAGTTTGTTGGAAGTGAGGGTACAGACTGCAGAGGCGGCGAGAGGCTGCAGGCCACTCACAACATAGCAAGTTTGAGGGATCAGGCCTTGGTAGATGCTGGGGAACACCACTGCAATGGACCCGTTGGTAGGGATCGGGTTGGTGGTTTTGAGCATTATGGAGTACTCCGCGATCAAGTTCATGTACAGAGGCGACCCTGAAATGGACACATTGCCTATAGTCCCTGGCAATATCGTCAATCCACCTATAGTAGCGGCCTGGCTGTACACCGTGTAGGTATTTTCCCTCAGTACTTCCAGCATGAGACTGCTCGTTGGGCCCGAATACTTGGGGTTCCTCACATCGTATACATTGATAGTGACTGTTCCAGCTGGTAAAGCCTTTGGAATCATGGCCGTGTGGATAGTCGTAGAGTCCTCGAAGCGACTACATCCGACCCAAATCGCCAATTCCACGATGTAACAGCGAATTCCCCCCTCCTCTACACTCTTGATGAAGTAGTTGGTGGGGAAGTAGAGGCGAATCCAGGAGTTGGGGGGGTAGTAGACTGTGCCGGAGGCTTTGAACTGGTACAAAGGGGAGGAGTTGGCTGCTAGGTTGCCTTGGGCGGAGAGGACTGCAGTGATAAAGGTAGGCGGGTCGGATATACCAATAGGCGGATAGAGAGCATTTTCATCAACCACAGTACTTCCCTGCCAAGTCCTCACCACAAAGTTCCCAGTCGCCCCACTGTTCTCCGGGTTCAGCACACCTTCCACCCTAAAGGTAAACAGCCCTGCGTCCACTTTCCCCACATTCAGCGTAACTTTCCCGAAAGACGGTGCACAGGCAATAGGCACAGGCTGAGAAACGCTCAGGTCATACGCTACACAAGGAGTGGGCAGGCCTAGGTTGGGAGTCTTGTACTGCACTGGGAACTCGATGGTCACGCTCGCGTCGCTGGTGATGGGCGTGGAGACTCGGAAGGTGAAGGAGTAGCGAGAGAGCTGACCTGCGTTGGTCCTCAGCAGCGCAATTGGGTTCACTAGGTCGGGGTGGATGGCGCCTGGATAGGCCTGCTGGAGGAGCGATAGTAGCAGCACGAATAGCATTTTATATGGTTCTGAGCTTAGACTAATGATAAGCCAACCTATGCTTTTGGCACTTGCAGGGCTTGTTTTTGCCGGGTTTGCGCCCTGTACCATTGCACTTGGGACAGACTCCGCTCATTCTGGCGCACTCTTTGCAGGGTTTGCCAGGCTTTTTGAAGCCGGTGCCTCTGCATTTGAAGCAGTTGGGGTTAACTCTGCGCTGGCCAGGGTACGCGCCTGGGTAGCCTGGCATGGGCTGGCCTGGGTAGCCTGGCACGGGCTGGCCAGGGTAGGGAGCCGCCGGCATCATAGGTGCAGGAGGGTAGGGATATGCGCCTGGATAAGCAGCAGCGGGGTACGCAGGTGGGTAGGGCTGAGGCGGGTAGCCCTGCGGAGGAGGCGGGTAGGGCTGGCCTGCAGGGTAGGCCTGGGGCGGGTACTGGGGCGGGTAGCCTTGGGGAGGGTAGGCAGGAGGCGGGTAGCCTGGGTAGTACGGAGGCTGACTCATTATAATGTCGTCAGACCATTTAATTGACTAGTCGACCTGGGGATAGCGAATACGCTGTGGAGCCACTGGTTCGGCATGCACTGTCGCCATTTGAATATAGGCGAAAGCAGCCATTTGGTCGTAAGTCGCATACAAGCATTCATACTGTCTCGCAGCCTTCAGCAGGCGGACGGCACAAAGGACACACCCAACAAATATCCCCATCACTCCTAAAACCAGCAGAAACATCCCCATCAGCAAAGCCTCTCCCGCTGCTTTCTTCGTCCAATGCTTCGACTCGTCCTTATTATCTCTGTCCCGTCTGTCCTTGGAGGACTGGTACCCAGGTGGGGAATGGAGGCTGCTGGGGGAGGGAGGGTCTGGAGACTGCGCGGTTTCTGGTGCTTCCACTTATGGGAGTCGGTTTTCATCCTGAGCATTGAAGACAACATAAGGGCGATCACGAAAGTGATAGTGAGCAGGACTAGTAGACGCAGGTAGAGCAAGGCAGAGGAGGACGTTTTCTTGACTCCCGCCCTTACAGCCAGCAGCCCCGCCACTACTATCATCCCACACATTCCCACTCCAATTCCCCACACCGCCCACTTCCCCTTATGTATCGTTTTCTTCAGAATCAGCACATGTCCAGAAAGGCCCAGCCAAGCCACCGCCAGCATAATCAGTCCTGTCACGAGCACCACTTTGGCCCACTTCTCTCTTTGTTTTCCAATATCTTCTCGCTCTGTGTCTGATACGGAACTGCCGTATGGCGAAGAGGGAAACTGGACTGTTATTGGTAGCTGAAGATAGGAGAAATGTCCGGTTGGAAGGCTGTGGAGGAGGGAAGTGGGGTAGTGGGGGGAGAGAAACTGACTGGATTCCGTCCCTTGCATATGTTTATTAGATAGGGAAATACTGCAACAGATGAGACTTTTTGGCCTATTTCTGTACCTTTGCGAAATCTGCGGTTGCCTGAAGTCGAAGTAACTGAGGCTGGTACTAAGAAATAGAAAAAAGGAGCATTAAGTGGATATCCGCGCCTATTACCTAGTTCTTGCGAGCATAGAAAAGCATGTAAGCGCCTTCTTCCTTGATAACATCCGTCACGTCCTTTACCTTTCTCACGTTCTCATCATCACACTTCAGCCAAGTGTCCGTCACCGGACTGAGGACATAGGCTGTATAGTGTCCTCTGGTCAGACTGTTCCCTTCGTGACAAATCACTGCTTGCAGGTCGTAAAAGGCCGGATATCGAATGGACCCTTGTTCAAATCTAGTCAAATCGAGGCCTGTGAGTGGGTAATGTATCCGAATATGACTCTTCTGCAGGCCTGTAGGGAGGTAGCGGACTCGCTGCAGGACGATGACTAGGACCTGAGGCAGTCTGGCGATCTGAGTAGTGGCAATTCGCTGAGTTCTGCAGTGGCACTGGCTGCAGGAAACTGCGTCTTCTTCGTTCATTGGCTTTTCTCGCAGGGTGTAGTCCAAGAGTTGGGGCAAAGTCACCCACAGGTCCGAATCCGTCCTTTCGCCTACTAGAGAGGCCCAAAGGCTCTTTTCAGGCTCTAAACACTTCAGGGCATTCTGCACATTCACTCCTATATTTGGACTGGAAAACCGAATTCTAGGCATTTTCTCACTGCCATTTGAGCAGATTTCCCCAATAGTCTGCATGCCTTGGCTTTCGTAACTGTCGATATTCGCGAATTTCCCAGAGCCGTCTAAAGCGCAAATGGCGACTGAGTGTCCTAAGAGCATGTCTCGATAGGCTACTTGCGTCCTTTCCATTGGATCGGAGAGTGTGGGCAGCCAAGCGGGTAAGTAGGCAATTAGCAGTCCTTGCGACTCCAAATATTGCTCCAAGGCAATTAGATAGGAAGTCACTTCCTCGCCTAGAGCCCGTAATTGCGTTTGTCTGCGAACTTTGAGGATGCGAGTGCCTAGCGGCCTTTCTTGGAGCCAAATATCCACCAAAATCGCACACTCTTCCGCCTGCAATTGCGGTATTTCCAAGGCAATGAACTGATTCGAAGCGACTAAATTGGACAAACCGATTCCCGAGTCCAGCAATTTCCCCCGATTTTCGCCCACAATCACTTCGCTCAGTCCTGTATACGACATCACTTTGTCCCTCACGTTATTCAGTATTTCGTTCTCCTCCAAGGCCGTTTCTGACTGATACATGACCGCTTCCTGCGGCTGGTTCACCTCCTGCCGCACCACAGACACGTGGAAAGTCTTGCACGGAGGCAAGTCAAGTGGCAGGACGGAAAAGGGGGCAAAGCGGTCAGAGACTTGGGGACAGTTGCAGCATTGGAGCTTGTTTCTTAGTAAGCCGCTGAAGACTTGAGCTCGGAGGGAGGACTCTGAGCGCAGGAAGGTCAGCCAGGCGTAGTGCTCGGAGCTGGGCAAGTCCTCTGGGAGTGGCGGAGGGGAGGGCTGGGGGTGACTCAGGTGCAGAAGTTCCAAGAGCACTAGGAAAAGCTCACTAGCGTCTTCGTCCCGCTTTTCCCCGTATTTGTGCACACTTGGTAACAGAGAGTATATTTCCTCAGGCTTGTAGACCATGCCTGGTCCCAGCCTCGAGTCATATCTCCGCTTCAGCAGCTCGATCAAAAGCTGCGCCATTCGCCCAAGTTCCGCAGGGCTTTGCCCTATATGAGTGACGACTACTTGAGAAAGGTGGATCAGACTTTGGAGTGCGGAGTTGAGAAAACAGGTCTTGCCTAGATTCTTCAACCCCATGCCTTGGGCGTACCCCCATTTCCTCAGTATTGGAAACCCCACGGAAGTGCGGTAGTCTCCGAATAGTATTAAGGAGCTGAGTTGCGTGAATAGAGGGAAGTCAGGGCGGGTCAGTGGCTGCATGGTTTCCATGTCTTCCGGGCGCTGCTGAAGTAACTCAGACTGGAAGCTGTCTGGGTCGATAGCACTGGTGCAGGTCCACCAGTTTCCGCTTTGACGGGTTTCCTCGTCCGTTGCTACCCACTTTTTCTCGTATTTCGCAAGGAACGTCCTCAGTGTTTCGCCTGCGAGTATTTCCAGTCGTTCCAAACTGACACGCTTGTCTTTGGCGACTATGACAGAAATGCGGAAGCCTTCAAGGAAGATTTGAGGGGAGAATAGGCCGTTCCACACGACCCAGCCTTTCGGCACATTTGAACTGCTGTGGACTGTTGCAGGGAAAACAGAGTCATACAGGGACGTAGGGATCGGCTCATAGTGAACTCCTGCTTCCAGCCCCAGTTTCAGACTGCCCGATTCCAATATATCTGAATTGTCTATGTCGAAGTCGCGTAGTTCCGTTCCAGTCCTAACAGCTTCCTTCGCCTGCTCCGCCAGTCCCTTCAAACAGGCAGTCGACACTAGGCTGACTTTCGTCCCCTTCGCTAAGCGTCTCCAGCTCTGGTCCGCCTGTTCCTTCCGCAGCATCCACTCCATGAGCCATAGATAGAGTCCTTCAAATGTCCCCATTTCTTATCTATAATTGGCACTAGCAGGTGCAGTCTTCCTTTTTCTTGTTTTCTGCGTGGGAGATGGTGACGCCGCGGGACTTCGCTCCGGTACTGCTTTCGCGACTTGCACGGGCTTTCAGGAGAGCTGCTCGGCCGAGCGCTTCGAACATCTCTGCAACTCCTCTCCCACTCTTAGCGCTAGTGTCGTAGTGCGTAGCGCCCATAGACCTCGCATAGCGTACAGCTTCCTCCCTCGGCACTCTCCTCCCAGCCTCCAAGTCGCTCTTATTCCCCACTATCGTGATGCACACTCCCGGCTCCCCATACTGCGCCAACTCATTCGCCCACTGCTTCACTCTTTCGAAGGAATCCGGCTCAGTGATATCGTACACTATCAGGGCTGCCTGGGCGTCTCGGTAGTAGTTGCGGGCGATGGCGCGGTACCTCTCCTGCCCTGCAGTGTCCCAGATGTGCATTTGCACACGTGACCCTTCGATGTTGAGGGACTTGTCTTGGAAATTGGCCTGGAGACTGGGTGCTTCTTTGTCATGGAACACGTTCCGGACGTACTTGAGCAAAAGCGAGGTCTTGCCCACTCTGCCCTCGCCCAGTGTGACTATCTTGAACTCGTAGTCAGGTCGTGGGTTCATTTTAGCGATGGACAAGGTGGATTTTAGTAGGTATGAGCTAAGTCCTACATCAATGCGCCAGTCCGCGTCTCTGCTTGTTGAACTGCTTGAACTGGTTCTGGATAAATTTGTGTAGCTCGCGGAAGCCGTCGTTTTCTTCCTCCTCAGCTCCGTTCAGCTGCTTGGAGTCCTCGTCAAACTCGTGGTACCTGCCGCTTTCCCCTCTGTAGCTGTTCCACTGCATAGTGCACAGCGCCTTCATAAGTCGGTCCAAAGCCAGCTTCCGTCCTCTGCCACGCATGACTCTGCCTCTACACACAGGCTGCTCCTCCGTCTGCTGCGGTAGAGGACTGGGCTCCACAGGCCAGGGCTCCACTAGCCTCGGCGGACCCACAATGGGCCACTGGCCTTGCCGCTCGGCGTAGGGAATCACAGCGCAGGCGCACATCGCTAGTTCCAAGCAGACGTTCTGGGGAGGCTCTGGAGTGGCGGGGTAGGGCTGGGGAGCGATTGGCTTGGGCGGCAAGGGCTCAGGTCTGGGGTTTTCCGCTTCTCGGGTTTCCAGCTGAATGATGGAGGAGTTCCTTCTCAGGATTTCTGCGTCTTTCAGCAGTCTGCCGACTGTTGCTAGCAAGTCTCTGCATTCCTCGGTTTCCGGCATCTGCCCCAGTCTCTCGTTTTTCTCCAGGTCGAAGCTCTTGATTTTGAGCTGGCAGTGGACCTCCTTGAGCTGCTCCCGCTTGCATATGCACTGAATCAGCTCCGTCACCTGTTCTAAGTTCTTCTTCAGTCGGCCCATCTGCATAGGAACTACCTTGGACTGGGTGTCGTGGTCATCTCTACGAGAACCACGGAGACGCATTCTCTCATGGTTCCGAGGCTGAAAGACTTCCCGAAGCCAGTGGTCATTGGCACTTTCTGACTTCCAGAACTTCCGCACGAGAGCGTGTTTGAGCAGAAGACGCCTGTCACTCCAATATGAGTACAGTTTGGAAATGATGTCAGAGCCAGGACTATCCTTCCAATAAGAGGACTCGTTCAGTTCTTCCACGATTATCACTCTCGCACGGTCCAGAGGAATTATTTCCCCTTTCTGTGTGTCCTGCTCCCAAGCATCTATGAACTTCTCCATGACTTCCAACCCAAAGATTCGCTCATTGACTTTGAACTGGTCCTGCAAGTCTCTCAGCTTCTTCAAGTCGTCCTCCATGGCTTCGAACTCGACATAATGTGTTCGCTGAGACTCAGGAACAGGATCAAAGCGGATATAGTGAGGGGGGTATGGGAAGTTGACAGCGGGCTGACTGTAATCTGGAACTATGTTGGTGGAGGGAAGCTCGATGGGTCGGACTCTTGGGACGTCAGCGGATAGTTCGGAGCCGTCACAGTCTGCTATCACTGGAAGAGCTCTGTGCGGGTCGACGTCACGGCGCCGGTGGCTTCGGTTGCGACTGGATTCCTACGTAAGTCAGCCCTGTCCATATATGGCGGTCGGGAAAGAAGGCACCCGGTCAGACGCCGAGAAAGGGCCTGGAGGAAGGGCAGGACCCAAGTCCCGGAGTCGACCGGGCCCTAGATCCGACCTCTGGGGTCGTACCGTGGTTCTGGAGGGCAGCGAGTCGCTTCTGTCGGAGGGCCGCTCTCCGTGCGCAGCAGGGCTCAGGGCCATCGTGGGTCCTACCTTGCCATTCATTTTTCCTAGTCTGTGCGTGTCTAAGGCTAAGAGGCCCTGTGGCAGATTTCGCGGGAGCCACAGCATCTATTTGAATGGGAACTTAGGCGTACAGGTCCTGCTGCGAACTTCGGCGGCCTTCGCTCTGGTGGATCTTCATGTGTGAAGTCAGGTTGCTGGACTGTGTGAAGCACTTTCCACAGCGTTCGCACACATACGGCTTCTCTCCGCTGTGAGTGCGGAAATGAGTCTTCAGGTTGAAGTCCAGGGAAAAGCGCTTGCCGCAGTAACTGCATTCGTAAGGACGTTCTCCCTGTGTGAGTCTCACTGTATGCACCAATTGATGTCGCTTCAGCTTGGATCGGTCAGTGAAGCTTTTGCGGCAGCCTGGCTGAGGACAGAGGTAGTCGCGGTCGGAGTTGCTGTGACTGGACTTGCTTTGTTGGTCTGAACTCACCTGCAGATACTGGGTGAAGTCTATGTACGCTTTGATAGGTTCGTCTCTGTGCGCTCTAGACCGCTGCAAAGGACCTAGAGCGGGCAGATCTGTCCAGGGAACAGACCAACTCTCATCGCCATTGCCATTGTTCGACATTTTCTTATCGGCCATTAGAGATGGCGAGTCGAAGAAATCACTTTCCCCCAGTCCCTATTAACATCCCAATAATAGCCACTTTTCCTCGGATTTCCATATGTCCCATTCACTCACAACTACAAGGATTCTCCCTGTTTTAGTCTAAAACCAGGCGAATATCTCTAAGTTTCCTACCATTTTCCTCCTCAGCCTTAGGTAAAAATGTGGGTTTGGCTCTTCGTGACTGTGACATCAGCCATGAACTGCACCGCTCCGTCCAAGAAAGTGCAGGTGCCAGCCACTGCCTACTACTGTAACAACGCACAGGTACTGCCTGAGGACTACGAAGCCAACCAGGGCAATCCCAATTGCTACGCGAGGGAGTACGCGGAGTTTGTGTGTGTATGTCCGGAGGACTACTACGGAAACAACTGCCAAAGTCTGCGGCCTTTAGTGTGCAATTTGACGGTGGTGGAGCCGGATGGAAGCCAGTGCACTAGTCCGAAGGACTATAATGAGAAGTTGCCAGGACTGCCGAGCTGCTTCCGACTCCCGCTCTCAGCCACTGTAAGTCTCAAGGTCCTTTCCGCCTGCTACACGCTTAACCCCGCAGTCTCAATCACCACTCCGACTTCAGAGCTGAAACTCGACCTGAGTCAAGCAGTCTCCAAAGCCCAGTTTTCCTACTACTTCAACCAATCTGGAGTGAGGCCTACACAGCTCGTCCTGTCCCTCGACCCACAGGTCTCCCTCAACTTCACCTTCCTCAACTTCTACGCACCCAGGAACAAGACCTACGCCTACCGCACTGCCACCAGTCCTCTGCAACTCGCCGGCCTCAGTCCCTTGCTGCTTTCCCAGCCTCTAGTGGACGACCCTGTCCTAAGCATCGCAGGCAGAATCCACTATGAACTCAGTCTATACTCGACCTCTGCAAGGCCGATAATCTGCAGAGCCTATCTAGCGGCTGTGGATGTGGAGGGGTATGAGGAGCCGGGACGGAAGAAGACTGTACCGGTTGGACTCATTGTGGGCGTAGTTGTGGGCGTGCTAGGGTGAGCGATAGACAGGACTGCGGCGCTTATAGGGCTTTGCGTCTGGAGGACTGTAAAGAAGAGGAAGGAGGCGGAGAAGGAACACCAAAGCTAACGTTTCCTGCTATATTAGTCTTATATGCCGGCTCACCCACTGGTCTGCAGTAGGCCTGGCTGCGACTATCGCTCTAAACGCCCTTTCTATGTCTGCGGAAAGGGAAATTCGGTCTTCGTAGCAGCTTTCTGTGAAGTTGGCTACAACTACTTGTGGGAAAGTCATAGTTTCGGTCAGGCTTGATTCTAGTCCGTAGCGCTTTCGGGTGGTTATTGTCCCGTGTGCGGGGACTTTCCCTTTGATTAGCACGAAGTCTTCGAAGGTTTGCACGGACCCGATTTGAAATTGGCGGAAGTTGACCTTGCTAACACTCAACAGCTTGGCTTGGTACTTGCGACACCACTCCATCCCCTCACTTGTCACAATAACCGCCTTCGTTCTCCACATTTCCACAGCCACTGGGACTTGATTGCCCGCCACAGAGCACAAATAGCGGCCAATTTTCACGAATTCCCTAGTTGCAGCGTTTCCCGCATATATATGGATATAAGTGTCGGTCAGACCTATAACTAACTCCTCCTTTAGCTTGACATCTTGATAGCCGCTGCCTAGGCTTTGCTCATTTACCATCAAGGTTCCGTCCTCGAAGAGGACTATGAGGAAGTCGAGGTGGTTGCTTGGGTGGGGAATTCGGTGCATGAGGATTTGCTGGATTTGGCGGTTAGTGCGTGTGGAGGTCTGACTCGAGGCGGATTTGTGAGTTTGAGCGTATTTCCGTTGGAATAAGGAGGCGCAGTTTTGGTCTTTTAGTATGTAGCCATTGAGAAGGCTGAAATTCAACAAAGTCTTGGCATCGAGCATTTCAGATACTGTTACAAATACACACTTCTCAGGCCGGGGGATATACAGCTGCAGGAAGCTTCCTTTGGGTGCGAGTTTCTGCAGTAGCTGTAGGTCTTTTGAGTATATTAGCAGACTGAGGCGCCTTAAAAGGACGATGAATTCCCCATCGCCCAGGAACTTGAGGGAGATGCTGTGATCCGTTTCCAGCTGAGCGGTTATCAACAGGTCCTCAGGACTGCTAAGTGCGACTATTGAGTCACTTGCACAGGCTATCAATTCTCCCCTCACATCCGTACACAGTACTCCTGCAATTCCCCGCCTTCTCCCCACTACATCCATCGTACTCCCAAACACCCCCTCCACAATCTCCTCTCCATGCACTGAGTAGAACCCCTTCCTACTAGGATTGATGTGGAAAAGGCCCACTAAAGCCGGGTGGATGGAAGCGTAGGTCTTGACGAACTTGAAGCCGCGGGCTAAATCCTGCAGTCTGGCAGCACTCAGCACATCCCTCTCCTGCAGCTCTCCATAGAAGTTGATTCCCTGGTATCCGATGTACTTGTCCGTCAGCAACTTCGCGAATTTCCGGCAAGTCAAAGCCAAACTCACGAAATCGTCGCTGGATATGTAAGCCACCAGGTCTCTAAGCAGGCCTAAAGGCAGCTCCACTAGGTAGCAATGCAAATCCCCCTCCGTTGCCACTCTCGGCAAACTGACCCCTCCTCGAGAAGGCACGGATTGAGACTTGGGACAGCGGGAGGAGGCGGCTTGCACGGCACTAGTGAGGACTGCGTAGGCTTCGGGATTGCACATGTCTAGGTCGCTGTAGACTTGGTCGCTCTTGATTTCTTCGTCTGCGCTGGAGTCGGAACTCAGGGGAGATTCATTCATTTGAGTTTGGAAAGCGTATGCGAAAGTTAGGCTTTCGGAGGGATTTTGGATAATACTAGATCTCGTTTGGGACTTTTTCTGGCTTAAATTGAGATTTCTCTTATTTCGCTCAAATAGAAGTTCTATCAATAAATACTGCAGCTTTCTTAAGGTGGAAGTAAGCATACTCTAAACTATGCCAGCAAATGTGCTCAATTAAGATATTATGAAAATCGCTCAAAATGACTCGCTTAAACGTAACATTTCTTCCACATTGCACTGCATCTTGAAATTTACGTTAATACTATGTACCTTTTTGCTTGAATAGAGTTCATTATGGTCGAGTCCCTAAGCTTGTTCTATCTTTTCTCTCTGGAATATGTTTTTCGGATTTTCGCTTTACCATTTCCCTAAGTCTTGGGCCTTTTAAGGTAAATTTCAAATCATACTCTGATGCGCGTCCAATTTCTCAGTTTAAGCCTGGCTACTGCTTGTGAAAATACTCTTTAAGCCAATATTGGCTCTCTGCAAAATTGCGGAAAAATGGAATATTCCAGACTATACAGCAGTGTTTTTATATTTCGAGAATGCGACTAAAGCCCTATTTAGACCTAGTCGAGGTGAGAGTCTCTGCTGAAGCTGAT
>Ga0247837_1001327_pt1 | contig 51730 bp, 55 predicted proteins | sample LaCtaG_2_FD_187115 | JGI IMG/M metagenome (GOLD analysis project Ga0247837, IMG submission 187115) | Freshwater microbial communities from meromictic Lake La Cruz, Castile-La Mancha, Spain - LaCruzMarch2015_14.5m | ecosystem: Environmental > Aquatic > Freshwater > Lake | place: Spain: Castile-La... | reverse complement strand
TCCAAACAGATGCTCCACGCCTCCAGGCATATGCTCAGCTTCTCTTCACTATGGGTGCCCGAGAAGGTGCTCTTCCCTACATCGATGCCGCTATCCGACTTGCTCCTGAGACAGCAGAGTTCTGGAGACTCAAGCTCGATATGCTCGCGGAGATACATAAGTCAGACCTCACCCAACTCGATAGATATTATGAGGAGGCTATAGAGAAGAGTGATAATCATATAGATATCATCACTATGTACGCTGCTATCCTCGCTCGTCAGGGACGAAAAGAAGACGCTACCAAGTACTGGAAACTCGCTCAAGAGGTTCTTCCAAGTAGGCAGTCTCTCTACCAGCAAGAGATAGATATGCTCAAATCATAATCTCTATTTTGATATTCGATGACAAAAATTCATAACTTCATTATTTTTTTTGTTGTTTCAATTTTTATATCATCTACACCTCTTCTTTCCTTCGCAGAAGAACCAATAGATACTCTTCCGCTTGACGGAAATCCATATAATTCATTCCTAATAGGAACATCACTCTATGTCCTCAGTAAAAAGGCAAGCAGGATGTATATCGTGAATACTACACTGAATAAGGTGACTAAAACTATTACTCTTGATAATGGTCCAACAACTGCTTTTATATCAAATGGAAAAATCTATGTGGCAAATTCCGAGGATAAAACTGTACAAGTATATTATTCCAGTACAGCTGGGTATAAAACTAAAACAACAGTTGGAGTCTGACCGATCGCTCTCACATGAAGTGATAGTCGAGTCTATGTGATCAATTTTGATGATAGTATTTCAGTCATCGATAGTTCGGCTGACTCAGTTTTAAAAACTGTTGCTCTTACCGCGGGTACCCCCTCACCATTTTTTACACAAATTGATAGTCGTTTATTTCTTCACCACCCTCTCAGTAATTCTGTCTCAGTTTTTAAAACAACCAATCAAATTATTAAAATATTTCCGGTTTGAAAAAATCCACAATCTTCCAAAATAGTAGATAAGACTTTATATGTCTTTAATCAATGAAGCAATGATGTCACAGCAGTAAATATAGACACGTATGATATAATTACTACTATTCCAGTTGGTTTAGCTCCACAGGGATGAGTAGTGGTTTGAAAGAAAATCTATATTTACAATACAGAAGGAAATTCAATTAGTGTTCTGGATGCACAGACAAATAAAATTACAAAGACAATTCCAGTGGGAAAAAATCCAGTAGATCTTCTGGTTAAGGGGGGTGTGATTTTTGTTATCAATAAATGAGACGATACTATTTCTCTTATTGATCAGAGTACCGAAAAGGTTGTCCGAACAATGCCTGTCGGTCGTGAACCAATTTCAGCAACATTTTCTGGCAATATACTCTATGTAAATAATTCTGGTGAAAAATCTCTCTCTTTGGTCTTGATGGCAAACCCATTATTAACCTCATTTTCTTCCAACACACCCGATGGGACATATTCAGAAAAAGATAGTATTCATATACAAGCTAATTTTAGTCAGAACTTAGCTCCAGAATCAAAGATGACAGTAGTGCTCGATAATGGAAAAGAGATCATTCTTTGAAAGGTTGAAGGAAATACACTTACTGGTTCTTATATTGTTGGCTCAAATGATGTCTCTACAGATCTTTCTGTAAAAAGCATAAAAAGTGCGGATGTAACAGGTTTACGAGGTCTTTCCAGCACCGAATATACTCTTCCTACTAATAAAAATCTCTGAGATAATAAAAATATAAAAATCAAAATTGATTCTATCACAAATACTCTAGAGGATATTATAGACCAACAATGTGAAGCAAAAAAACTCTACCGTCGTTGTCCCATTATCCCAGATCCAATCAATACTATTCAATATGGTGATAATGTCCTCTGTGAAGGATTCATATCGGGAGAAGTCAAAAAAAATCCCACTATATCCCGTTGAGAAGTCCTGGAAATAGCTGTCAATATGATGCGAAAAGAGCTCTCACCAGATTCAGAATATGCCAATACGTACTCTGATATCTCTTCTGAAAAAAATGCAGACCTGATACCATTGATTCAAACAGCCCTTGATGAAAAATTGATCTATCCAAATGGTGGACCTTTTCAGCCCACAAAATCTGTGTCTCGGATTGAGACGTATGCTCTCCTTATGAAAGGCATCTGTTTGTCACCAGAAGAATGACTCGTAGGAGAAGAGAAGAAAAAAGCTATCTATGATCTGGCTTTTTCTACTCAATTGACCACAAAAAAATGGAATCGTTTTCGCCCCAATAGACCAGTGACACGAAATGAAGTATTTCTACTCGCTTCTCAGCTCGCCGATTGGGCGGATACCAATGGAGGATGTGATAAGCTGGAGTGCCGAAAGTAAATATGACCAATATAAAATTCAGAGTACAATTCATCCTTCGTAGTAAATTCTTACAAAAAATGAAGTACTACTACGGAGAACGGAAATACAAAATAGGGGGATTATTCTGAGTTTTTTGTGATTTTATTTACCTCCTTGATTTCCGGTTTCTTAGTATATAATGGAGGCACTTAACCCATTTTTATGAGCCTTCCTTATGATGAAATAATACTTTCTCCACAAGAGATAGCTGAAATAGAAAGAATTGCCGCTTCCGATAAGCGATTCAGTACAGAAGAGGTCGAATACTTTATTCGTATGAATAATGCTATTTCACATGCAGCATAGAATATATAGAATAGAATATACAAAGGAGGCCCTGAAATATTTATTAAAAATGCCTACTGACATCTCAGAAGATATTCGTTCTTCTTTTTATAGACTAGCCCAGTGAGTTCCAACTAATCTTGATATTCGAAAATTACAAGGTTTTTCGGTTCCTACGTACTGACTTCGAAAAGGATGATATAGAGCAATTTTTCGCTATGAAGAAGAGAAAATTGTCATTATTGTTCTCAAAATCTGACCCCGCTGAGATGTCTACAAATAATTCACATTTCTACCTCGCCGTTCTTCACACCCTGGGCTTCACCCAGAGGAACCTTCGAGATATCTCCCCAGAAAGTGCAGAAGAATATTTCAGAATGTTCGACACAAGCGCACTTCTACAAGATGGCTTCTCAATGGAGAGAGCACAGAGCATAGTAGACAAAAGAACGGATACAATTGTCGAAGTTGTCGAACGTATTTTGGGAGAATTCAATATTCAATTTGCCCACATCAATGATGAGATATACCCTTCGCTCCTCAGAGTCCTCCCAGATGCACCTACGATACTGTATTTCAGATGACAACTCCCCCCAAATGATGCCCTCATCTCTATCGTTGGTTCTCGCAAACACTCTCAATATGCTGTTTCTTCCCTCGAAAAAATCATTCCGGACTTGATCAGATCTGGGTATGGTATTATCAGTGGAGGAGCATACGGTATAGACAGTGTCGCTCATGAAACTACTCTCAAAAACAAGGGATATACAGCTGCGGTCTTCGGTGCTGGTATCGATGTCATCTATCCTCCATCAAATGCAGGACTTTTTGAACAGATTGTTGCCAGTGGTGGTGCCCTCATTTCTCAGTTCCCCCTTGGTGCTCTCGCTGAACCCTATAATTTCCCGATTCGTAACGCCGTCGTCGCAGGGATGTCTCGAGGCACATTGATCGCTGAAGCTGGCGAAGATTCTGGCACCCTTATCACAGCTCGCTTGGCAGTAGAAGCAAATCATGATGTCTTTGTTATCCCAGCAGATATCACGCGTGAATGAGCCCGTGGGAGCAATGCACTCATCCGCGATGGCCTCGGTAAGCTCATCATGAGTACCGATGATATCCTTGCCGAATATCAGATTGTCGATCGACAAATGTCGCTCTTGTCTACTCGTCCAGAATTTTCTGATTCTCTTCATGCTTCAATCTACGAAGTTCTCTGTATGGACAGTCTCGGTATTGATACTCTCTCTGACAGATTACAAGAAGATACGGCTCAGGTCGTCAATGCTCTTGCTCTGATGGAGATAGAAGGATATATTACGAGCAGTGGAGGGGTGTATAGGATACTCTAAATTTTGACGCTCTCTAACATTATTTCACTTCAAATAGTTTCTTTTTTTGTTCTTGCACGTAAGTGGTCTTTTCGTCTGTGCTCTTCTCGTTCCTCAGAAATGAATATATCTCTGGTGTATCTATAAATCACATACACTGGTTCAAAACAGAGAGATCTCTCGTAGAGAGAGGAGAAGTAGTGTGATCGAGAGAATAATCCATTCTTCGAGAAGTTTTGAGATCTGCCATATAGTGTTCCAAGATGACGAGCTTATCACGCAGAGTGAGGCACTCATCCGGGAGCCAGTTTTGCGTCAGTGTGTTGCCGAGTATAGATTGATAATGCTGAATAAGACATTTGTATCTATACTCATCAGCGAGAAAGAGAGAAGAGAGTTGGCTCATGTCAGTGACGAGGTACTCTTTTCTACAGTCCGAGGCATTCTGGACACTATTTTTCACGTACTGTGTGACACATCTATCACGGAGTTTTGCACGAAGAGAGCGTGCCCAATATCCTCGTATAAGGGAACAATGACCAGGATCACGAGTAGTTTCTACTATATTTTCCACTATACGAGCTTGCCCACGACTGATCACCCCAGGCAATCAACCATATGAAGCACTCAAGAAATGAATTATTCAAGAAACAACTACGAGCGTCAGGATTGTGAAAAAACTTTTTTTCATAGAGACAATAATAGGGAAGAAAATGATTGTACCAAATTTCTTTTTCGTGGTTTCGGTTTGTTATCTTCGTGGAGATACGCTTCATAATACAGTGCTGGTATACAGTAGAGCGTGAGTACAGTGGCGACTATAGTGCCCCAGATAACTGTCCATGAGAGACCTGCCCAAAATGGATCTTGGAAGGCGGTTGGCAAGAGACCAAATACAGTTGTCAGCGCTGTCACGACTTGAGCAACCATACGAGTCCTTCCCCCATCGACGACAGTATCATAGGGCTTCATGCCTGCATCACGATTTCGATTGATTTTATCCAACAAGATGATAGCATTGGTGACGACGAGACCATTCAGCGAGATAAAACCGATACCCATAGGCATATTATACCCGATAGAGCTATCAAAAAATTTCATAATCCATAAACCAATATTGACCCCGAGAAGACCCAGAATAATGGTATAGAGGATGATGAGTGGTTGAGAGTATGAATTGAAGACAAAGACAAGGATGACAAAAATAAGCAGTATGGAGCTTATGAGAGCTGTAAAAGCACCATTGATCAGTTCTTTATTCGCTTCGAACTCTCCTCATTTTTTATACGAAACGCCCTTTGGAAATTGATATGATTCGGCATGGGCATTGAGTTTTTCGAGCAGTTTTCCACCGACGTAGCCATCACGAGCATCAGCCTCGACAGAAATAGTTAGATCGCCATCGACACGTCGAACGTCGACAATAGCATTGCCTATTTCATAGCTGAGGAGTGATCCTAAGGTCACAAAACCATTGGCTGTTGGGATTTGTAGAGTCTGGATTTTGTCTATCTGGAGCTCATCGTAGTGTGTGTCAGTTTTGACCATGATGTCTATATCCTCATCATCGAGAGTGATACTGCCTGCCTTCACTCATCGGCTTCCAGCAGAGATTTCAGCGTAGATTTGCAGAGGAGAAATACCGACTGCAGCCGCACGATCACGATCGACACGAAAGATAATTTCTCCAGGACTATCAGCACTCGTATTAGTGACATTTTTCACTCCTTCAATCGTTTTGATAAAATTTTCAAAATCTTTTGAGACACGTTTGAGTTCTGGGAGCTTATCAGTCGAGTCAGCGATGAGCTTGATACTGACGGGTTTGCCAGTCGGCGGTCATTTTTGTTCACTATTGGTATCCAGTGAGAGTCCTTGCGTCAGGAGAGGAGTGAGTTTTTTGATAAATATTTTTTCAAGATCTTGGCTCGTTCTCTCTCCTCTAGATTTGCGAAGTGCTGTATCTGTGAGCTCGATAAAAATAGTCATCTTTTCTTCACCTATTGTAAAGGCGCTGAGCTTGATCTCAGGAAATCCTTCAAATCGTTTCTCGAGAGGTATTCCTTCAGTATGTATTTTTTGGAGCAGTGATGATTGTTTGGTACCAGGAGGAGCAATGATATTGAGAAAAACATATTGACTATCCTCTGTCGGGAAAAGTCATCCACCTGTGAGACGAGGACTCAAGAAAATAAAAGTGAGGATGGTGAGGACTACAGGCCCCCAGATTGCTAGGAGTCGTCTTTTTTTTGTGGCGAGCCACCAAATGAGGGTTTTTTCATACCATGCTTCGACGCTTTCGATGAGTTTTTCACGACGAGATTCACTCTCAGGAGGACGTTCTTGCTTTCCTTTTCGCTCTTCTTCGAGCAGGAGGAGCTGATCAGCGGGGAGGTGTGCTTCTACTAGGGGTTGTTTGACATAGGTAGTTCCTGGCTTTGCGAGCTTGATAAAGAGCGATGAATTTGTCGTGAGAGAGAGAAAGAGTGTAGCCAGAAGACTCGAAAAGACCGTCAGGGGGATGTAGGCGAGGAATTTACCAATAATGCCGGGGAGGAGCATCATCGGTACAAAAACAATAAGCGTCACGGCAGTACTCGATATGACCGAAAGTTTTAATTCTTTTACAGCGAGGAGGACAGCTGTGGCTGGATTATATCACATTTTACATTTCTTGGTTGTTTCTTCTATGATGACCAGTGTCAGATCTATGGCTATACCAAACGACAAAATCAGAGAAAAATTGGTCATGAAATTGAGCGACAATCCCATCATATTCAGTGTCATGATGGATATGAGAAAGGCCAGAGGAATAGAGAGAGAAGCGATGAGAGATTCCCGCAGTCCAATAAAGAAAAAGATACAGATATATACTAAAATGATTGTCTGAAGGGCATTGCTCGCGAGATCTTTGTAGTCTTGTGTAATCACTGCTGCGAGATCGAGACCATAGTCTATTTTCCATTCAGATCAGAGGGTTTTCATATATTCATCGAGCGCAGTTCGCACACTAGTCGATGTTTCAAAGACACTTTTTCGCGGTTCTTTATTGAAATTGAGACGGATAAAAGGTATATCGGTGTATTCCCCTATATTCATACGATCTATGGCTGTATTGGTCCATTTTCGTCGTATAGTAGCAAATTCTCCGAGAGGGACAGAACCTCCTTCAGCGAGACTCACAGGGATTTGGAGGAGTGCTTCAAAGGATTCGATATCGCCCTCGATACGCAGATCATATTTTTTTGTGTCTATCGTAAAACTTCCCAGAGGAAAAGACTGATTATAGGATTTGATAATGTCTGCAATCTTTGAAGGAGATATGCCAAGAGCTTCCATTTTTTCGCCTAAAATGATAACCTCGAGTTCTGATGTATCTCCACCATCTATTGTCACAGATTCGATATTATAGTTTCCTTCAAATCTCTTTTGGATATCGCGTGCCGCTTTTATCAGAGCATCCTTTGGGGTATCACGATTGGTATTGGCGAGAAAAACAGAGAAGAGTTGCTGACTATCAGTGCTGATTTCAGTGACAACCGGATCGGTAGCATCTGTCGGGAGCTTAGCTTTTGAGACACCGTCTTTTATTTGCTGCAGTACTTTATCTGTATTTGCCTCAGCGGTAAGAGTGACGACCACGCTCGAAAATCACGCACGACTTGATGACTCCATTTTATCGACACCCTGTATGCTCTGTATTTCTTTTTCGATACGACTCGTGATCAGTGTATCTATTTCTTCCGGAGCTACACCAGTATAGGCAGTGCCTATTTGGATAATACCAAATTTGATATCAGGAGAGGATTCTTTTGGTATAGAGATGAGATTTGAAATACCCAGCAAGCCAATCAAAAGTACCAGCATAATACCAATTCGGTAATTTTTTACCCAAAAACCGTAAAAGCCAGAGAGGAGTTGAGAGCGAAGTTCAGAGTAGGAGGGCATAAGATACGAGATAGTAGATATGTGATATTAGATTCTGTGAGAATCAATTTTCTCTTTTTTTTGAAGAACCCACAACATTTTTGCAATTTCTTCAATAGTTCATTGGAAAACTCAAAGCTGAAGGTTTGTTATATAATTGAGCGAATTTGCAAGAATGAGTTGAGTTTCTAATTCACTTAGTGAGCCACGGGCGATAGCGAGAAAGTGCTGAAAATCTTTACTTGTTTTTCGTTCAAATCATTCTGCTATATTGCTCGGAATAGATATTACCGAACGCATAATTTGATCTCTAATCGCATAATTTTTACAGTCTTCAAAAAGTTTCAGAATTTCTTTTGCAAGATCCATAGATTTTTGCCAAACTGCGAGATTTTTGAATGTAAAAAAAGTATTGTTCATATATGTTGGTACTCATCTAATATCTACTATCTAGTATCTACTATCTTTCTTTGCAAAACAAAATCCAGCGCATTATAATTTCGCATTTCAGAGAGGATAATTTCGTCACCTGGGTCCAAGTCAGAAGTGATCTCAACCCGATCATTCCAAAGTGTTCCGAGGATCACATTTTTGGTTTCAACAGAGAGAATGCCTTCAGGTGATGATTGCAAGATATACACTTGTCATTGTCCTGGTGCGAGAATATTCACGGCTGTTAAGGGAAGAGTAGGGAATGGAGAGGTCATCGGTATCTCTATAGTTGCAAAATCACCATAGACAGAAACAGGTGCATTGACTCAGATTTTTACAGAAAAATTCAAACCTTTGTCAGCTATAGGACTGATACTCGCGATTTTTCCAGGCAGAGATTCACCACGATAATTCACACGCACATCAGTACCAACTTCGAATTGTGCAAGAGTGGCAGAATCAACAGTGATATAACATTCGGCATCATCACTGGCGATATCAATAATTGCTCGACCTGCACTGACTTCCTCGCCTTCATCAACTTGTACTTTACCGACGACACCAGAAACTGGAGCTGTGATAGTGAGTCGATTAACATTGCCTTGGGCATTACGAAGACGAACAGAGGCTGCTGCAATGTTTTGGCTGAGTTGTTTCAGGGTCACTTCACGAGTTTTCTGGGCAGTTTCGTAGGCATTTTTTGCGAGTTGTAAGGTATCAAGACTATTTTCTTCTGTTGTCTGTATTGTTTTTTCTCGAGAAAGTCTTTCTTTTTCATACGTTGCAAGAAATGTCTGAGCAGCGTTGAGATAGCTCACTAAGCCAGTAGAAATACTACTATACTGTGTCTGGAGACCATCAATAGTGGTCCTATACGTAGCGAGTGTGACTGGGGGCATCCTTGTAGAATCAACGACAGTATTTATGAGTACTGTTTCCATACCTGAGAGAAGTTCATTGGCTAGGTTGTAGACACGCTGAAGTTCTATTACTCGTTCTATCAGTAGCAAGGTCGGATCCGGAGTCCATGTTTTGTAGGGAAGGAGTTTTTGAAGAGATGTTTCTGTCCTGGTTTTTTGAGCTGTATCAGCAGCACCGAGTAAAAATTCAAAACTATCATTTTGATTTCTCTTTGCATCTGATATGCCGAGCAGTGTATCTGAAGTATCTATCACATTTGCCAGAAACGATTGAAAACTCTGAAGCTGGCTCTGATACGTTGTCTCATAACCAGAAAGCGTTTTTTCCTGTGTTGTGATAAAATTTTCGTAGTCGAGTTGAGCCTTCGATTTACCAGTTTCTGGATCAGCCGTTGCAGAAAGCTTTGTTGATTCATAATCTTTGAGTGCTTTCTCATACGCGATTTTTGTACTGGCGACGGACTGATCGAGAGAGAGTGTGGTACTCGCGAGAGAGAGTCTTGATGTTTCGAGAGCAATAGCTGCTTCATCTCGAGCATTGTTTGTTGTTCCATAGGTATCATCGATTTCAGCGAGTATTTGTCCAGCGATGACTCGTTCCCCAGCTCGTACGTAGATACCTCCTATGCGTCCGCTTGATTGAGCAGTGATATTTGCCTGTGTACCTGCTTTCATAAGGGCTGATTTTTGGAGTATAATCTCTTTTGAGAGATTACTTACCATAATAGTTTCTACTTCATATGCAGGTTTTTCTTCAGGAGTATTTTCTGCCTTCCCTTTAAAAATTTGCGTAACAATAATAGCTACAATCACGATGCCGGCTAAGATGATAAGAGTACGAGATTTCATAAAATTACGTTGAAAAAGAAAGTATTAGATGTGAGTTTTTTTTGAGTATTTTTCTATACCGGTGAGATGAATGTGGGTAATGGTTTGGAGAGAAAGAGTGAGTTCCTGGAGAGGAATAGATCCAATTTTTTTTATAAATTCGGGGATTTGTCCACGCATATCAGATTCGAGTGTGGTATATTTTTTGATTCAAAGCTTTGTGATTGAGATTGCTTTCTGTCGTCGATCATTTTTGTCTTCTAAGCGAGATACGAGTCCTGCATCAATCATACGATCTATTATCCCACTCATATTTCACTTTGTCGTATGATGATCACACCAGAGTTGCTTCATGGTAGAGACGGTTCCTCCCTCTGCTATGAGTTGTTTCAGGACACCAAATTGATGAAGTGTAATATCACTTTTTGCAAAAAATACTTTTTCTACAAACATTTGGACAGCATGACTCGCCTCCATCAGTGATTGAAAAAAAAGCATCACATCTTGTTCTGAAAGTTTTTTAGTAACCATTATTGAATTCAATTACGAATTTTTTCTGCCATCAATGCTATGTTTTCTTCTGATTCTTCATGTGCTTTGGCAGGATCAAGGTCACCTTTTTGCATAAGGGGAATGAGGTGCAGATGAGCATGGTCAGGGACACCAAATCCTTCGACACTATAGGCGATTCTGACACAGTTTGTTGCTCTCTGGATAGCAGGTCAGATGATATTTTTAGCGACAAGCATCAGGTGTGTATAGAGCGCATCATCGAGTTCGAGGATATTGCCTATTTCTTTTTTGGGTACAACGAGCACATGCCCGAGATGAAGAGGATATATATCGAGAAAAGCACAGAGTTGCGCATCTTCGTACACTTTTTCGGCAGGTATTTCCCCAGTGATGATGCGACTAAAAATAGAAACCATAGTATAGTTTATGTATGAATAGTTTATACATAAAATAGTATTTACAAGTGAATTATTGTGCGATTTTTTCTACTGTTTTGAGTAATTTCTGACATTCTTCTGGAGATCGTTTACGCATCTGGTCGAAGACAAAATATCCATTGATTTTTATCCCACAATACCCAAGTGTCCCTAATTGGAGTATCATGCGGAGTGGATTGCCTATCATCCAGTAGAGTACTTTTGGCGCATCACAGGTGCAGAATATTTTTGCCACTTTCGTAGTTAATAATTTCTTGGGCATATTTTTTCACTCTACATATTGAAATGCAAATCCACTCGAGAGTACTCTATCAAAAAAGTTTTTTAAAATAGCAGGGACATTGACCCACCAAATAGGAAAAATGAAAACCAGTTCTTCGGCTTCAGTAATTTTTTTCTGTATTGCTGATACCACTGGATCAATTGTTTTCATATCTATTTTTTCTTCATAGCGAAGAAAATCCATTTGCAGTTCAGTCTTATAGAGATCAAGAATCTCAACGGTATGGCCGTTTTTTTCTTTCGTTTCGCAGTATTTCTGGGCTATAGCATGCGTAAAGCCGTGCGAGCTCGGATGAGCGGTGATGATGAGAGAATACATAAAAAAGCGTCAAAATTAATCAATGTTAGTGTAGAGATTTTTGAAAGAAGGTCAACTTAGAGCAGAATTTTTTGGATTCCATCAGGGAGTCATCCTGTATGATTTGGCTGTGTCGTCATAATGGTTGTCGTATCTTGGAAAAGCTGACAAAGAATTTGTGTGTGGTTCGTATCCAGTTCAGAGAGGACATCGTCGAGGAGAAAGAATGGTTTTTTCCCAGAAATTTCCTCCACATATTTCCCCAGGAGACGTATAAAAGCGAGCAACAAAATCTTATTTTCTCCCCGCGAGAGAATATATTTTGTGAGTTCCCAAGTATGATTGATTTCTACAGTGAAATTGATTTCATCGAGATGCGGTCCAACAGTTGTTCGGCCGACGACGAGATCACGTTCTGTATAGTCTGCGAGGAGTTTGAGAAAATGTTCTTTTGTTACTTGAGTGAGAGGATGCCGTTCGAGGAGGTCTATCTTGACGAGTCCTGGGAGACCTAACGTTGAACGTTGAACGTTAAACGTTGAACGTTCTAGCCACTCGAAAAATTTCCTTCGTTCGTGAATTACTTGCACAGCATATTCTGCGAGAAGAGTATTCCAGGATGAGAGGTCTCACTTTGTCGCTTCTTTGTCAAGAATAGATTGTATAACTCGATTTCGAGAAGTAAGAGCAGTGCGATAATTTTTCAGTATTTTATCATAGAGAGGACTCGCAAAAACGAGCATTTCATCGAGAAAGTTTCTCCGTTCACTGGGTTCGCCAGAGATGACACGGAGATGATCACTCTGTATCCAAAATGCACGATACGGCATCTTGTCTTCATATTTTGGTTTTGATGAAGATTGTTCATCTAGCATCCATTTCGGAGATCGATTTTTCCCATCAAAAATTGCCTGAAAGAGTATTTCTCAGAGCTCCATTCTCAGAGCCCATTCTGATTGGCCAAATGATGCTTTTTGTTCCCAACTGGTGTGATGGGGATTGCTTGCGTTTATGATAATCGAGAGAGCTTCACAGAGTGTTGATTTTCCAGAACCATTATTTCATACGACGACCTGAAGACCTTCGTGAAGTTCGAGAACTTTATTTGAATAATGTTTGAATTGGTAGAGGGAAAGATGCATGGTTTTTAACAGTGAGTTTCTTCTTTTACTTTTTGTGCAAAAAGTAACAAAAGCATTTAGGGGAACTGAAACTCGCTATAGACCAAGTTCATCCAACATCTGTTTTCATCCCGCTCAGACAGTCATTCCCCTAAAAACCTATTTCTGTTTTTCCAAGAGATAATAATCCATCTCTTTTCTTTTTTATTTATTCTTTCTTCTTTTAAAATCTCTAGATTTTAAGCGGCATAATAATATGTCTGAAATCTTCTTCTTGGGTATTGAGGTTCGTGCCTTGGATCAGAATAGGCGAGAGAGAAGTTTCAAAACCAATACGGACATCATCACCCTCAATAACCTGCAATGCATCGATAAAATAGTTCGCATTGAGGCCGACTTCATCATTGCCTTCTACTTCTGCAGGTACTTCTGTCTCTCCAGCTCAGAGCTCTGTGTCACCTGAATCGAGTCGAATAACCCCATTACTATCGAGAGCCATTTTGACATTAAAATTATTTTCACGGGCGATAAGTGAGACTTGTCTCAGGGCTTGAACGAGTTTTGAGCGATTTGTCAGGGCGTTGATACTGGTTGTTTTTGGAAAGAAGTTTCCGTAATCGGGGAAGTGACCATTGAGGAGACGAGAATAAAACAACACACTTTCGTAGACGAGAAGTATCTGATTATCAGCAAAATATACTTCTACATCAACTCCATCAGGAAGCGTCTTCATGATCTCATTGGCACTTCGAGCAGGGAGAATAATGGCGATTTTTTTATCGATTCCTGTATCACAATTGTAGCGGTATTCTGAGAGTCGGAAACTATCCGTCGAAGCAAAAGTCACATGATCTGAGTGGAGCTGTATGTAGACACCAGCGAGTGTTGGACGGATATTTCCATTTGCACAAGAAAAAAGTGTTTTACTAAAGGCACGCTTTAAAACATCAGAATTCATACGAAGTTTCGTATCTCGACGTGTCGCAGGTATCATCGGAAATTCGTCAGCTCCGAGACCTTTGTAACGCATTTTTTGTTTATTGGCTGTGAAATTGAGCGTATGACCTGTATCAGTTTTTATCTTGAGACGAGTGGGATCGAGGAGGTTCAAATACGATGCCAGGAATCGAAAAGAGACCGTGATATCACCGGGTTCCTTGATTTCTATATCACGCTCAATAGTGTATTCGATAGCCATTTCGAGATTGTTTGCGACGACAGTGAGTTTTTCATTAGTCGCACGCAGGAGGACATTTTCCAAAATTGGCGTTGTTGGGCTATTCACGACAGCATGAGCCACCGTTTTGATCGCTGTAAAGAGGGTATCAGAGTCGAGTTCTATGTGCATATTTCTCAAAAATTAGAAGTGTTGCAGTGTTTGTCCGAGCTATAATTGGTACCTCGAGAGTCGAAGACTTTTGATAAAAAGGCGTAGACGAACTCTCGTTTGAGCGAGAGTCTCTCAAGAAATGTCATTATATGGTGCCGCGAGAGAGACTCGAACTCTCACACCTTGCGGCAAAGGATTTTGAGTCCTTCGTGTCTACCATTCCACCATCGCGGCTCAATATAGGACGAACTGTAGGATATGAAAAAATATGTGTTATGCAATGGAGAGTCATAAAAAACTCCCTCGATTTTCGAGGGAGAAAAATATGTAAATTCTTTTTTTGAGAACAGTGTATTTCTATCCAATCACATTCCCTGCCTTATCTCGAATAATCATTTTTTTGTCTTCTGCCTGACGATTTGCGAAATATTGTTGGACGATCATAAAGATGGTTCCAAACAGCCAATAGAGACCGACTCCTGCAGGGAATTGGAAAGCGAAAAGTGCTGCCATAGCCGGGAATATGTAGATCATCATCTTCTGCATCTGTTGCATATCTGGCATATTTGGATCTTTTGGTGCTTCTTCTTTTTCTGGTTGAGCAGCTTTGATTTTCTTCTGTGAGAGCCACATCTGACCAAACTGGAGACCACCAGTGAGGACACCGAGGATGATACCGACGATGCCACCACTTTTCTCGAGTTCAAGACCAAAGAAATGCGTAGTGATAACGACGTTTCTAAAATTTTGTAACCATTCTAGTGAGTAGAGATGAGCAAAGTTTCCAGGATTATTGATATTGAGGATTACCTGATAGAGGACGATCAAAATAGGGATTTGTATGAGAATTGGCAGACAGGATCCGAGAGGATTAACGCCTTCTTTTTTGTAGAGTTCCATCATCTTCATACCGATGGTTGCCTGATCACCTTTGTGTTCTTCTTGGATAGCTTTTATTTTTGGTTGGATGACCTGCATGCGACGCTGTGAGACGAGCATTTTTTGCTGAGGGATGAGGAGAGCCAGACGGATGATGAGTGTTATACCGATGATAGCCCAGCCGAGACTATAGCCCGGAAATATGAGGACGAGAGCAGCAAAGAGATTGTATACAGGATTATAAAAGACCGTTCGGAAAATGAGTCTGAGCCAACCGGCATGACCTATAGTGATGACCGCTTCTGTAGGAGCCGTAGTTTCTGGTTGTGTATAGACAAATGAGAGTGTCACCTTTGGAATATTGGCAAAACTTTCCTGAAATTGGAAAATATCTTCTTTTACCGTTCCAAAAAGTGGAGTCATGGACTTGGAAGGGACGACAACAGTCCGACAAAACGCTTCTGGGAGGGCTGTTTTCTGAACCCCATTGGCGATGACCTGTATATCTCGACAGGTATCAACGGTGATTTCTGCATCTGTTTCATTGATGAGCGATACGACAGGAGTGAGTGGCAGGGTATAGTTTTTTGCACTTGCTACTATTCTGACAGCAGGTGGTACGGGTGCAGCTTTTTTACTCGCTTGTTGCCAAAAGAAGAGAACGAGAAAAATGAGATAGATGATGATGAGGGTTTTTCGAGTAGGGTTCATAAGAGGGACGATTGTGAGGTATTGTATTTATTTTCTCTCAATTCATAATTTTTGTAACAATTGTTCTGCATCTTCGACAAATACTGGTGGTATTTTTTTCTCAGGTATCTTGAATCATTTTTTGAGTGTAAAAACACACTGATAATAGTTTTTAGTTGTTCATTTAAGGAAAGGAAGCATGGCGTCATAGAGACCTCGACGATACCGATTTCTCTGGACAGCTCGTTTATCATGTTTTCGAGAGATACTCACAGCCATACGGTGTGATTTGGCATTTTTTACTTGGAGGCAATTCATCGTCCAATACGTTCAAAAAAATGGTCTTCCTTTTTTGAAGACCCTACTTACCTCGTATTCTCTGAGTCGATATTTTTTCGAAATCATGGATATTAGGAAGGTAGAAGGTAGAAGACAGAAATTAGAGCGGATTACTATAAAAAATACCTTTCTACTTTCTACCTTCTGTTGTCTACCTTCTAGGATTTAGCAATAATATGAAATTTTGGATTTCCTTTTGGAGATTTGAGTCGAATAGGGTAGCTCGGAGTGAGCTCATGGCGACCTTTTTGGCGACGACGACGGAGGACATTTCGACCATTTGCTGTGATAGTTCGTGCGAGAAATCCGTGTTTACGGAGACGTCTGCGTTTTTTGAGTTTGCCTAACATGAGTAAGAGGTATTAGATGATAGATATTAGATATCTAGAATATGAGGATTGTATAGAAAAAATACCAAAGTCAATCTATTTCACGTGATCAATAATTGGCTCAGGTTTTTTCCCATGTATAAGCTCTCTCGTGGGATCATAGAAGTCTAGATTTTTCTCACCAACGAGGGTCACCATATGGTCGAGGAGTTCATCGATTTTGACTTCTACTTGTGTACCTTTCACCATATTTTTGAGCTGACAGACACCACGCCTTGCTTCCATGATACCGATGATTGCGACGTATTTTGCTTTGAGCTGGTTCGCTTTTTTGAGTTGTGTCTTCATCGATGGAGAACCAAAAGATGCGAGGATATTGAGTCCCATATCTCGTGCATGGATACTGAGAGGCAGAGCAAGTTTTTTTGCTTCTTCTCCGATTTGGATAAAGTACAGATCGATAGCATCTTTGTTTATGACTGTGAGCCCCATCTCCACCATCGTATCAATGAGCCGCTCGACACCGATAGAAAAACCACACGCTGGAACTGGATTTTTACTTCCCAGACTCGTAGCGAGATCATCGTAGCGACCACCACCACAATAAGAATCTTGAGTGCGTCCAGAATTATCGACACATTCAAAAACGACATCACAGTAATAGTCGAGACCACGGACGAGCGTCGGATCTTCGACAAAGTCTATTCCCAAGATCGTGAGGTATTCTTTCACTGATTCATAGTAGGCAAGAGAATCCTTTTTCATGAAGTCTTTGAGCTTTGGAGCAAAGGGCAAAATTTCTTGGACATCAGGATTTTTTGAATCGAGGATACGCAGAGGATTTTGCTCAATACGTGCTTGGTCTATTTCATCTAAGAGGTGTGATTTTCCACGAAAAAAAGCCTGAAGCTCTGCCACGTATGCTTCACGTTCTTTCGTATTCCCGAGAGTATTGATTTTGGTGGTAAATTTTCCTTTGATGCCACAGTCAGAGAGTATTTTGACTGCCATGTGGATGTTTTCAGCATCGAGCACGGCATCACGTTCACCGATGATTTCTGCACCGATTTGGTGAAACTGACGATATCGACCCTTTTGAGGTCTATCATATCGAAAGTGTGGTTCTATATAGTAGAGATAGACTGGTTGAGGATCTTGGGTAAAATTTTCGAGATAGGCACGCATCACACCAGCAGTTGATTCTGGCTTGAGGACGAGATCGCGACCCTTTTTATCCTTGAACTCGTAGAGTTCTTTTGAGACGACATCAGTATGTTCTCCGACACTTCGCACGATCAAATCCCGCATTTCCAGAATAGGTGTAGAAATACGTGTAAAACCAAAGTGACGAAAAATATGACGAGAAACCTTTTTGATAAAGGTATAATACCGATGCTGCTCACCGAACCAGTCTTGTGTTCCACGTACTTTCTGAGGGACTTCCATAAAAATTCAAGGATAGAGATAACGAGCAAATAGTATAGTATTATTCTGTATAAGTGCAATAAGAATAGTTTTTCGCAAAAAACCCCATTGAACATTCTTCACACAATCCTCACAAATCACCTCTAGTCAAGTCCAACTATTTTTCTATAATATAGGATATGAAACTCTCAAAAATCGTTCTCAGTTCTTTCCTTACCCTCTCTCTTTTCTCTTCATTTGCACTCGCAAGTACAGACAAAGATAGAGAACTTTTCGAATTTTCTGCGACACCCCCTGTAGGTATCATCGAGGCACCAAAGGTAGCTGAAGTCGTAAAACCTGTCGATAAAAAAGAAAACGAAGTAAAAACAGACACCAAAACAGACACCAAAATTGACCTCAAACTCGATGAGACTCCTGCTGCTCTCGTCGCAGATGCAGAGACTCTTATCAAGGATAAACTTGTTCAAAAATATCAGGTTCGTCTCGATGAAGTCATCGGTCGTATGACCTCTCGTCTGAGCAGTGTCTCTCCAGAAGAGCAGCGAGTCGCACTCACTGATTTGCGAGATAGGATGAGCGAAAGAAAGTCAGTTGTTCTCGATAGAAAAACCCTTGAACCACTCAAGCGAGACATTATTTTAGCGATTCTCGATCATGTGATCTATCGTCTCGAAGGGCTCATCAAACAGTCAGCACAGACTGTGACTGATAAAGTACAGGCGTAGTCTTTGCAAGTATTAAGACTCGTTGCCCGTAGTAAGTATTAAGATAGGGGGTTTATTGTTTTTGTCTTACTACAAGTAGCCCATCTTAATACTTAATACTATCCGAGGAGTGTTGTCTTGATTATCTCTACTTTCTTAAATGGCTTATCACCATTGTCAGTGGGAACGAGTGCAATTGTATCGACAACTTCCATACCAGAGATGACCTGTCCAAAGACGCTGTGTTTGCCATCGAGCCATGTGGTTTCTTCGGCATGGACGATGAAAAATTGGCTCCCATTGGTATTTGGTCCTGCGTTAGCCATTGAGAGAAATCCTTTTTTATGGCTGAGTTCTGGATGAAATTCGTCCTCAAATTTTTCTCAGTAAATACTTTCCCCGCCTCTTCCTGTGCCCGTCGGATCACCACCCTGTATCATAAAGTCTGTGATAACACGATGGAAAATAGTACCATCATAGTAGCCCTTTTTTGCGAGTTCGATGAAGTTTTTTGCTGTCTTTGGAACTTTATCTTCAAATACTTCGAGGGTGATATCACCGTGATTGGTGTGGAGTGTGACGGTTGGATTGGACATAGAAAAATAGAGAGAAATATATATGTGAATAATAGTCTGATTATCGAAAAAGAGAAGCTTTTCTTCATTTGACAAGTATACGTTTGCTTATTTTATTAAAGTTATTCAGTGTATACTGATGATCCTATTTCCTAACCATTTTATTATGGCTGATACAACACACGGTGATGACAAGAAAGACACACCTGCTCCAACTGGAGCACCTGTACCGCCTCAGAAATAGGCCACTTGGGAGGACTGGTACTCAGAATATCTCTTCCCCGATTTTATCCCAACAACGAAAAATCCCTAGAAATCTGATATTTTTAAATAATTTAGCGTATGTTGCCAGAAAATAATGATCAAGCTCTTGAAGAGGATGAAAGACTTCATCATTGAAAGTCATTTTTAGAGAATGGAAGAGTTGTATTTTGGAGTCGTGTTGATTATATAGACTTTTACAGACCTCCTGTTGCCTCAACATCAACAGTGTGCTGAGCAGGTTTCCTGGTAAAATATGAGTTAATAGGTGCAGATGTAGAAAATTATGGGCCCATGAAATCCGGAGGCGTCATGTAACTTGTCTCAAGCGTTCGTACTGTTTAGGAGTCATAGGACTCCTAGGTTGCATTCGAGATTTGGGGAGGTAGAAGATTTTTTGGATTAGTAGTTTTTTCTTGAATAATGGTGAAAACTCCTTTTAAAAAATCCCCAGAAATAAGAAAATAAGAGCCCGTCGTTTTGAGACGGGTTTTTTAAATTTTTCTTTTTTTACTATCATTTCCTAAGAGAAGAAATTTGAATTCATAATGATTGCTAAATAGAAAATACTCGTATAATATGATTGTTCGATTTAATTTTAATTTAATACATATGTCTGAACATGATGAAGCCACTACTTCACCAGGACAAGAAATTGCAGTAATATTGAATAAATTACCAGACGGTAAAGAATTACCCAGTTCAGATATAGCTCAATTAGCTGTTTATTTGTGAGAACATCATTGAGATAATGATCTAGCTACCCGAAGACTAGTAGATGAAATTTTAGAGCTGGGAGGATTAGCAGATTTTTTGAATCAGTAGTTTTTTATTGAAGCATAGTGAAAAGATCTTTTTACATTTAAAAATCCCCATTTCTGGGGATTTTAAAAATTATGTAGCCCATGCTTCGCTTATAAGAGCTTCGCAGGGCATTTTCCGTGAGCGAAAAATGGAGGTCTAGACACCCACCAATATGCGTTTTTATAGAGAATTATGATAGGGTAATGGCGGAATTTTTTAAAAGGGCAGGATATTGATTATAACATTACTTTAAGTAAAATATCATTACTTATTTTATAGCCGATCCTTATGTCATCTCAAGACAGCGGCGAAGATAATTTTTTGGAGGGGTGAAACATTTATCCAATAGAGGAACTCCTAGATATATCACGATTGATTATGCCCACTGCAGAAGAGGTAACTGCTTTACTGGACAGCCATGATGCAGGCACGCTCGAATTTGATATATATGTATGGACAAGAATTTGAATGTATTATGGTGAATTAATGCAACAACCATTAACACCTTTCACATCTACTCTTGTTAATAGAATGGGTTCTATTTTCCGTCATAGATAAATGTTTTTTATATTTAATGTCCGGTCATCTGACAAATGTGTAATATTTTTGACAAATAGAATAATATACTATACAATAATATTGTTTTAATACTTTATTGTTTATATTATGCCTTTAAGCACAAATTGAGACGAGAATACAAGCATCATAGAATCTACAAATTCGGATGCTCATGAATCATGAGAGAGTCCCGTAGATACATCTGAAGATGTAGCAGATATCCTGATACGTCCCGAAAAACTTGAAGAACTACGTCAAAAAATTCGTTGAGGTATTCGTGCAAACAGAGAGAAATATTTCCCTTCATGAATAACTTGAGATGGTAGACATCCAAATCCTCCTGTTCCAACTTGATGGGCTAAATGATTTTGGGATCCTCAACCAATGAACCCAAGAGATTGGAATATTTACTCTTTTATTTCCTCGAAAAGATTAGTTGGGCAAATTGAGTGAGTGCAAAGTATGTCATATAAGGCACAATACATGTATAGATATTCTCAAATGTCAGGGTTTAGACTTATTGGTGAATTTGAACAAAATTGATTTGAAGTGACAGTTGATTTATCTATTGGTGCAAAGATTACATTTCAATGATCAAAAATAATAATCAATCATGGTGACAGTAAAACTGTTATCGGAAGAGATGATAGTGATATATCAGAAGAAAATTTCAAGTTATTAGAGATAGCAACTTCTGCAGTTTGGCGTCATTGGTAAGAAAATTAAAATAAATCCCCAGAAATGGGGATTTTGTTTGTTTTGGAGGCACCTGCCGGAGTCGAACCGGCTTCCAGAGCTTTGCAGGCTCCTGTATGACCGTTCTACCAAGGCGCCACGCTTTGAAAGACAAAATACAAAGTACAAAATACAAAGTAAGAATGCCATCTGAACAGTGAGCCGATTATAGAGCCACAAGCGACTTTTGCAAACTTTTTAGCACAGCGAGGGCTTTCTCTTGGTCGATAAAGAGGGGACTCGTGGCTATTGTGATGATATCTGCTTTTTGGAGCCAGTATTGTACATTTTCGAGGCAGGTTTCTTCATCGAACCCTTGAGAGAAGTAGTCGAGGTCGATATCGACGATAGTTGTTAGTTTTTGGTTATTGGTTGTTAGTTTGGAGGATTTCTTTATAAGTTTATTATCCTCCCATACGAAAACGCCAGCGCCATACCGCTCTTCTCCTGTAACCATCACTGCTTCAGAAATCAGTCCTGTTGAGAGAGCAGGCACAATAAAATCAGCGATAGTGAGGACGGAGTTTGTGTAGTTTTCTACTTCTTCAAGTGTGTCAAAAGGGTAGCCCGTCATTCCAGCCAAGTGAGCTGGCGAACGCGAGGTGGAATCCAGACCTGATGAATTAAATGGACCATTTCATGGTAAATTATTCTCCTGGATCCCCGGATATTCACTCAACCCTGCTATGCAATGGTTTCGTTCGTCCGAGGATGACGAGCAATTTTCATTATTTTGTACTTTGTCTTTTGCATTTTTAATTGGAAATCCCATAGGATTTCCGAGGTCTGTGTGTTGATCGATATGTACCAATAAACTTCATGGCTCTATAAAACCTTTTGCGAGTGCTTCATGCCAGAAAGCAAACGCATGGTTATGGTTATCCATGATCCAGGTGGGTACTTTCGCATTTTTCAAAAAGACAAAGTTTTTGAGTCATTTTCCAGCAATGATTTTTCCATCAACATCTGATTCTATGACTACTTCTTCTCATATTTGGACATCATTGAGAGTTCCATTTATCATGCTTGGTACGATAATACTTTTATTTTCTCGCTCGTCCCAATTGAGGCGATTGTTGGAAATTGGAGCAGTTATGATTTTCTTTTCCTGGTACATATTTTTCTTATTGTACTTTTGTTCTGCCAATAGCCAAATATTCCACTCCCGTCATACCGTTGAAGAACGGTATCCAGGTAAAATTCTAGGATTCCTCTTTGTACTTTTTCTGAAAAAAGTACCAAAATCATTTAGGGGACAAAAACTCGGCCAGTTTTATCATCTAACAGTTCTGTATTCATGGACCTTAGACAGTTTGTCCCCTAAAAACCCATAACTGTTTTCTTATCTTGCTCGTAGCGATTTACTCCATATACTCTTCTCAAATTTTTCTTATGAAACGAATCCTTTCTGGTATTACACCTTCTGGTCAGCCACATATCGGCAATTACTTTGGCATGATGAAGCCGTTGATTGATTTACAAGCAGATAATCTCGTATATTTTTTTATTTCTGATCAGCATGCTTTTACGAGCCAAAGGCCTCGAGAAGATTTCATTCGTAATCGTGATAATGCCATTTTGGACTGGCTCGCGCTCGGTGCAAATCCAGACAAGTCGATTATGTTTCAACAATCAGATGTTCCAGCCCACACCGAGCTCACATGGTACCTCTCATGTGTCACTTCTATAGGGCTCCTTGAGCGGGCACATGCATTCAAAGATAAAACTGCAAAATGACTCGAAGCCAATGTCGGGCTTTTCACTTACCCGATTCTTATGACCGCGGATATTCTGTTGTATGACCTCGACTTCGTTCCAGTATGAAAAGATCAGAAACAACATGTCGAAATGGCTCGTGATATTGGTGAGAAGTTTAATCATGCTTATGGGCCAGTTTTTCCACTCAATTTTGAAGCACTTATAAATGAGTCTGTGATGACAATCCCTGGACTTGACGGTGCGAAGATGAGTAAATCCTATGGGAATACGATAGAGATTTTTGCTGACGAGCAGACAATGAAAAAGAAAATTATGTCTATCCAGACTGGTTCTGAGCCACTAGGAACTTCACTTGATCCTGAGAAATGTCTGGTCATACAGTTACACAAGATTTTTGGAAATCCAGGAGTTGTTACTCTGGAAGAAAATTATCGGACAGGTATTATTGGTTATGGCCATGCAAAACAAGCACTCTTTGACTACATGTGGGAATATTTCAAACCCGCAAGAGAAAAGCGAGCAGAACTCAAGAAAAATCCGAAATATGTCGCTGATATACTCCAAAAGTGAGGCGAGAAAGCTCGTGCATATGCTGATAATAAATTGCATGAAGTACGCAAGGCACTTGGTATAGAATTGTAGTTATGAAAAAAATCTTTCGTCATACAAAACATACGATTCTTGTTGTGAGCATGAAGGTATTTTCTCTTATCCCAGTGGTGGGTTCTGTTGCAAAAAAACGAGCATCACATATTCATTTTCGTCGTGAACCGGTGAAATTTTTCGGACTCCATGGATTCGAATGACTCTCGTTTCTCTTTCTCACTGATCCACATATCGGAGGGAGTATTGACGCCATAGCAGGGGAGACTGCTCATGGCATATGAAAACTTTTGACCGGCATTTCTCGGGAAAATACTGTTGTTCTCCATGGAGGGGATTTCATATCCTCTGATGGCCATCCAAAGCGTCTCTCTTTTGAAAACTTTGTGACTGTGGCACAAAAGCTTTTTACTCATCTCACAGGTTTGAAACACTTTGCTGTCGTCGGTAATCACGATGAAGAAAATCCAGAATTTGTGTATGCCCGCCGTTGGCTCGAAGAGAAAATGCAAGTGCATTTTATGACTGAACCACGGCATGCGAAGAGGATTTTTATCCACGATAAAAGTATCTGTATACATGGACTTCATACCCTCGCACAGCATCTACATAAGATGCCAAAAAAGGAGCGAGATATGCTCATGGATCAATATATCTACATGTTCAATCACACACACAATGATATGAACGTCGTCCTGCTCCATAGTCCTGACGGTCTCGAGTTTATCCTCCGACGACTCATCACGACAAAACAAACTATTACCACACCCACACTGTTTCTCGCAGGACATACGCATGGAGCTTCCCTCGATTTTCATGTTCTTCGTGAGCTTTCATCTCTGGTGAGTAGTACTCGTTTTCATCGGTATAAAGGATGGTATTTTCCCGAAGGAAAATATGCCCATACAGGAAATTGGAAGATGTATGTCTCGACAGGAATGGGAAATAGTCCCGGATGTGATGTGCGGCTCAATGCTGATCCGGAAGTAGTGCTGTTCACCCTGTAGTCCTCGTCATTCTCGGACTTGATCCGAGAATCCAGGCGAAATATAATTTCAGCTTTGTACTTTTTTTGCAAAAAGTACCAAAAGCATTTAGGGGAGACAAAACTCGCTATAAACCAAGTTCTTCAATGCTCTGTATTCATCCCGCTCAGACAATTACTCGTTTTGCCATTCAAGGCAAACCTCCCCCACTAAAAACCTGTGTCTGTTTTTCAGTAATTGTCTATAATACACAATATACAGAGTATTGCTTATGAAACCTATTAAACTTATGAAACCTATTAAACATGCAGTTTTTCTGGGTCGATTCCAACCCTTTCATATCGGACACCTGAGTATCGTCGAGAAAATATTTGCACAAGGTTTCGATAGATTATTACTTGTCATTGGCTCATCAGAAAAGTCATGAACTGATGAGAATCCCTGGACTCTTCAAGAGCGAGAGGAGATTATTCGAGCCAGTATCCCTCTCGAAATTCAGGAGAAAATCGATATTGTCTGACTGGAGGATGTCCCAGATGATGATGCGTGGTGTGAGAACCTAAAACGTTTAATGTTTAACGTTGAACGTGTAACGTTATTTACCGGCAATCCGTGGGTCCAAAGTATCTGTGAACGTCATAATATCCAAACCGATTGGATTGATTCGTATGACATTGATATTTCTGGGACAAAAATTCGCGAGATGATACAGAGAGGGGAAGATGTGAGTCAGTGGATGATTGCAACTATATTTTCGGAGTAGCAGTTACAAAATATGTCGTACCTCCTTGTCCAAGCTGTTCAAGTTCGAAACGATTTTTTCAAAGTTCATGTCTCAGCAATCATGCTACCTCATACAAACTCGTTGCATCTATAGAGTCATCATCAGGACATAAAATATCATGTACACAGAGAGCAATCCTACCGTCAAACATGGCAGTAGCATTTTCATCTTCATTGCCCTCCTCTAATGTTTTCAGTATATCATTAATTCTATCACGAATTTTTATCAATAATGGCAAAAATAGAGGATTAGCTATTTTTAAGCCTTCCATTAACTGTTCTGGAGTTGGAAAACTTTCAGTGACATGTTCTATCGATTCAGGTCTTTCTTGTATCATATTATTGTGATTATAATATAAAAATAGGATACAAATTCATAGTATAATTTAAATTTTTAAACACAAATTATTTCTGATATTTCTTGATGTATAAAGATATATTATAATTGTTTTTTTCTTGTAATTTATTTTTTTTTAGGTATAAAGAGGTAAAATATTTTATGAATGGTGAAGAAGAAATAGCTCGAGAAATTACATCTGAAGAAGCTGGTAGAGCTATCAGTTATCTAACAGCTGATAGAAAATCTTCAACAGCAAGAAAACTCACCACTTTGTTATTATCAAAACAAGGAATATTTGATCATGCTATAGAAATTATTCGAGTTAATGATGAATGTCGTTGAAATGTTTTAGAAATTTTAGAAGGAAAAATAAAACCTCTAGAATTAAGATTATTTCGTGGAATGCTTTTGGGCGTCTTATTAAGTGCTAATACAATTCAAGAAGTTAGGGGAGTAGAGTATACTAGTGTTGCAGCATTTGAGAGATCTTGAAAAATGAGAGAAAAACTTGAAAAACTTAACTGATTATCCCAAAAACTTACTGAACTCTTTAGGGGTGAATGGTTTTCACAAGAAAATTTCCCTGCTACAGTCGATGCTATACTGGTATATCTGAATGCTTTTTTATGACATTATAATCAAGAAGACGAATGAGATGTGGCTGATTCTGGCGACCGTGTTTCTACAAGTGGCGACCGTGTTTCTACTGAAGTAGCTGAACAAGGAACTGAAAAGTTTGAACCATCTGTTGAAGTTGAAGATATGATTACACTCGATTACGTTACTTTTATGCTCGATGTATATGCAGTATATCTAGATGAGCTCGAAATTACACAACTTCGAGAGCAAAAAAGTAATACTACATGGCAAAGAGTTCGGGAGATTATTGCTCAGTTGAAGAGTATTTATGATTGTCATATCAGAATGACACCTTTTTCTCTCGCGCCACATTTTACAACAACATTTACAAATTTATTTAAGAAATTTGATTTACTCTCAATGAGATAGAGGGTTTGTAGGTGAGATTTTACTTCTCATCTTTCTTTTCACGCTCAATCTGATATAAAATGATGCATTCATCATCACTCGGGTCCGGTCTTACTCTCCATTCTGAGTCTACTCACTGCAATATTTCATTTAGTCGATCCAGTATCACCCCTGGTAATTCTTCAGTATCATCGCGTGAAACAGTAATTTCGAGTCTGCCATCTACTATCGTGATATTATAATAATCTTGTTCCAACAATTCTTCTAGTCGTATTTGTATTCTTCGAGTAAAGTGACACAACTTATATCTATAGCTTTTCTGACTTCAGCTGGAGTTAATAAATGTGTAAATATATCTCGTGTGTCTAGAGTACGAGGACTACCCATAGAGGAAGATTAATTATTCAATTACATCCTATGATTGTCCCTAGAAAATGCAAGCGTGTCTATTTTTATTTCTTCTCTTCGTCTTCGACCTCTGCCTCAACGGTTGGTTCTTCTGGGGTGCCTTCACCATTGACGTTTTCTTTCACTTTCACGCCATCATCACTTGCTCCAGGAGCGGCATAGATAGCTTGTCCGATTTTCATCAAAGTTTCTGAGAGCGGATTACTCGCTTCTTCGATTTGAGCTTTCGTAGCTTCGGGATTTTCGAGGACTTTCTTGAGAGCTTCCATTTTTTCTTCAGTGGATTTTTTGTCTTCTTCTTTGATTTTATCAGCATTGTCTTTGAGAGTTTTTTCTCACTGGTGTACGAGAGAATCAGACATATTGCGAGCTTCGACGAGGTCTTTCTTTTCCTTATCTTTGTGACGATTTGCCTCTGCTTCTTTGACGAGATTTTCGACGTCTTCTTTGCTCATACCACCTGAGTTTTGGATGGTGATTTTTTGTTCTTTGCCAGTACCTTTATCCTTTGCAGAGACGGAGAGAATACCGGAAGCATTGATGTCAAAAGTTACTTCAACCTGTGGTACGCCACGAGGTGCGGGGACGATACCTTCGAGTATAAATCTTCCTAAGCTCTTGTTATCCTGAGCCATCTCACGTTCACCCTGGAGGACATGGATTTCTACACTTGGTTGGTTATCTTGAGCGGTTGAATATACCTGCGACTTGCTTGATGGAATCGTCGTATTTCGCTCAATCATTCTCGTCATGACACCACCGAGCGTCTCGATACCGAGAGAAAGAGGCGTGACATCGAGGAGGAGGACATCACGGACATCGCCTGAGATAATTCCGGCCTGGACAGCAGCACCGATCGCGACTGCTTCATCAGGATTGACTGATGCATTTGGTTTTTTTCAGAAAAATTGTTCTACTTTTGCGAGGACCATAGGGACACGCGTCGAACCACCGACGAGGATAACTTCATCGATTTGATTTGCTTGAAGACCCGCATCTGCGAGGACTTTTCGACATGGTTCGATACTTCTCTCGACGAGATCAGCGACGAGTTCTTCAAATTTTGCACGGGTGATTTTGACGAGTAAGTTCTTTGGCCCACTATCATCCATCGTGATATAGGGGAGATTGATTTCTGTTTCTGTCGCAGTTGAGAGTTCTTTTTTTGCTTTTTCAGATTCATCACGAACTCTCTGGACCGCCATCGGATCTTTTTTGAGATCGATACCCTGATCTTTTTGAAATTCTGCGATGACGTATTCAAATATTCTCTGATCAAAGTCATCACCTCCGAGATGGGTGTCACCATTCGTTGCCAGTACCTCAAAAGTTCCTTCGCTTCCAATCTCGAGAATAGAGATATCAAAAGTACCTCCACCGAAATCGTAGACTGCGATTTTTTCATCTTTCTTTTTATTCATACCGTAGGCAAGCGCCGCAGCCGTAGGTTCATTGACAATACGCTTTACATCGAGACCAGCGATTTTACCAGCATTGATAGTGGCTTGTCTCTGGTCATCATTGAAGTATGCGGGAACTGTGATGACCGCTTCCGTGACTTTTTCACCGAGGTATTTCTCAGCGTCTTCTTTGAGTTTCATGAGGACGTGTGCAGAGATCTCTTCTGGTCGACTCGCTTTTCCATTAAATGTAATGAGTGATTCATCGCCAGGACCAGCAGTGACTTCATACGGGACATTTTTAATTTCTGATTCGACTTCACTTTTTTTACGACCGATAAATCGCTTCGCAGAAAAGATGGTTTCCTTTGGATTGGTCACTGCCTGACGCTTCGCAGGAGTACCTACGATGATTTCACCCTTTTTATTTGCGACAACTGAGGGAGTTGTACGATTTCCTTCTGCATTGGGGATGATTTTTGCTTCACCACCTTCCATAAAGGCGAGTGCTGAGTTCGTGGTTCCGAGGTCAATACCAATTATTTTAGACATACTTTATTAAGAGAAGAGATAAAAGAGAAGAGATAAAGGAGATGGATTTTTTACCTCATTTCTTAGACATTCTAGCAGACTTTTTTTAGAATGCAAATCTTTTTTAGCACGTAATTGGTTTAGGTGCTAGTTATTTGTTTTTGTGTTTTTAAATAGAGTCAATACTATAGATAGATATCTACTAATTCTTCTATGAAAAAAATACTTTTATCAGCTCTTTTGATGACCGTAAGTGCCTTTGGTTATAGTACATGGGATGTTGGGACCGCTGACTACCTTGCAGAACTCGGGATCATAAAAGACTATAGGCATGAAGTATCTCAATATCGTCTTGATGATCGTATATCACGTCAAGAAGTCGTCGGTATAGCTATGAAAATTAATGGTGCTGAGTTGCCTGAGAATCATATTTGTTTAGGATATTTTCCTGATACAAATTATGGCCCTAATCATCTCGATGCTTGGGTATGTAGAAGTGTTGAGATGGCAGCGGATTTTGACATTATCTCCCGAGCTAATGAAAAATTTCGTCCAAAAGATTTCATTACCCGAGCAGAAGCTCTCGCAATTTTATTGAAGTCACGAAATATAACATATGCCAAAAATATGACTCTCAATACAGAGGGGCTACCATTAACAGGAATGTATTTATGATCTACTCCACAGTGGCAAATTGATCTTATTGAGGGTGCTCATTCTCTCGGCATTATAGATGCTTATACAGATAACATGAGCCCAGATAGAGCATTTTGACCAAGTGTATTAGCTACTCGTGCCGAGGTATTTAGTTTTGTTTATAGAATAATTTCTGATGAGACCTCATCGGTTCAAAAAGGAAAAAAAGTTGTCAATTCCTATGGTACTACGACATATACTTCGGCAGATAATGGTATGAGCATTGCTTATCCAAAATGATTTGTTATCGAGAATGAGGAATATGAAAGTGATTCCGGCAGTCATGTTATCGTAGATATTGCTTCGGAAAATCCTCGTACATTTGCTCAGGTAATGCGTTTTCCTTGCGAAGATGAATGTACAGATACCGTAACAGTCTTTGCAGAATTTAAGGATGATGTGAGGAGCTTATGAGCAACTATTGATAATGAATTTGAGGACAATCTTATTGAAGTATCTATGCAGGTTCAAAAAGCTGATGGAACTACTGTTACTGTGAAACAATATTGAAAACTCATTTTTCTCTCTAATGTAGCATATCTCGTAACTGCTGCAACTGAACAATCATACTGGGAAACACACAAACAAACCCTACTTCAAATTATCAATTCTTTTAGAACGCTCTAATCGCCTCGTATTTACTAAAATACTTGATTGACATAGTGTTCCTGGCATCCTCGGGCGACGATCTCAGCGACATCGCCATAGATGCGGACATCACCTTGATTGGTATGGAGGAGACAGACACTGGAGAGCTTTCCAGGTGTGAATTGAAAGGAGAGTATTTGCACCCAAGGAATACAAAATGATTTATGAAAGAGGAGAAAAAAGGTTGGCTTAAAACCAACACCAAAATCTTCTATACCAATTCGTACACAACGATTGTAATTGCCAAACTTTATCAGACCGACAGATGCTGCCATGTCAGTGAGACCAGTGACATCTCGTCGATAGCGTTTTTGCCATTTTTTCCAACCAGCGATATGGTAGGACATAGCTGTCACTACTGGCCAGACTATGAGAATACAGAAGAGGAGTACGAGAAATACTTTTGTCATAGGAATAGTGTATGGTATTTTTTTTCATTGCAATGCTCTCTCAAACGTAGAATAAAACCATTGTAGGGACAAAGGCAATCAAAAGTAGACTTGTATGATAGCCAGATATCATATACTGCACTTGTTTCAAAAATCATGAAAAAAATCCTTCTTTCCGGTATCATATTTTCACTGCTTATAGCATCTACATCAGCTCTCACGCTGCTGAACTATGCAGAGTATTTGGCCGATAAACATGTCATCGTGCGACAGCGACCTATTGAGAATTATTCCCTCGGAGACAAAGTCCTTCGCCAGGAAGTTGTCGGTATCGCGATTCGTCTCACTGCAGGGAATTTTCGGACAATAGATCCGATTGGTCTTCCTGATGTCTATACGTGTGAAAATGTATTTCTCGATGTAGGACAAAATAAACCCAATTCGTGGGCGTGTCGATCAGTGGAGATAGCTGCAAAAAATAAAATCATCACAACCAACAACAAGCACTTCCGCCCCGAGCAAGATATCACTCGTGCAGAAGCCATTGCGATGGTTCTTTCTGGAGTAAAATTGATGCCAAAAACAGACCCATCTCGACCATGGCAAGAAGTTGTGATGGAAAATTCTGAAAAACTTGGTATACTCCCCGACGGAGTCACTGATGGTGATGAAAAAATCACCCGAGGAGAACTCTTCTACGTCGTCAGTAACATCATCAAAATTCTCTACAAGCAAGAAGTTCTCTATATCGATTCACTTGTACAATAATTTCTCTCACATCTATGGCTAAAAAAGAAGAAGCTCAATACTGAGCCAGTTCCATCCAGGTCCTCGAAGGCCTCGAAGCAGTACGCAAACGTCCCGGTATGTACATCGGTTCCACTGACGCTCGTGGTCGCGACCATCTCGTGAAGGAAATCGTCGATAACTCTATCGATGAAGCCCTCGCAGGTCATTGTACACATATCACGCTTTGTCTCACAGAAGACGGGAGTTGTATGGTCGAGGATAATGGTCGAGGTATTCCAACGGATATTCATCCAAAAACCGGCGTTTCTACGCTCGAAACGGTTATGACCGTCCTCCATGCCGGAGGAAAATTTGGTGGTGATAATTCTGGCTACAAAGTCTCAGGAGGTCTCCACGGAGTCGGTGCGTCGGTCGTGAACGCTCTCTCATCTCGTACCGAAGCGACCGTTTGGAAAGATGGTTTCGAATATTTCCAAGCATACGAGCGAGGAAAGCCAGTGGCACCGGTGAAAAAAATTGGCACGACAGACCATACAAATGGTACGATGATCCAATTCTGGCCAGACAAAGAGATATTTGAAGATATCGTATTTGACTTCAGCTACATCAAAAAAGATTTCCGTGAACGCGCGTATCTCACTCGAGGCGTCACTCTCACCGCTATTGATGAACGAAGTGGATCAAAAGATCGTATTCGTTATTATTTTGAAGGGGGCTTGAAATCCTATATTACGTACCTGAATCGTCACCACGAATCTATCGGCGATATTTTTTGTACTGAGAATATGGTGGACCTGGTCTCTGTCGAAGTCGCTCTCCAATACCGAAAAGAAGACTATTCAGAACACCTCACAAGTTTCGTAAATAATGTTATCACACCTGGTGGTGGTACGCATATGACGGGTTTTCGTACAGCACTGACACGTACGATCAATAAATACGCTCGTGAGAAAAATTTCCTCACAGAAAAAGATACCAATCTTACCAACGAAGATGTCGCAGAAGGTCTCACTGCCATAATTTCCGTGAAAGTTCCAGAACCACAGTTTGAAGGACAAACCAAGGATAAACTCGGTAACTCTGAAGTGCGAGGTATTGTCGACAAATCCGTCGCAGAAACACTCGGGGATTTTATGGCAGAGCAACCAAAGACAGCCAAAGCTATCATCGATAAATGTCTCCTCGCGAGTCGTGCACGTATGGCAGCACGTTCTGCACGAGAGACCATTATCCGAAAAGGAGCGCTTGAATGACTCACACTTCCAGGAAAACTGGCTGATTGTGCCTCGAAAGACCCATCAAAATCCGAGCTCTACATCGTCGAGGGAGACTCAGCGGGTGGTTCAGCAAAACAAGGTCGTAATCGTGATATCCAGGCGATTCTCCCCCTACGAGGAAAGATTTTGAACACAGAACAAGCACGTATCGATAAGATATTCTTGAACGAACAAATCAAAAACCTTATCACCGCTATCGGTTGTGGTATCAGTGATACGTTTGATCTGACAAAAGCTCGTTATCACCGTATCGTCATCATGACGGATGCGGATGTCGATGGTGCTCATATCCGCACACTGCTTCTCACATTTTTCTACCGATTTATGCGACCACTCATCGATGCGGGCTATCTCTACATCGCTCAACCGCCACTCTACAAACTCGCAAAAGGCAAAGAAGTCTGGTATGCATACAGTGAAGAAGAAAAACTCGAAATCATCGAAAAAAGTGATGTCAAAACAGAAGGTATCCAACGTTACAAAGGTCTCGGTGAGATGAATCCAGAGCAACTCTGGGAAACAACCATGGATCCAGCTCGTCGTGTGATGGCACTCGTGACTATCGACGATGCAGAAGCAGCCGACGAAGTCTTCCGTGTCCTCATGGGTTCAGAAGTCCCACCCCGTCGTCGATTTATCCAGTCTCGAGCCAAGAGTGTGGCGAATTTGGATATATAGAAGTAAATATATAACAATAGAATATAAATTTGACTTATTATAAAGTATATTTATAATAATTTAATGAAACCTTTTATTCGAGTAACAGAAATGATGCAAGATGGTGCTCAATGGGAACGACTGTGAAATGGTGATTGATTTGAAATAATTCTAACTAGTGCTTTTGCTGAGTTAAGAAAAGCGTACAGAGGAGATCCAAAAGGATGGAGAGAATTATTAAAAAAACTTAAAGAATATAGGTTAGATTTTGAACATTGAGAATATTGATCTTGTCGAACATATATTGCTAGCGGACAATTTGCATCATTAGTACATATATGTGAAACAATTGGTAGACATAAATTATGCGTAAGAGAACAATTAGATGCATGACGATGCGATGACCAAATTCACAGAATGGATCTTATTCATTATTTTTTAGAAATTGGTTGATTAGATAGGTATATAAAATCCCCTCTACACTACTGACTTATCAAAATACCAATACCATTTACATGAACATTTAACAGATTTATGTTTATGGAAATGATAGATAATGGGGTTACTATGTTTGATATTATTGAAGAACCTAGAAATGAGGGGTTAAGAGATACGATCATATCTCTATTTTGAGCGAAGTTTGGATTTACATCATTAGAAGATCAGGAATATAAATTAATGCAGGACCAAGTAAGAGAGCAATACAGAGTCCTTCGTGCAGAAATTGAAAATGCCTATACGGTCATTAAAAAGAGGTTACAGCATGCAACAGAAATTTTAAAAAATACTCCTCCAGAAGAAGCATATAGATTGGCTCAGTTAGAATATGATAAATTGAAAGCATTTAAATGAGTAACTTTTAGTCAATTATTTACTGATTTTTTTCAACGCAATGTTTTGATCACTCTCAATGACACACCAGTTTGATGATCGCAGTTCACATTTTGGATCATTGATCAATAAAAACTCCCTCACGGGAGTTTTTGAAGAATGAGAAAAACGATTACGCTGCTCTATTAATGTCTATATCAAAAGGATTGCTTGTATAAGATAAGCCACGCACATGGTCACCTCGTTCTATTTCAAAGGATGCTACTTTTCAAGCTTGTTCTCTTGTAATTTTTGCTAATTCAAGAACTTCCCAAGCTAAAGCAGGATCTTCTTTAGCTCCGTCTAGGAGATCCCGAGGAACACATGCAAAATTGAGAGACATAGAATATATATTAAAAAATAAAAATACTTTATTATTATCCACCAATTGAGATAAGTTTTTCAACTACACTAGTTGGAACGACAAACTGTCGCCTCTGACTGTGATGATCGCCAATAGGTGATATTATGGTAGATTGATCGGTAGCTCAAAGCACATAAACCGCTCTTCATGCAAATGTATGAAGACGATGTCACTTGGGAAATATTTCTTGTGCTACCGTGGGGATTTGAAGAGTAGTTACTTTGCCAGATACAAGAAGTTCTCAAAATTCGTGGTGTCTCTTTGTCATAACAAAAATTAAAAAATAAAACCCATCTCTTATATCACGATTTATTCCTTTGACAAATATAAATCAGTACTTCTTTTTATTACTTATATAATTTATCAAAATTGTTTGAAAATCCGAACAAATTACTATCATAAGAGCTATGAAACAATTCAGCATCAAAAAAACACTGGAAAATATTATCCGAGATAATGATTTTCTCGAAGATGGTCTCTATAATGGCTACATAAATCTGACAGCTCTTTCGACGTATCTGCTCCCGAACGTCCAGAAAATTTCTGGGAAAGAAACAACAGTGGGGAGTATTACGATGACGCTTTCTCGTATCGCCGAGACACTTCAAAAAACCAAGCATATTCGTCTCCGACCTGAAGATATGCGTATCCGTGGGGGTATCACCTATGTGACGTTTCAGAAAACCCCCGGGTTGTCTCTTGCCCTGCACGATATCTCGACAAAATTATCATCTTCGACTGGTTCGGGGAGTCAGCTCTTCTCCGAACTGGAGGGGAGCCGAGAGATAACTGTTCTCTACACAAACTTTTTTTCTAAGCCAATGGCTAGTATACAAGAGCAGTTTCCACCCAAAAAAATTCTTCAGGATCTCAGTGCTATCATCATCCATATCCCACCAGAATACCTCGAAGAGAAGGGCATACTCTATTATATCGTCAAACAACTGAACTACTTCTGAGTAAACATCATCGAACTCTACACGACTCTCACAGAAGTCACTATTCTTATCAGGAAAGAAAATCTTCAAGCGGCATTGGGGATATTGGGGTAGGTTTTCCTTGCATTTTCCCTGAAAATAAGGCACAATACGAGTGATGACACTGATAAAATACATTTTTGCTTCAGTTCTCGGTGCTCTCGCGGCGATTTCCATTGGAAAAATCGTGGCATTTACGGGCGCTACGACGACGATAGATGCTTGGATTCTCACGCTCACTATCGCTGGACAGGACGTCGGCGATCGTATGGCGATGTTTGCACAAGTATTTTTTGATGAACACTCAGATGCACTTTTCGGTATGAGTTATCTCATCGGTCATAGTGTACTGGAAGAGTTGGTGAAGTTTATCGCATTTTTTATTGCCTTTTATATCAGTAAGCCAAATTCTATTCGAGAAATAGTCTTGAATGGTATCGCTGTTGGTATTGGTTTTGCGACAATGGAGACATTTTGATATTATTCTTTCACGGGTCTCAATCATCTTTTTATTGGATTTATCCTCCGTGCTATTGGTCATGGACTTTTCACTGGTATTATCGCTCTCCTCTTTGGAATGGGGTATTTTACACAGATGCGATGGATAGATGCTGGAGCTCGTAGTGGTGTGACCGCTTGGCTCGTGCGGTATGAAGAGAGGATTTTGCAATTTTTTTGGACATTTGTTGGCTTGATTTGTGCTGCTATTCTTCACGCAATGGTAAATATCTATGCTTCACTTGGTGGTCAAGGATTGGCCATCGTGATCATGATGAGCTCATGGACTCTCTTTATTTTTTACTTGATCAGACCTGCATCAGGGAGACCCTATGGCACAATCATACGTAAAGTCGACCTCCTGCGTCAGATAGTCGAAGCAGAAGAATGCCTTGATGATCTCCAGAAACAAACAGAGCCATCAGATGCTTCGACAGTTCCTCAAAAATCGAAAACTCGAAAATCGCCCAAACAATTTGCAAAAGGATAAAAAATCCTACAATGCGGACGTCTGGGGCTTCACCTGGATTTTACTTTCTCATTTTTTTATTATGAAGCATGAACAGAAAAAGGAGATTATCAGCAAGTACGCTCGTGACAAGAGTGACACTGGTTCTCCAGAAGTACAGATAGCATTGCTCTCTGTCCGTATCGAATCACTCACCGCTCATCTCAATGAGCACAAGAAAGACAACCACTCTCGTCGTGGACTCCTCGGTCTCGTCCAGAAGCGTCGTCGTCTCAAAAATTATCTCCAAAAAAGCAACCCAGAAGCATTTAGAAAAATCACCGAAGAACTCGACAATATAAAAATCGCTGAAAAAGCTGCAAAAGCAGAAAAAACTGCGACAGTCAAAAAAGCAAAAACAGAGAAGAAAGCAGCAAAAAAATCTGCTCCAAAAACTGATAAGCCAGAAAAACCAGCAAAAAAGACAACAGCAAAGAAAGGTTCTAAAAAGAAATAGTTCCTAGATGAAAGATATGAGATAGTAGATATGAGATTGGCTCATCAAAGCCTGCATCATATCTACTATTTTTTTTTGATGAATTTTGGTTTTTTATGTTTCCTGACCCTTATCTGCTATCTATAATCTCGCGTCTACCTATACAGTACTCATTTTTTTCATATACTCTTTTTATGTCTTGGGAAAAATTTTTTATGTGACGATCCAAAATTATCGTCGTCATCACACTCATCATTTTCTTGCTGTTTACTTCAGTGATATTTTTTCGACTGCCCTATATCAGCTATACTGGAGATAAAATTATTTTTACCCCACTCAATATAGATCTTTCTCGGGTGGATTTTGCAAATGAGCGGGTACCCGTAGATCCTCACATGAATCCTCGTGGCCGTGAAAAACTTGAAAGCGAACTTTTGGTCACGCATCTCACACTCTATCAGTTTCTCCTCTACCACAAATACGCTCGGACATATTTTCCCTATATCGAATCGTACTTTCATGAGATAGGACTGCCAGAAGATTTCAAATACCTCGCTGTGGCAGAGAGTAGCCTCAGAAATGATGCTGAGAGTCATGCAGGTGCACGTGGTATCTGGCAACTCATGCCCGATACGGCTCGTCGCTATGGACTCCGAGTCGATACTGAGGTCGATGAACGTCTGCATTTCGAAAAAGCCACTCGGGCTGCGTGAGCATATCTGAAACAACTCTATCCCATTTTTGAAAACTGGACACTCTCAGCTGCCGCATACAATCGTGGAGAGAGTGGACTGCAGCGTGATCAGGCATCACAACCAGGCGCAAGAACATACTACGATCTCGTCCTCAATGATGAAACAGGAAATTATATGTATCGTATCGTAGCCATCAAATATTTGATGCAAAATCGTTGGAAAATATTTTCTCCAGAAGCTCTAGGACAAGTCTTCGAAACTCCAGCAACAAAAACAAAAATCATCGACGGTCCTATTCTCGATCTGCGTATCTGGTGTCTCGATAACGATATAGATTACCAAGAACTCCGTGAACTCAACCCTTGGATTCTCGGATACACTCTTCCAGGCGGTGCGTGGGAAGTGAAATTATTTGTGCGGTAATTTTTTATTTTCTTTTATGAAAAAACTCTTCCTCCTCTTTTCTCTTTTCTCTTTTCTCTTTTCTCTGAGCGAAGTTAGTGCATATACCAGTGCTGATGTCTCAAATGCTTCATTTCTGGCAACAGAAGGTATCATCGTAAAACAATCAACCCAAGCTGGATACCGTCTTGATAATACTATCACTCGTGCAGAAGTTATCGGAATGGCTCTCAAAATAAAGTGAATCACATTGCCGAGTAATTATACCTGTAAAAACTATTTCACTGATGTGAAATATGATGCGAAGAATAATTGGGTTTGTCGGGCAATCGAATTGGCGGCTGACGATGGAATTCTTTCAAGAGCAAATGCAAAAGCGAGACCGCAGGAAAATATCACAAGAGCGGAGGCGTTGGCGATTCTTATGAACGCAGGCAGTGTAGCAAATCTTTCTCCTGGGGAAAAACAAAATTATATAAATGAAGGCCTAACTTTCTTTTATGCAACAGGTTGGCAAGAAGAAGTCCTTCTTAAGGCGTACCATCAATGAATTGTAATTACTACACCAGAAAGAGGTCAATCAAGTACATGAACCAGGCCTTACTGATTTTTCTACAATACAAATATTGATGCTACTCGTGCTGAAGTATTTGGATTTGCGAGAAATATAATTTTGGCGAATGTTTGAAATGGGAAATGTTACACGGGTGAGGCAATAGTGTCATGACAATGTAGCAAAGAAAACGGCGTATGAGGTGAGATTATAAAATATGGAGAAATTGTAGACACATTTACATATTGAGATAACCCTTACCATGGCTATGAATGTATGATACAATATTTTTCTGGAAATATTAGACATTCTTTGCTTAATCTTAATGGTATTCCAGGATACAAGATAATGAATCAAATTGATGCAATAGAGCTATTGTTTATGGAAGCGGGATGAGCTCATATAATTTTATGAAATAATTGATTCTATTATGTGAATACTTTCACAGATATTCAGAATTGTTTCAATCTCATCAGTGTGTCAAATTTCCGTAAACCAAACCATCTCGATGTTTTAGCCCTTTACTACCATAATATACCTGCTGGAGCTTGAGCATATCAGATGCGTTCTCCCGCGGGAGTCTCACTGGAGACATTTCAATCATGGTATAAAAATGTTACGGAAATAAACTTCCGAGAAGATACTATAAAAAACCTTGGAGATAATACTTACGAATTTCTCATTGATATGACAGAAAACGACATAATATCAACTTATAAAGTGAAGAGCAAAGTGAATGTAGAAAACTTCAAAATCAATAATATCTCATCGGTAAAGCAGTAAGGTTATGACTTCAAATCAGTCATTTCCCGAAGAATACACCGATGGTTATGTCATATTTATGTGACGTCGATTTATCGTTGATCCTCGGGCTTTGATTCCTCGCCTCGAAACGGAAATACTCGTCAAATACTGCCTTAAGCTCCTTCGAGAAAATCCCTCCATTCAAACGGTGGCAGATATAGGGACGGGGAGTGGTATTATTCCAATTTCAATTGCAGAAAAGATCGAACAACCATTAGACGTTTTCGCTACAGATATGAGTCAGGAGGCACTTGATTTGGCAAGAGAAAATGCATCGAAAACCCCCTTCTTGAAGGGGGATGTCACGGAGTGACAGGGGGATTTATTAAAAAAACAAAACCATTCTTGGAATTTCACAGAAATACCCTATAAGTCTGAACTCACAGAAAAAGCAAAAGAACTTCGGAAAAATATGACCTGACCAGAGAAAAAAATATGGTATTCTGTTCTTCAGCAGGATACGTTTAAGTGACTTCGATTTTTGCGGCAAAAGCCGTTACTCGATTATATTGTGGATTTTTACTGTCATGAATTGTGACTTGTTATTGAACTCGATGGTTTTTCACATCATGGAAATGAAGAATACGACCAAAAAAGAACAAAAGACTTGGAACAGTTCTGACTGACATTGGTACGATTTTCAAATGATGAAGTACTTTTCAGTTTTGATGATGTTTGTAGAAAACTTGAGAAAATCATTGAATTACTTCAGAATAAATCCTCCGTCCCTCGGCAAGCTCGGGACACCTCCTTCAAAAAGGAGGTTTCGGGAATTACCTTTCTCCACTGAGACCTCCTTCAGCCACTTATCTCTCACTTTTGAAATTCGACCCCGGATGAAATCCTGATCACCGCAAATCTCCCCTATGTTCGAGAAAAAGAAATCTGAGGTGAATTATTGCATGAGCCACGGATGGCATTTTTCGGAGGAGTGCAGACGGGTTTTGAGCTCTACGAGCGATTTTTTGACCAACTCTTTGCTTGGGAAAATAGACCAAAAAAGTGCCATGTGGTGATAGAGTTTTGACTCTGGCAGAGAGATATTGCCGAGACCGTTTTGATGTCAAAAAATTGTTCATACACTTTTTTTGCTGATTTGCGAGGCATAGAGCGATTTGCACATATTTGCCTTTCTAGATAAGACGGGTACAATTTAGGCATGTCACATCTGTTTGAACAGAGCGCCTGAGGCATTGTCTATCGCCGTCATGGGGGTATTATAGAAGTGCTCTTACTCAAGTGGAAAAACTCAGGAGGGAAAATAGTGTATACGTTACCTAAGTGACATACCAAAGACGATGAAACTCCCGCAGATGCTGCCATCCGTGAGATAGCGGAAGAAACGTGACTGGAAACATCGATGCTCCGCATCAAGAAATTTATCAAAACTATTTCGTTTTCATTTACCGCACGTCATAAAACAGGACACCCGACGATCGATAAAGATGTCCATCTCTATCTCGTCGAATACATGGGTACGAAAAAGCCCCATGTCCAAAAAGAAGAACGCTTTGTGGGGTTTGTCTGGATGACTCCTGAACAGCTCAAAAAAGTGAAGATGAAACCAGCAGTGTATGTGATAGTGGAGGAGAATCGGGGGTTTATGTAAAATATTTGACATTTAATATAAAGTAATTTAAAATATCTTTGTTTATTTGTTAATTATATTGTATGAATGGTTCTCCTATTTCATCAGATGAAGTATCAGATTGGGAAAGTAGACCTGTACTTATCAGAGAACATGAATATAGATCTACTCTTGAGAAAAAAAGAGATCATCTTGTTGCAGCAGCGGAAGAAGCATTTTGACCAGGTAATTTTGATGCTGTTATTGCTCTGCTACCTTTTCAATTGAGCGAGATAAAAAAACTCAGCTTAGCAAGAAATGGAGCAACAAAATTTTTAGAAATTGAGAGTATGCTTGAAGTAACCGTTACAATTCGTAGAGATAATCGTGGTGAAATAAAGGGGCAGACTGGAAGTTATTAATTTTTTTCATTAATTTACTAAAAATAGGAGAATTTTGGTTCTCCTATTTTTATTATGTTTCTTGCAACTTCCCCTCACTTTCATATACTCCCATTATTCGTTTAACTGATTAAACCAATTAAACGCATTAAACCAATTAAACGCATTCCTATGAACCTCAATTTCAAAAACGATCATATCGAAATCCATTCTGGAGACGCAAATTTTGTCTTGAATGACAAGTCTGTCGTGATAGATGACTATGTGATGGATTTTCCTGGTGAATTTGAGCGACGGGGAGTCTTTGTCGAAATCCGTGAATCCAATTCCAATCTCCTCTATATCGTCACAGTAGAAGGGAAGACGCTGATTTATCTCCCAGAAGGTACTTCCTCAGAATCGCTCGAAGTACTCCGTGATCTTAATAACAAGGATATGGTCATCTTCCCAGCAAGTGAATCACTCTGGAAAGTCGTCGAAACATGGGAAGCATCTGTCGTCGTACCATTTGGTGACAAAGCTGCTGAATTTCTCTCAAAACTCGGTCAAACTGTTGAAAAATCAGATTCTGCGAGCGTCAAAGTGACTGATTTTGAGAGTGAAGTGACAAGGTTTATTGCACTGGGGTAAGTTTATCTTATCACAAGTATTTTCATCGATGTGTTTATGAGAAAATCGTCCGCATCGTGTAGTTTTATATACTCTTCAGGATTATACCAGTTTCCTTTATTTGGATCTATTTTAATTTCAAATCACTGATACTCTTTTGAATTTTTGGATAAGAAAGTATTTATTTTTTCTAAATATACCTCAAGCTCATCAGGGGCTTCTGTTCGTGCAAACCAATTGTTTAGTGTGACTCAGTAATTATTTTGGATATTTATTATTTTAGTATCATTTTTCTCTATTTTTTCGATAGTGGTTCTTATTATTTCGGCCCCTGAATCAGTTTTATCATTAAAAATTAATGTATTTTCATACTGTCTTTTTTTGTCTTTTGATTTTATCAAAATCTGAATTCCGTCATCACAAACAAAAATCTGTACTTTTCAAAAGGATTGTATAGATTCTTGAGTTATTATTTTTGTTGCAAGTATTGATAGTAATCTTTCAATTGTTTTCTCTACATTTTCGTTTATCTCAGATAATTCACTTTGAAATAAAATATCAACATTTGGGGGTATATATTTTTTTGCTTTCTTTATTTTTTCTATCAAGAGAGCATATTTTTTTGCGAGCATTAATACTGTTCCTTGCACTTCTTCTGGTGTATTATTTGTGTAGAGAATAATAGTTCCATCTCTTTTTACTATTCATTTTGGATCGGGATCAGCTACTATCTGATCACCCTCTAAAATATATATCTCTGTTTCACCACTGAAAAACTTATCATCCTTAATACTGGTAATTTTTATTGGTTGTTCCATCTGTCTTAACTGCTCACGTGCTTTATCTATTCTTGCATTTCAGGATTTTGTTTCTGAGATTTTCAATCTAATACGTCTCATATTGTCATTGTAGAGGGAAAAAATATTTCTCATACCCACACTATTATTGAGTATTTTTCAGTCTGAACTAACATTTTTTTCTAGAGCTTGACTACCACCATACCATAGAGCTTGAAGAAGGTAATATGGATATCATTTTTTTAGAAGTCAGATATCTCCACTACTTATGGAACTTGAAAGTTCATGAATATATAAACCAAAGCCATTATGTTTGAGAGTGGTGAATGTACCCTCTTCATTTAAGTGGATAGACATCAATGATTTGTAGACAGCGTCATAGTAACTTGAGATTACTTCATATTCATCTTCTTTTGTTATATCTATTTTGACGAAATCAAAAACATCAGTTAAATCATGAAATTTTTTTCTTAAGTTTCTCTGACGGTCTCATATGGTTGAGTCTTTGGAATCGTCGTAATAAGCAGTAATAATTTCAGTTATTCTTTCAAATTCACCATTGATAAAATGATCTATACTCACTGTTGCATTGGAATTTCCCAATGAACTGTCGCTATACATAATATTTATCTCTTTTCATACCAGTATATGGAGAGGCGTAATACGGAAATACTCCTGAGTATTTTTTAAAAAACTCTCTATTTTATCTCTACTGATACTTCTTGCAGTGAAGTTTATTTTACATGGAGCTATTTGTATAATCTCTTGCCACTGGTCTCTCCTTGATTGACTTGCAGTTATTTCTTCACGAATATCCGTGTCTGTCATAGATAGATGCAGGTTAATTCATCCTAGGTCTATCGATGCTTCTTCATCGGGCTTGATACTTACAATCGATCCCCTTGGAAATAGTTCTTCTGGGGGGAGACTCTGTAAAACTCTCTCAAACACCTCTAGAAATGTTGTACTTTTCTCTTCTGTGATCCCATAACCAATACTGAAAAAACAACCAAATCTAGTTTTTATACGTTTTTGTATCTCATTTTTTGTATTTTCAGTGTCTTTAACATCAGGAAATAGTTCTCTCCATTTTGTTTTTCCATCAGGTGATAACCTCTGATATATCCTTCCGGGAATGTCTCCATAATTATCTGGATTCTGCTCAATAGCTTGTCGAAGTAATCCCCCCTGATACACAAGAGCTCACCAGTCTCTGACTCTATCAGCTAAGAAAATATAATAATCATTTTTTCTATAGGAATAATATGACCCCCTGTATTCATTCAAGACATCACCTGATACTCTTATATATTTTTCTTTTTCTCACTCCAAATCATACGTATCACAAATATTCACTATACTTCCTAGACATTTAAAAAGTGGCACAAAGACATATTCACGTTGTTTCTCTCATGAATTCTCTCATGAATTGAAGAGTCGGGGGATACATTTCCCGTAACTGTCTATATCAACTAAAAATAAATTCAGAAACTCTTGTATTGCTGGTGATAATCCGGAGTTTTTCTGTATGTTATCAAGTAACGAACAGATTCTGTACCCGATAAAGAGTCTAGTAGGATACTCTTGTGTCGCAAGGGGTCAATTTTTGTCTATCAGAGGTGCTTGTTTGTATTGTTCTATGAGTTGGGGGATATACTTTTCTGGTGATAGAAGACCCGTGTTCTCGAATTGTTGAACGAGAGTAAAAAACCTTTCACGGGTATAATCGAGTTTTTGTCAATTTTGATCTACTCTCGAGGGGTCCATATATCCACTACTGTCTGCCCATGTAGAATCTAGCACCAAACCATCAATAATATATGATCAGTTTTTATTAGAGTTTTCAGAAATATTGATATATCCATTCCATGCATGAAAATTAACCATTCAAGGTATATTTTCTCATACATCTGAAGATCAAATAAATAAGCCGTAGGTATTATGGATGAGTGATTTTTCTGGAGTTTGAAGCATCTTGAGAGCTTCTAATACACCGACAGCAACTGATGCATAATTTCTACATACCCCGTTGCCCGATTTATCTTGTCACCAATCAAAGAGTCGGTCTATTGGTGTGGAATCATTAATTTCCCGTTCAGTATTTGACTCAAATATGCTTCAAGATATTTGTTTCTGGGAGTAGGTTATTCGTTCTATTGGAATATAGGATGCTAATTGGACGGCTTGTCTCGGGGTAATATGATGGATGTCATCTATGCCAAGTTTTTTCAGCATTTTTGCGTGTTCTGTGTCCTTAAAGTAAGTCTTTTCCAAGTAATCAGCTACTCTTTTTATTCCTTCATTTTCTGGGGTTTTTGGGTTGTCGAGAAGCATAGATGCTCTGAGGTTAAGAGTGGCATCATTTGCAAGTGCTCCAGCAATACTCAGAGTTCTTATATCAATTCTTTTGCCTTCTGTATTTTTTGGGTCGAAAGATTCTAGATTTCCCATTCTCAAGTCTATAGGTACTTTGGTATCTAGAGTGAGTTCTATAACGGGGATATGAGTCTCAAAACCTTCTGCTCGTCTATCAAAACCTTGCATTTGTTCTAATAAAATTTCTTTTTTTTGTCTTTCTAAATCGGCTAAACTCTCTATATGTGCGATTAAAATATCTAAATTTTTCTCTAATTGGAGTAATTTTTTTGCATCAAACTTATCCAATTTTCTATTATTCACGGTATCAAATCCTGCATCAAAAAATTCTTTTTCCCATTGCAAAATTGCTTCACTCATTTGTTTGCGCCAATTCTCTAGTTTGATTTGAGCCATTGCTCCTACCAATTTATCTATGTCTCAATATAAACTAAATTCAGGTGATGGGGATGGTGTTTCTAGTTTTTCAGCCATATGGTATTATTGAACTTTAATTCGTTTTTCTTTGATAACATCTTCCAAAAGTTCATTTTGCTCTCTTAAAACGATTATTTTTTTGGCTCACTGGCTGATCTGATGGAATTTTTCTTGTAGCGTAGTCATAGCTTTATCCTACTACAGAGTAGATTGTAAATCAATAATTTGATAGTAATAACTGCAAGTTTTTAGCAGTATGAGAATGATTTTAAGATTTAGAGACTATTTTTTGATTTTTTTGTCATTTACTCAGTCAAAAAACAATTAAAACCTCTTTTCTTGCAATTCAAAAATTACATCTACAATTTTGCAATTGTGGAAGCATATTCTTGGTAAAATACTCTATCTATTCCGCCGCATGCATTTGCGGAGAGTGGCCTATGAGCTTCTGTCAGAAATACAGTATTCTCCAGATGGATATTTGTGCTTATTGTAGGGTTTCTTTCGAGTATTTTATTTTTGGCAACTAAGCCCATGGATGGCTTTGTCCATACGAACGGTTTTCTCGTAGTTAAGTGTCTGAGGGCATTTTTTATCCCTTTTGGTCCGAAATCCGCACCCTTTATTAATTTTTTATGTCTTGAGAGCTAATTATATCCGGAGAAGTTTTACCCATCTATTCGAATATAAGTTCTTTGAATTGATGGCATACTTTGGTTATATTTATTCTTGCCATTATTTTTCTCATTGGATTGTTCTATTACTTAAAAGATGTATATCTCAATTAAACTTTTTCTTAAAGCCACTTGCTTTATTAAATTTTAATATATAATCCAAAAGAAATTATTTTTTTATGGCTTCGACAACTGGCCCAGTAATACTCTCTGTTCCACCCCATCAATTTACGGATACGTGAGTTTTTTCTGTCATAACAAATACTGTTGTTTCGACTTGGTTATTTATAATTGTTTTGTTTGTTCTCGTCTTTATTCTCTCACGAGGAGCACGTGACACACATTGGAGCTTTCTCAAAACAACTGGATATCTCATCGTCAAACATCTCATCGCTTTTTTTGAGCCACTACTTGGTCACAATATAGTGATGCATAAGATACTTTGGCTGGTAGGAGGTGTATTTCTCTACATTCTTGGCTCAAATCTATTTAGTATTTTACTTGAGTGGTTGGTAGGTGTTTTCCCTATGATTCATGATTTTGTACGTCCTATTAACTCTGATATAAATACTACTCTCGGGTTAGCGATCTGTATGATTCTCGTCTCTCATGGTATCATGCTCAAGTCAAAATGAGTGGTTGGTTATATACGACATTATGTTTTTCATTTTCATGGACACAATATCTCAGAAAAAATTATTAGTGTCTTCGTCGGTTGGCTTCACCTCATTGGTGAAGTTGTTCGTGTCCTTGCCCTTTCACTCAGACTCTTTTGAAATATATTTGCTGGAGCTATTTTACTCGCTGTCATGTATTGGATTACTGCTAAAATTTGACCTCAATGATTGCCGATAGGGAACCTCCTTATGGTCCCGTTTTACTTCTTTGAGATGTTCGTGGGTTTTATTCAAGCAATGGTTTTTTCTCTTCTCGTGGCGCTTTATTTTCAAGAGTCATCGGAGAAATCACATCATTAATTTTTTATTTTCTTAATTTTTTTCTATGAAAAAAGTTCTCGCTCTCTGTTCTTTGTTAGCTCCTGCAGCTCTCTTTGCTGCTGAAGATGTTGTAACACCAGCTGTTTCATCATGACTTCAAATCTTTGGTTTTGGTTTTGCGGTATTTATGTCGGCACTTGCTATCGGTGTTATCGGTTATTCAGCTGCTCAGTCTATCGGACGTAATCCGAGCGCAGCAGGTGACATCAAATCTGCCATTCTCCTCCCTATGGTACTCGCAGAAGGTCTCGGTATTATCGCAGTTGTTCTCGCGTTCGTGAAATAATTCATTTCAGTATTTAACTCTTTTGACTCATGGATGCTATTCACTTTTGATCAATGTTTGTACAGGTTATCAATCTGGCTATTGTGCTCTTTATTCTGAAAAAATTTCTCTTTACCCCCTATCTCAAATTAGTCGATAAGGTAGAAGCAGAACAAGCAGAAATAGATCGTATCTATACTATTATTGATAAAATCAAAAAGGATGCAGAAGGAGAAGCGTCTAAAATACTCTGAAATGCTACTACTCGCGCGACCGAAATTCGCGAGAGTGCTGTAGAAAATGCTCAGAAACATGCTTATAAAATCATCGCTGATGCTGAGAAAAAAGCACAACTTGCTCTCGAAAAAGCTGACAATGAAATCAAGTCTGTCGAATTAGACTTTCAGAAACGTATGAAAGAAGGTGTCATGACTGCTGCTGTGAGTCTCAATAAGAAACTCCTCTGACAGTCAAATACTGCAAGACAAGATTTCATGAAAGCTCACCTCGAAGAAGTCATAAAATAATCTCGACTCTATGACGCAAAAAAAACATACTGCAGAAGATCTTTCTCCTGAACAATTTCAGGACATCTTGGAATTTATAAAAAAAATGCCACGAAAGGATGCTGTAAAGTTTATCAAGTCTTTTGTCGATAGTCGGACTGATATCCGTGCAGATATCATCACAGGACAACCAATTGAAAATAAAGAATTAGAGTATCTGCATGCACTCTACAAACGTGCGTTTCCCATGATAAAAAGAGAACCACAGCATATTATCGACACAAAACTGGAAGGCGGTGTTCGTATGTTTGCTGGAGATGAAATGGTGGAGCTGACTCTTGATCAGTTACGAGTTACGAACTAAAAAATAACGAATATGAGCAATTTTCTTTCAAATTATTCTCCAACATGACCAAGATTGAACAGGGTAAAATATATACAGAATATAATTATGTTTGTTGTTTTTGTTTTTTTAGCAGTATTAATTATCGGTGTTGGAGCGTTGTTAATTGGTTGAGATAGTTTGTATGAGTCTAGTTTGCAAAATTTTACAAAACCACTTGCTTCATTGTTAGTGAGCTTCATGTTTATATCTCTTAGTATTCGCAGAAATCATGATGTAGGCATTAGTGGTTGGTGGATTTTGTTAGGAATAATTATCCCAATTTACCCTCTTGTTTTCTGCTTCATCCCATGAACTAAATGACCAAATAAATATTGACCTGATCCACTCGAAAAACTAAAAACTAAAAACTAATTACTTATTTTTCCCTATGACCTCTATTTCCTTCGATTCAGTCCTCGCGGACATCCAAAAACATATTGATGGTATCGATATCTTGCCAGCAAAAGTACAAACTGGTACAGTCTTGTCCGTGGGTGATGGAGTTGCTCGTGTCGATGGGCTTTCCCACGTTGCGTATAATGAAATGATAGAGTTTGAGTCTGGCGCTATCGGTGTTGCTCTCAATCTCGAAGAATTCTCAGTAGGTGTCGTGATTTTATCAGGATTTAAATCTATCAAAGAAGGAGAAATAGCCAAAGCAACAGGTCACGTAATGGAAGTCCCTGTTGGTCATGCCCTCATCGGCCGCGTCGTCGATCCTCTCGGAAATCCAATTGATGGGAGGGGTCCTATTAAAGCTCTCGAAAAATATCCAACTGAACGTGTCGCAACCGGCGTCATGAGTCGTAAAGGTGTTCACGAGCCCCTTCAAACTGGTATCAAGGCAATTGATGCACTTGTCCCTATCGGTCGAGGTCAACGTGAGCTCATCATCGGTGACCGTCAGACAGGTAAATCACAGATTGCTATTGATACGATTCTCAATCAAAAAGGTCAGAATATGATCTGTGTCTATGTCGCTATCGGTCAAAAAGATGCAAAAGTAGTACAGATTACAGAAGAACTCCGCAAGGCCGGTGCGATGGAATATACTATTGTCGTCAATGCTGGTGCTGCTTCACCAGCAGCTATGCAATGGCTCGCTCCGTATACAGGATGTGCTATGGCAGAGTATTTCATGTTCAATGGAAAACATGCCTTGATTATCTATGATGATCTCTCAAAGCATGCAAATGCGTACCGAGAGATGTCACTGCTTCTTCGACGCCCACCAGGACGTGAAGCGTATCCTGGAGACGTATTTTACCTCCACTCAAAACTTCTCGAACGTGCTGCGAAGCTCAATGATGAGCTCGGAGCTGGCTCTATGACTGCGCTCCCAATTATCGAAACACTTGCCGGTGATATCTCTGCATACGTTCCTACGAATGTCATCTCTATCACGGATGGTCAGATCATGCTCGCGACGAACCTCTTCAATTCATGAGTTCGCCCAGCGATTAATGTCGGCCTCTCTGTCTCACGAGTCGGAGGATCAGCTCAGACCAAAGCGATGAAAGGTGTCGCAGGAACACTGAAACTCGACCTTGCTCAATTTCGTGAACTCGAAGCGTTTTCGCAGTTTGCTTCAGATCTTGATTCTGAGACACGAGCATCTCTTGAACGTGGTCAGCGGATGGTAGAGATCCTCAAGCAGGATGTTTATTCGCCTATCGTGATGGAGAAACAAGTGTGTATCCTCTATGCTGGTACAAAAGGATTCCTCGATTCAATACCAGTATCAGCTATCAAAAAATTTGAAAAATCACTCTATGATGCTCTGGATTCTGAAGTAAGCATTCTAGACTCTATTCGCACTTCTGGAAAACTCGAAGATGAAACAAAGAAATCACTCGAACAGATTATCAATGCGGTGAAAATAGAACTCGGTTTCGGTAGTTAGAAATTGAGAATGAAAGAAGAAAAATTCCTTTGTTCTTAATTCTTAATTTGTAATTCTTAATTTGAAGTAAATGCCCGCTGGAAAACTCATCCTCGATCGAATCAAATCTGTCAAAAACACGGGTAAAATAACTCGTGCGATGGAGTTGATCTCAACCGTTAAGATGAAAAAAGCGGCTGACCTCGCTCTCGGAGCTCGTCCTTTTGCTCTTGAAGCAAGCAATATTTTCTCTCGTGTCACAAAAGAAATCAGTATGAGTCCCTACGTGCTCTCACCAAATTCATCTGAAGAAAAGCACGCAGAAGATAAAATCTTGGTTGTCTTGATAACTTCAAATAGAGGATTGTGTGGTGCCTATAATGTGAATGTTTTTCGCCAGACCCTCGAACATATCAAATGAAAAAAAGCAGAATTTATCACTATTGGGAAAAAAGCTCGTGAATTCGTACTTCGCACGGGGCATACACTCGTTGCTGATTATTCGAGTATTTTCCATGATCATATCTCAGCATCTGAAGTCAATGAGATCTCACATAGTTTAGAAAAATTCTTCATTGAAGGGCATCACAGCGAAGTCCAAGTCATCTACAGTTACTACATCTCTGCTATTGCTCAAAAGCCAGTTATTCGATCATTTCTCCCAATTTCTGCTGATACACTCTCTTCATTTCTTGAGGAAATAACAGGAAGTATCATATCTCCACTGAGCTATAGTGGTGAGTATTTGATAGAACCATCGAAACAAATGGTCGCAGACCGTGTCGTCCCACTTATCCTCGACCTCATGTTCCATGAGATGGTGTTGGAAGCAAAAGCCAGTGAGCATGCTGCGCGTATGGTTGCCATGAAAAATGCGCGTGAAAGCTCCCAAACAAAAGCAAAAGAACTCACACTCACCTATAACAAGGCAAGACAAGCTGGTATTACGAAGGAAATCTCAGAAATTGTTTCTGGTGTGGAGAGTATGAAGGATCTCTAAAATTGGAAAAATAATACAATTTTTAATAGAGTATTCTCGTTTTATTTCTTTTTATTTTTGGGTCTAGAGTAGTTGTTTATTAAAAATCTTCATCATTTTTACGAGTTTCTTGAACATATCTTCTTTCATTACTCTGACATTGTATCGAAATTCAGATTCTTTCAAATGATAGAGAAAATATT